>Ga0058701_10002015_pt1 | contig 15051 bp, 11 predicted proteins | sample AgamicOrMae_FD_97039 | JGI IMG/M metagenome (GOLD analysis project Ga0058701, IMG submission 97039) | Agave microbial communities from Guanajuato, Mexico - Or.Ma.e | ecosystem: Host-associated > Plants > Phyllosphere > Phylloplane/Leaf | place: Guanajuato, Mexico | collected 2012-06-04
ACTCTTACCATTACGGAAACCTTGATGCCCGGGAAGTGATTCCAGAATCGATCTCACCAGTGCGGAGACTTCGACGGAAAGTGATTTCTGAATCGCTCTTACCAGTGCGGAGACTTCGACGCCGGGAGAGTGAGTTTTGAATTATTCTTACCATTACGGAAACCTTGATGCCCGGGAAGTGATTCCAGAATCGATCTCACCAGTGCGGAGACTTCGACGGAAAGTGATTTCTGAATCGCTCTTACCAGTTCGGAGACTTCGACGCCGGGATAGTGAGTTTTGAATTACTCTTACCATTACGGAAACCTTGATGCCCGGGAAGTGATTCCAGAATCGCTCTCACCAGTGCGGAGACTTCGACGGAAAGTGATTTCTGAATCGCTCTCACGAGTGCGGAGACTTCGACGCTCAAAAAGTGATTTGGTAGAAAAAAAAGTGTTGGAGAGTGTGAGGCTCGATACAGAGCCTCCACTGTTCGGCTTAACAAATAGCCTCTATTGTGAAACCGGGAAATGCCTGAAATAATCGATGGAAGGTGCAGCTGGACTCGTACCGGCTCTGCTTGGTTCGGTGTGTCAACAATAACGGGAATGTTTCGTTGGTTTCAGGCCCAGCAGGATGGGGGCCATTCTCGCCAGTTTGTTCTTCCTTGCTATTCTGGTGAGTACCTTTAATCAAGTGCGCTTTAAATTTGAAACATTGCATTAAGGGGAACAAACCATGATTGCATGTTTCTTCCCCTGTCTTCCGCCTTTCATGACGGAAATCGCTTCTCGGCCCAGTCGAGCGGAGCACGGCACTTAACCTAACCTAGAGGCCTGGTTATGTGCATAGGGCTGCCATATTGTTTCTTACGGGACCGTCAAATGCATGGTAGCTTACGGAGAAACTTGGGAAACAAGATGGCGGCGCCTATGGTTTTGCACCCTCTCCTCTCTAGTATGTCCAGGCCTCTAACCTAAGCCACAGTTGCCTTGCCTGACACCGCTCAGCTAAAAAGTAAGCAGCAGCAAATTTAGCGTCTTCCGAGTGGAGCAACAGTAACAAAGCGAGGCACAAGACACCTATTCCAGTACTTTCTGATTTACACAGTTCAAAAAAATGAAAAATAAATGTTTGAAAACATAGGAAAATCAAACCTTGAAAACTGAGAGTGAGGCATCTCCGTTGTACGCTGTCATGTTGGAACCATTTTTATAACAAGAGTCGGCTCTCTTTCGGCCTCCTTCGAAAGTCATTTTTCTCCTCGGAACAAATAAGAGAGTTGAGGACCGGGCCGGGATCCGCGCTCGCTCGGCCCCCTTCATGTTGGCGTGATGCATGTCTCACTGACAAAGTTGTTTTCGAGGAGGCAGTGCCTTCCGAGAAATATGTTGGTGCACTGTGTGATTCAGCGCGCCTACCATCCAAATAATTTGAAAAAAACGCGCCGCGCTGCCGCTCCGCGCCAAACCCGGCGGAAGTGGTACTCTTGTTTGGCTTGCAAGTTTTTGTCGGTTAAGTTCGCGAGTTGGCTCATCTGACGTTTTTCTGCATTGCTCCAGTGTTTTGTTTTTTACCCTGAGCTAATAAGGTCGCATCCCAATGGGATGATCCCATTCACATGCAATAAAATGTTTTTGGCTCGGTCCAACTGAGTGAGTAATGGATATAAATGGAGTGTGCATCCACAAGAACTTTTGCCACAGTAGCCATGTAAAGAGGCAGTTGGAGCAAAACAACGGTGTAAACGCAGCTGTAAGACAGCAACATTGTAGTAGGACCAATGTTTTTACCTAACAATTAACCTTTCATTGCGTCGTGGCGGGATCGACAAACAACTGCCAAAGGTTAGGTTAGGTACCAAGGTTAGCTTAACCCATGTCAAATTAATCGAATCAAGGTATCCTAGGTTAGGTTAATCTTGGTCAGTTTAACATAGGTTAGGTCAACCTACGCTAGCCTAGGTTAAGTGTGTTTTGCGCCCTGTTCTGCTCGGTGGCGACCAAAGAAAGAACGCTTTAAGTGGGTAATTCCACCTTTTAAATAAGCAGTTAAGTGGTTGCGGGTAAAGGTGAGGCTTATGGCATCGGATTAGTCAGGCCGTGGTACGGTACAGTCTACGTGTGGGAAACATAAGATTGTTAGGCCAGGCGCTGCCATGAATTAGGTAGGCATTACTGCACCGCTTTGCTTAGCGTTGCGCCTAGCCACTGCTCATGTCCCTAATCCCCAGATCCTGTTATTAAACAATGTTTTGCCCGTTTGTCAGGAGCTCTTGTAGCCATGCTTCGTTACCTCGAGATGTTGGTATCGCACAAGATTTCTTCTTTATTCAGGTCTAAATCTTTTTACGCATTGATTTTTGTATTTATTTACTCGTTATTCAGTGGGCTGGATTAAGTTACCCCAACAGTGATCTACAGATAACTTTTTCAATCTCGCTTAATTTTAGCAAACGGTCGCCGTTGTTTGTTACTTCTCGGTGGCTGGCCGCGAAAAGCGGCATCAGACTTGGCCACAGGTTCCTTCACGGTAAAAACGAAATACCTGTTTTAGGGAGTTCTTTATCTGTTTTGAGTGTGAAAATAAAACGGGGGTAGTACGCATTTAGGTTATTTTCCAAGATAGGACTATGTTCAGCCATATCATTCAAAAGGTTTTGGCTATAGCTTTCCATCGATGTGGCTGAACATAGGTCTATCTCGAAAAATAAGAGAGCAGTATGTATTTTGGTCATTATTCAAGATACCTATGTTCAGCCATATCATTCAAAAGGTCTCGGCGAGAGCTTTCCATCGATGTGGCTGAACATAGGTATATCTTGAAGTTTAACCAAAATACGTTCTATCCCCGTTTTACTTCACACCCAAAACAGGTATAGCGTTCCCTAAAACGAGTGCGTTTATTTTTTTATTTTTTATTTTACTGTGTTGCGCCCTGGTTTAGCGACAAAAGACAAAACACAAGTGGAACACTTTAAAAAAAATCCTGGTTTGGTTACACCAATCAACATTTTTGAGTAAAGATAAAACCACAGCATGTTGTGTTTTCACAGTTTCAAGATAGGTCCATAGCCATATCAATGGAAAGCGCCCGTTGAACTCTTTCCATTGATATGGCTGTTGGTGGGCTTATCTTAAAAACTAGTGAAAGCACATGTTCCCGTTTTACCTTCACGCCAAAATAGGTACAGGTGTTCCTAAAACAGGAATTATTTTTATCAGTGAATGCAACCTCTGAAACAGTGTATGATGCATTTTTGCAGTCATCGTTGTGACGGCATTATTCGCTTTAAAGAATTACAAAGTCGCTGTTCGACAAACTAAGCCTACTAGGAACTGGAAGCAAAAAACGTGGTCTTAAGTGAGTCGGCGGTGCAGTTGGCTGGTGGTTGCCGGTTCTGCAAAGACGGCACCGCCATGGTCCGCACCGCTCCACCGCACGTCCCCGTCCAGGCTTTCCTTCATGATTAGAGTCTATCCCGCAGGGGACTCCCCGACGGGATAACAAAGGATGACCCATTAACGATCTGATCCCCGTCAAATAAATCTTTTTACTTCCAGGAAATTTAACAAATTGTATCAATGTAGCCAAAGAGAATGTGCGGCAAGTATATTTACAGTTGTTCGCAACGGTGTATGTCACTTTTTTGCGAGGGGATCGGGCGTAAGCGCTTTTCGTTTTAGGATGTTTTTGATAGTGGGAGGATACTAATTAGTACTACGCATTACATATAATGAGGGAATTCACAACTGGTTCTTTGTCGCGTCTTGTTTAATTATTTTACGTCAGTGTCTTCGTGTCAAGGTGTCGGATTAGCGTTTTCTTTTTTTGCTAATTAGTAGATTGGTAGTTCATTATCCACACATAACAATAAGTTGCTCCATATATTTTGATTCTCAGAAGTTCTTCCAAAAGTTTTGCGTTATGTTTTTATGACATGGTTAATTATGATCAGTTTTGAATATCGGATAGTAAGGCGAAAAAATGGAAGGGCCCCTGAGGTTTTCAGACATAATTGTTTTTTAAAATAGCTCTCCTTTCCGAAAAAAAATAAAAAATTCAACCATTTTTTTGTCATAAAGCATTTTTTTTCGTTTGAAGTCAAAGTATTTTTATCGAGGTTCTGAATTAAGGTTTTATTCCAAGGACTAGGAGTAGAAGCTCTCTTTGCTTACTCCCATTTTCCTCTAAAATGAGAACTGCTTTTAAAGGTACATATAAAACTAAGATTAATTACACATAAGATATAAAAACTATAAATGAAATCTTTCGAAATTCACCTAACTTCGTTACCAGTTTGTGGCTTTCTTGAGATGAAGTGGCGATGCTGCCAGGGCTAGTGATTTACCGTGGCAAATTTTCTCCGGAGTGGCATGGGAAAAGTGATAATAATGGTCCACGCAATCGAGGTTTTCCATTGGACACATATTTCGCGCTGAGGGGATTGGGCGGGGAGAGGCTCAAGTGCAGCTATCTTCTGCGAAACCTTTCTCCTAGTCTTAACTTACTTTGTTGGTCAGGCTGCAATCAGGTTCCATTCTTTTCTCGTATGCATCATGCGTATTACACTTGCGCGTTTAAGTAACGAAATTTAAAATTTTGTTTATGTGAAGCCTTAACACGGAGTTTATATTGGCCAGTTCTATTGGCTCGTCTATGTTAATACAAGGGAGACTTGAACGCACAGAAATCAACCTAATGCATTTTAAGTGGGAGGTGACTTCAACGCACGGAAACCAACCCAATACATTTTAAATGGGGCAGCGTGTGAATTGTCACTTCTTTTTATATGTATCCATAATGATTTGCCCGCGATGTGGGCCTACTCACGTGACACAAAATATGTTCTTTTTAACCGTTTTGCGCCCAGAAAATGATCGAACATTCGTTTTTTTGTTTTTTTTTTCTTTAACTCGCTGCAAATCCCTTACATTTTTGTAAAATGCTATTTTGAAACTAAATGAATTTTTCATATAGGCAAGATTGAGTTTTTAACGTGGTGTGCTTTTGCTGTTGTCTTATGCCAAAATAGTTGCAGCAGTTAACATTTCCCATTGGTCCTAAAATCCTCCTAGGGCGAGCGGGCGGGCGGCCGAATTTTGAAGTGATGTCAAAAGGTGCCTTTGCACTAGAGCCGCTATCTCATTTAAATTCCTATCATTCTTGTGGTTGATATCCATTTTATTCTTTGGGCCTCTTTAACTAACAATCGCGATGAGTCATCGGCGCGCCTTCAATACTACCAGTGAAAGTTACGACTTCGCCTGTGGAGACCAGGGAGCGAGGCTTCTTAGCGACTTCATACTTATCGCTCTGGAGAAGTATCTCACGCTAAACACTGTCAAATCTTCTGCACAAGACACTTTCAGAGAAGTGCTTCTTTATCAATAGGTTTGGTCGGGAAACACCAAGTTTTTAATTATGACTTTGGATGGCCGTTTTCTTTCAAGCCTTTTTTCATGTTAAAATGTTGCACAATACACTTTTTTAAATTATAAGTTTTATAATTTGCAAAAAGTGATTGGGAATTTTTCTTTATACTTTTTTTTAATCGTCCGCTTTTTTTAGGCCTATTCTTATAGTCAAATCATGTATTAAATAAATTTTTGATAAAACTCTATTAAATAAATTGATTTTTCTTTCAGAAGAAAAATCCATTTTCAGACTTACAAGATTTTTACACTTAGTTTGAAAGAAGTCCTTTTCATGTAAAATCGACTGAAAATCTCTCCTTTTTTTAACTTTGAAATCTGTATTTAGAGTGTAAATATAACTGCACTTTTTAAGTTAGTCTTTTTGACAATTTTATTCCTTATTATAGACAAATCAACATTTTTGACAAAAACTGACCAATTTAACACTTACTAATCAAATCTTAAAAACGTACCGAGTACCTGTGAAACAGGCAATAATTAAAACTCTACGAATTTTCGTTAAAATGAATACCGGTATTTTTATGGTAGAACGCGTGTTGGAGAACCACCGATTTGAGAAACTCTTTGCTTAGTGTCTGCTTGAAAATGGTTGGCACCGCTAAGGACATTCGCTTCAGATAATCTAGGGGAAAAGTGCGCTGCTCAAGTGGATAAAAAGAAAAAGTGGAGTTGTTGACGTTACAAGCACAAAGAGCACAATATGACTTTGTGACAGACAACGATACTGGTCCTCCAACAATAGGCCACCTCCGGCGTGCGTCACAAAGTTTTCCACATTCCGCATGCAATCCGGTCAGTGTGTCATCGTGACCTCGGACACTCTCAAATCAGCAACGGTACGGTATAAAAGGTTTTGTTATGCCAACAAAATCATTTGTTAAACTAGGGATAACAAAAATATCTTGTTACAACAACAAAATGTATAGTTCTATCAATAAAACGTTTGGTTGCTGCAGCAAAATTTTTGGTTGCAGCAACAAAAAAATTATTTGATGTCCCTAATTTTGTTGCCGTAACAAAACCATTTTTTTCCGTGGTGCCAACAAAGCTCAAGATGCAACCCTCCATTCCACTTTCATTCTCATTGTCCTGATAAGTCATATTTGCAAGGAATCAGCTTTCAGGGTTTGCCGAAAATACCGAGTCCCCTAGATTTGTCCGGAAATCTTATAGAATTAGAGTATTGCCATTAACCCGATATGTATTAGGGAGACGTGATCGCGCGGAGCCCAACTTAATACATTTTAAACGTGAGATGACTTGATCGCATGGAACCCAACCTAGTACATTTTAAATGGACCAAGGCTCTCCCTTTAGAATTACCTACTTTTTGGCTGGGGCGGGATAAGGCAAATATTGCTTCACAGTAAAAACTATCTCCTGTTTTAGGAAGTCCCATGACTGTTTTGGCTATGGGCAAAACAGGAGAAGAATAGAAATTGGTTATTTTTAAGGATAAATCTATCAGCAAATAACGAAATGGTCTGGTCGAGAGCTCTCAATTGATTTGGTCATTGATATGGGTATCTTCAAAAATAACCAAATCACGCTCTTCCCCTGTTTTACTTTCATGCCTTAAACAGGCATGAGGTTAACCTAAAATTGGGGTTAGTTTTTACTGCTGTGACGTGCCTCGCTATAACAGAGTTGTCATTGACTAATATGATGAGAATATGAGAGGTATCCGTTATTCATGGAAAGCCTACGGTTTTACCGCAACACACTTTGTACACACTCTTTTCCTTTTTTTTCTGTGGCCGATTTCGCCGGGGGGGAGGGCACTAGGCAAGCCTCGCCATTGTAAATTTCAAAGGTCGAAATTTCGACCTCGTGTATGCTACCTTTAATCGCCAAGCCAAGCAGTGCGATGCACATGCCTGAGCCTAACGTAACCTAACCTAACTTACGTGGTAATTTATGGTTGATCCTTAATGTATTAAAAATTTAATAAGGGTCGAGCTCTAGAAGAAAGAAATGTCTCGTTTGAGACTTACAGAGTAGAAGCTACGCGAGGCGCCTGGACGTAACGTGATTTGGAGTCGTCATGCACTCTTGGCAAAGATCAGCGATATATATTAAAGTCACTGACTTGATGGGTGGGCTGCAACACCCTTTGCATGCAAATCTTGGACAGTTTTATCAAAAGATATGGGATTTGGCCACGTGGCAAGTGGCGAAGCTGTCCAGCGTTACAGTCAAAGCACGATCGAGTAATGAAAGGGAACAGGGTGGGTGATGCTATCTCAGAGAGAGCGCTTTAGGTACCTTAAGGTGTATCCTTGCCCATTTCAGCAATGTTTACAAACCGGAAGTACGATATCAACAAACATTGGACATGATAGGAACGTGTTTTGAATGAGGTGCCAGTTTTACCGTCATATACGTACTTAAACGTATCTGAAGTTTTTTTTTTCATTTTAACGACTGATTTTATCGGTTTTGAAAGTTGTCGAGGCGAAAATCGGAGCCCCACTTCCTTTTTCTTTTTTTTTCCCTCTCTTTTTTTCTTTCCTTTTTTTTCTAAAAAAACAACAAAAACAATATTTTTTTCGGAAATTGACTGAAAACTTTGAGACCCTACCTTCACAATCGTATTATTATAGGGATGTTTTTGTAGTAAAAACTCTGTCTCAAAATTTAGGGTCAAAAATGTTTACCCTTTTATTACGAGGTTTTTTACTTGCCGAAGAATCGGTTTGTCAAAGTCAGTACCTTTTCGTCCAGGACTACTTTTATTATAACTGTTCTTTAGTTTCTATTCGCTAAGAACCGGTGACAAAAGTTCAAGCCCTAACGTTGAGACTGCAGTAAGTGGAAAGTTATTCATCAATTTTGCATTTTTTTAAAGGTCGTGGCTGTTCGTCTGTCGGCGCAAATACATGGAGACTTGAACGAACGTAATGCATTTTAAATGGGAGGTAACTTGAACGGACGGAATCCAACCCATTACATTTTTTTAAGGGATAGATATTAGTTTGTGTTTAAATTTACGCTTGCAATGTCTTTATCAAACAGTTTTCGTGTTATTAAATATTCCTCCGACTTGGAATACAATGACTGTTTTGTTTCCTTAATTGTTCTGCTTTGTACATAAACGTTAAAATTCCTTTAAACGATTTTTTTCTATTGTACCGCATTCCTTTAGCCTCCTGAGAACGGATACGAATGCACCGAGTGTGTTCAGTATGTAAAGGAGGATCCGATCTGGTTTGCATGTGCTTGCATTTGGGTCAGCTAGAATATTATAGAGTCAGATAATTAGTGAGATACGTATTCTCTCTGTCAATGAAAAAAAGTACAACAATTTACGAGAACGATTAATGTGGGCTGCAAACAATGAGAATTTTAACTTGACCGTAAACAATGTAATCGGGGAGATCTTAAAGACGTGATTTTTTAACAATAAGCCGTGGAAAAGGTCGCATTTAGGACGAAAGCTTACTCGAGAAATCCAGAGAAAAGGGACAGGTTAAACACTCAATCCACTCTCAAAACGAAAATAGTTTAAGGTAAGCCAAGAAATAATACTGTAAGCTTCAAGTTTGAAAAATATTTTCAAAAGGTCAATGCTATTTGCACGCCACGCCGATTCGTATGGAGAGATTTTAACACACGGCGAAGTGGTCCAATGTATTTTGAATTGAAGTTTGGATAAACCGGGCTCGAACCGGGTTTGGATCGCGCAGGGTGGCAAACCTTAAATCCCTGTAATCCTTCTGGGAATCTCAATTTGGCGGATCCAATTTTTAACCCTTAAAAAATTACAGTGTGATGAAGCAGATTTTTCCATTTAACGGAAACAGCAGTCCCAAATCGCGCTTGTTACACAGTTACTTCCGGAGGTTAACACGATCTGTCAGTGTTGGGTTAGTTTTGCAAGGCTTTGGAGCCACGCGTGATTTCAGCCATGACGGCTGGCAGAATAAAGATGACTGAAAAGCCATTTTTCTCTGGAAAACGCTTTGCGATATTAGCAGCCAATGAACGGTGCCGTGATCTTAAAAAGGATTGAGTTTTCTAAAGCGCAAATCGACGGAATCTGGAGCGGCTAGTCACAGAGATTTGACGATTTGTCTGCTGTCTATCAAAATGGCTGTATGAGAAATCTCGCCTGCCTAACTCACAATCAGCGTTGCTTTGCGGATAATTCGAAGAAATTTCGCGACTAGTAATAGGTAAAACGTTTTCCTCTATTCAATATAACGTTTTTCAGCTTGCTTAAATCCAACCTCAATGTGGTGGTTCGCGCTTCGGGATATATATCTTGAGACTTCATTGCAGAATGTTTATGAGATTTTCGCGCACTTTAAAAAAGGTTTCCATTCTTCTTTCTTCGCCTAACTGATCGAAATCAGGCACGATGCACATAACCTAACCTAACATAACCCAATATAACCCAACTACTGAATATAACGACCGCGAAGCCAAGCATGTCGATGTCACATGAGGATATGTTGATCCCTTTCGCTATAACCCATTTCATTCACGTTGGGATGTTCTCCTTAAGCTGCAAATATTTAGCGTCGAAAAATTCTCCTTAATTTGCATGTTTAAAGAAAAATCAACCTCATCCTTTTTGAAAACAAGAAATTTATCGGCTCTGAAACGCCTTTTAACCAAATATTTATCAATACAACAATATCTATCAACAAGGCTTACAATCATTAGTTTGAAAATTTCTCGAGTTAACGAGCCTTAACTGGAGGCTAATCGGTCAAACCTAACGCCACTGAACCTAACCTCCTTCGTTCCCCTGAACATACCATTTGCTTATAAACATCGGCCCCTCGTTCTAAAGCGCTTTTTGTTTTTAGGTTATCAGTGCAATGTGATGAATCGCCAATGTACGTCACAGTATTCTATTTCCTTTAAAGTTGCCCGGCTTGGGTCTGCATCGTTGCGGTTTCTAACCTTCCGTTCCGGTTTCCCGTTCCGGTATTCCGTTCCGCAATAGAAGAGCGTGGTTGACAGGCCCATCCCATCACTCGCCGCCCCGGTTGCTTCGGCTACCCTCACAGCTATTGCCATTATTTTTTTTCACTCTTGTTGAAAAATGATTGACTTATTGTCAGGCGCCTCGACAGTGGTTCGCTATGGCGATCGATAAATCCCTCAACATTTTTCACACTTTCCATTTCGGATATGTTTATATTGAAGCAAGTCACCTTGCCAATATTATTGCTGAATAGCACGCTATGTAAAAGACTACATTTCTCGAAACTTTCTTTTTTATAAAGTCAGTTTGGAGATTGAATTCATGTACTAACGCATTGGTTCCGTATGCCCCTTCTAATTATATATTATTAGAAAATAATCTGCTAAATCTTCAGCCGGTCCGTGAAAAATAGGACTCTAAACTACAGTAGTTCCTTAAGACAGTTCCTTACAATTTTGTGAAAAAAAATCAAGTCAAAGTTTTTAATTTTTAAAGTTGGTTTTTTTAGTATTTAACATGTTTTAGATTAGACTACAGAAAACACACCTTAATCCTCACACCTCTCTTAGAGAGTTCTGATTAGTTTTGGGTGCGAAAACGAAACGAAAGTAGTACGTATTTGGGTAATTTTCTAAGATAGACCTACGTTCAGCTACATCAATGAAAAGCTTTCGCCGAGACCTTTTGAACTGTATGGCTGAACAAGGTCCTATCTTGATAAATAAAATACGCACTTCCTCCTTTATTTTAAAGATAGACCTAGGTTCAGCCACATCAGTGGAAAACGCGCTCGCCGAGACTTTTTGAATTATGTGGTTGAAGAAACGCCATCTTGAAAAATAACCAAAATACCCTCCGTCTTATTTTCACACCCATAGAACAAGTAAGAACTCCCTAACAGGGTTTCATTTTCACTTACAGCCCTCGATCGAAAATAAAAGGTCCAATATGTTTTGCGGGTTCGGTAAATTAGGCTATTTGCAAGTCGTACTTGAAAGCCCTTACAGGTTACACCTTAGACCCAACTAATAGGAACAGCACTTACAGCTTTAACGGTACTACTCCTAATTGTTAAAACGACAGTTTGTCTTCGGAAAAATAGGTTCTCGCTTTACAGGAATTCTTTTCGTCACGTGTCGGGGGTTTGGAGGCAAACCTGAGCGAAGTCGTTGGCCGGGATACCAGCGAATGCCCACACGTGTCCTCTGATAGGCCCTTTAAATGAGTAGTTATGAGGGGAAAGGGGAAGGGGCGGGACTTAATCAAGGGCTCATTACGTATCATTGATAGGCAATAATTCGACAAAACGGTCGTGCGCGCTTATAGTACGAATTAGGAACGGAGCGGGTTGTAATTGCTAGATATAGCCCCGCCTACCAATATCGTAAAACAAACTATCTCGAACCTTTGCGTTCCCACACTATGGAGGGACTTTAGTTACCTCTGCTTGTAGGTAACATTCCCGAATATATATATTCACGTTAAAGATTTTGTTTTAAAAAATAGAGGTGGAGGTTGCTTAATAATTCCGTTGTGTCAGGCAAACAATAAAAAAGAAGAAAAAGCCAGATAAAATTTGACAGTTATATCGTTATAATATTCTGCAAACACTACTTCATTTTTATGATGATTAGTTTGAGCTGATATTTTGCTAGAATACATTTTTAGACTGGTGAAATTCCTGCTTTTGATAAAATGTTAGAATGAAAATGAAGGCTAAACTTAGAAAAATATCTTCTTTGACAGTGCCATTGTTTTGTGTTCAAAAGCGACTTTCATTATGTCAAACCTATCATTGTTTTAACTAAAAGCATAGCAGTCTAACGAGCAACACGAATAAGATAAAATTCGTACGGTATCCACAAGGAAAAATATATTTTTAAAAATACAAATAATAGTAATAATGAAAAAAAAAACTTTAACGAACATCGGCATGCTAGCAAAACTGTTGGCCCCTTGTGGAAGCTTGTTATAAACAATATCAGCTTATTTCTCAAAGTATATTTGGTGTGGGCGATCAGTTAAATCAAGTGTCTATTCCGCATTTTGATTTATTTCTCTCTCTCTTTTTTTTTACAAGGCTCAACGATCATGTATGTGTCTTTCTGTCAATTGATTTTTGTGGTGATTCTGCTGAAAGACTGTTTCTATCTGTGCAAACAAGAATCGTCATTCTTTCTCGAGACATTTAACACTTTAAAGCGGCTGCGCCTGTAACAAAAAGTGTGTCCGGCATTTTTAATCGGTTCTTCATGAAAATAAATTCATGGTATACGAAATACTGCCCTGTCAAACGGCATGGAAAGACAAGGGAGTCCTGGAATGGATAAGCCTGTGAGTTGCCATGCTGAGCCCTTCCAGTTTTTCTAGTTTGTCTCAAGAAGATAAACGGACGGAGTAATACTTTGTAGCAAAACTGCGTTCGGATTCTCTCGTGAACTTCGCTTGTATTTGCCTATTTCAATTGTGCATCAAATAAATATAGCGGGCTTCTCAACCCTCGTCTCAAGATAATATTCTTGTGATGTAAAATTTCCTGCGAAACAACAATGTAGGATCGGTACGGTAACTCAATTGAATAAAACCTGTAAGCGCTGACTTCTTGGCGTGTAAACGTAAGTTAAACTTGTTTACGATCTACATAGATCGTATGCCTCAATTTGCTGTTTTACCTTTGAAGTGAAACCAGTTAATGTTTCTAAATTCGAGGTCGCATTTCGGTATCCAAGAACAATCTTAAAAAAAAAGATTAGCTACCTCGCCAAAACTTTTTGTTAGAAATGGGACAGCAACATTACTTCATTAGACTAACAGAACGTCTCCCTGCTTCAAAAAAGAGGGTTTAGGGAAATATTAAACCAGAGTTCTACTCAACACATAGGAAATTTCTCCTTTTAACTTCATCGAGTTTATGCACCACTAACAAAGTTTTCATCGTGGACTTTATAAATCCACTTTATTTATCACCTTGCTGCTCATTGTGGAGTTTTACTACAACGCTGCGACGTTGGTTTCCGTAATACCATCGTAAATACTACAAAATATTTTCCTAGGCTCATTGAATTAAGTCTGTGGATTTAGCGATAAAACCTCAAGTTATGCCATGAAATTTAAGGTGAGGATTTTTGAGCTCTCAGTCACAAAATATAAAGATTTCTTTTGGAAGAGCAGTTAATAATTTTATGCGATTTATGGGTTTATAAAAGAGCTGACTTTTATGAATTTGGAAGTAAAGCACGTTCTTTATAGAAGTTCTATAAAGCAGCGTATATGGCGTTTCATTACACCCGTCGAAACTAGTAATTTTGTTTTTGATTTATGGATGGAAGCGCGGCAACAGCGAGGGTCTATCACGGGAAAAAGGTTTTGTCATACTAACAAAATCATTTGTTGAAATAGGGATAACAAAAACATTTTGTTACAACAACAAAATATTTAGTTCTGTCAAGAAAACATTTGGTTGCAGCAAAACTTTTGGTTGCAGCAACAAAAATTTTATCTGTTGTCCCTAATTTTGTTGCCGTAACAAAACCATTTTTCCGATCCAATGCTTTGTCGCCTTCAAATTTTAGGGAATTTTTGTTTCTAGATTTGGCTGCACCATTGCATTGACCCGACCGAGCGCGAGGTCTAACGTATTTAAATGCATTAGTATCATACCAACACAAAATATAGAAAAAATAAAGATCTACCGCTTCAAATTGTACACGATTTATATCGACTACAGTGATGGCTATGTCGTGTCGTTTTTATCCATGGAGAGGTTCACGGCTTTTCATACTCTACGGCCATGGCTTTGCAAGTCTAGGTTTTGAATTTCCGTCTTTCCATCGCTTGATAAATTTATAATGGTGCTCATTGCGCTTATGTAAATTATCTCGACTTTATCTGAGTTTCAATCATAGCTGTTATTCGCCATATCTTTCTTCCCTCGCCGCTTTCCTACTATTTGCACGTCAGTCTCGGTGGCAGTATTGACGGAAAGTAAGCGGCATTAGGCTTGACAGTGTAAAGAACGTGTAAGCCTCACTTTTCTGATGTTGCGCTGAACTTTTCAACGAAAGGTATCACGAAATTTAGAAAATGTAACCTTTTCGAATTATGAGTGTCTTCAAATTTTTTCTCACCAGAAAGGTTAATGAGATCATAACTCGTGTTACATCCGAATCAAGTATTTTTTTATTTTTTCGAAATTCGTGTTGGTATTACTAATGCATTCAAAAACAGAGCATATCGCGCTCTTTCAGGTCAGTTGAATGGTATTGCCAACATGAATTACTCAAAACAAAAAGTCCCTAACTTTGATGCGATTCCAAGCTGAAGACGCGACAGTCGACCGAAACTTTGACCAACCGGCTAACAAAGCAAAGTTTTAACAAAGAAACGTGTATAATAGCGTGTAAAGTCAACTTGATAGGCCATTTATAACGACCATGTTAATTGCTAATTTATTCAACTACTACAAAATACGAGCTGTCGTGAATTCAAAGACACAAACCAATTTTCCCCTTGCAAAAGTTACTCAGCAAATCACTTTCCCACATAAATAATTTAAGAATGGTGCTCCGATCTTCTTCCAGGAAACACTGGAACTGCTCGCAGCAACTTTTACTCTAAATTGCTAATCATTACATGTTCAGAAAATAGTTTGCGTCTGACCATTTTTTGCCCTAATGAATTGATCATTAGTTGCAA
>Ga0058701_10002016_pt1 | contig 15051 bp, 12 predicted proteins | sample AgamicOrMae_FD_97039 | JGI IMG/M metagenome (GOLD analysis project Ga0058701, IMG submission 97039) | Agave microbial communities from Guanajuato, Mexico - Or.Ma.e | ecosystem: Host-associated > Plants > Phyllosphere > Phylloplane/Leaf | place: Guanajuato, Mexico | collected 2012-06-04
ACAGTGTATGTAAAAAAATTATTATCCATCTTTATTATGGCCAGTGCAGGTCTTAAAAGACCATCAGATTTTGAAATTGGCTCGATGTCAGATCCATGCCAGCGGTCGGCCAATAAGCGTCGCTGCACCACGAACCAAAATTATTCTTATAATGTCCATAATCAAACCCACCCAACAACCGCATCACCATCATCGGTTGCGCCTTCCCCTAATTTGGCTTCTTCGCCTTTCAAAGATCCAACTGTTATTCTTGGACCACTCTGTGATCATGTAACCTCAATCATAAAGAATGAGGTTCACCGTGCTCACCATCAGCAGCAGCAGCAACAGCAGCAGCAGCAACCGCATCAACAAAACCAACAACAACATCACAATAACCATCCGTCTTTGCCCATAAATTACGATGAGCCTACCCTCTCTGTTCGCCAAACTCAAGCCATCTGTGAGAAGATTATCCGAGAAAGGGAGCAGAAATTACGAGAAGAATACGATAAGATATTGATCAGCAAACTTGCCGAACAATATGACACATTTGTAAAGTACACACACGACCATATCGAAACACGCTACAATGAAACTAACTCACATCCAAGCTATTTATCATGATGGTAACACATATGAGGCGATGGTTAGAGGTAGGCGGAAATAAAAGATCAGGAATAGAGGCGAATGAAGTTTTTGAGGATTCATATCGGATGTTTATCTCATTACCTAATCTTTCTGACTTCATCACCATATCTACTTCATCACGCAGATACTTCAGAATACATTGCAAAACAGAGGATCATTTGTATAAATCCATCGACACAGATTCACCGGTTCCATGCGCATTAGATCTTCCCTTTTTATCTCTACTTCTCCTTACATTTAGTTTCATGCGAACAAGTTGTTACCGAATGATATAAATGCAGCTGCACAGTTTCTGACTCGTCGAAAATTAAAAAGGAAAAGTTACTTCGATCATGATATTAAAATACTTGAAAGTAGAAGATGGAGATACTAGTTAACACATCAAGGATAGTTCTGAAATCTTCCTCGGATTGCTTCTTTGTTGGCCTCTCAGCTTCTTTGGCAATCTTGAACTCACAGTATACTCTGATCACCCAATCTGATGATTGTCACACTGCCACTGAGACAGGTTTCGCATCATAACTCCCTCACATAGTTGGATGGGAATAATCCGATTTGACCCTTGAAGCGACCGGTCAGAAGTTTCCCGTGCCACCAACCCGGGTCGACTTTCTGTATGTAACCTATTTTGTCATACGGATCGAAGCTGATCTCAGTGTTATCAGCAGCTTCATAATCAAACAAAGTTAAAGCTTCGCATAACTTTCCGTTCGATTGAGTGGGCAAGACATCTCCCTTGATGAGCTCCTCTTCCTTCACCTGATCTCCTTGGTCCAGCTTACTCGGAGTTTCGTGTTTGCTGTTGCCATTGACATCCTGCGAAACCTGTGACTCATCTGGAACAGAAACATTCATTGAGTGTCTATCGACTGGTTCCGAATTTGATACTTTTGGCGAGACATCTTCAGATTTGGATGCATCTAAATCTGATTTTGCATCCGTCGAAGCACTAACGATACCACCATTTTGGCTGATGGGAGAAATATCTTCGTGCCTCACAAGCTTCACAGTTTCTACCTCTCTCTTGATAGGCGTTTTCACATCATGCCCTTTTTCTGATCTGATTTCGTCATCATTGATGCTCATCCTCTTAGCTAACCCATTGGCTAGTTTATTGATGGAAGCCGATGAAGACGGTGATGGGGTAGCCTCATTCGATGTCGAGGCGCCAGATACATCGAGCGATTTGAATGCGTTTAAACGTTGTGTGACTATAGCACCACTGGACCGGCGTGCTAAACTTGGCTGTTGTCTTTCCATCGAATTTGCGGCCTGCTGTTCAAAGATAGCCCGCTTGTTCTTGATCAAACCTTTGCTAATCAGTGATTGTGTTTCCTGATTTCTCTCTAAGCGAATGAGCTCGCTCCTACGACCGACACGACCCTCATCGTCTTGATCATCATCTCTTTTATCTAATGAGGATGCCAAAGAGTTGGGTTGGGCAGCGCCATTCGATGCTACTCTTTTCTCGGCTTTTCTGGTTTCATCGATTAATCTATCGCGTTTCTCTATAGTCTCAGCCAATTTTCTAGCCTCGGCCTCCTCCCGCTGCTTCCTCTCTCTCTCAAATTGGGCTTGTTTCTGTGCGGCCCTCCTTTTCTCCTCAGCTAATCTTTCTTTTTCTTCCTCTTCCTGCCTTTGCCAGAACGATTTCCTGTCCGTAGCAATATCTGGTGTGATATCCGTCGTTTTGATGGATGAGTTGCTATTGATCACTGAAGTATGACTATCTTCGTTCTGTTGTTGAGAGTCTTTGAGCGTTTTCTGTTGACGAGACAGTGTTACTCTGGAGGTGGTTGTTTTCATGATTTGCTCCATCAGATGCTCCTCGGTGGCTTCATCGTCGTTTCGGATGGTGATCGTTTGTGCACATCCCTTGAAATAGTTCGATACATCGCCTACATGACTGGCACAGAGACCCTTTCGAGATAATGGGGCTGATTCGCCTTGCCAGTTGATAAGTACCAACTTATTCAAACCAACACTCAGGTCTATAACACGACAAAAAGCATACTGAATTAGAGAACAATTGAGTTCTTCGACGAGTTCTCTGAGGCCCCCGGAGCCTGATGCCATCAATTTGATATTATTCGTAGAACCTTCATAGCCAAATAGTGCCCAGTTTGGAACATCGGAGGCATCAACGACTTTTCTCCAGGCTTTAGTGATTTCGTCTTGGTTTTTGCTGAAATTAACTGACATGATGATCCTCAGTTAGTGTAGTTTCTCGAATATTAGATGTATAATACCTAGGAAGGTTGGGGTGATTTTAGAAGGCTGTATGGAGAACTTATTATGATTGTGACGTTGCCGATTTATAGATTTCGTTGAGAATTGTGTTGAATATGGTTGTAGCTTGATGTTCAATGAGTCATGACAGGGATAGGCCTCATTCGATACCTATAGATCTACCGTATATGCCGGCGGATTAAGATTCTGTCGTTGAAAACAATTCAATATCTACAATTATAAGGATACGAAAATAATTAAGTAATAAGATGATCTTAAAAAGTTCGCTTGATCAGGGCTATAAGTAAATGCAAGAATTCCAATGGGGAAAATAGAATGGTTCACATACGAGTATGACCGAAGTTAAGCGGTAACTCTCGTCTATGTGGTTTGCCCAAAGAATATCAAGCCATGATGGAAATCTGATAATGATGATGGTGGTGATTCATTTTTTGACAAGCATTTCAGGGACAACGTCGACAAGTGGCAGCTTTTTCAGTGTGACGCGCCCACCATCAAACGCGCAGAGCACGAGTGTTAAAATTCGAAAACATTTCACAGCTCGTGTTCCACCTCTGCTGCAACAGACTTCTTGGAATCGTCAGGGAACCACAGGGGGAGTGCCACCGGGTACTCGAAGATAAATTATCCATCAATTGTCTTGGAATTTGCGACAGATTTTCGGACGGGACTTGGGGCCTAGACATGTCTGCAATAGTAATCGTAGATCTGTCCTGTCCTTTATGAACAGAAAGTGGCTAATTCCTAGCCAACCTCCAAAATTTTCCCAATTCAGGTGAGGAACTTTAGGGTGATATTTTCCAATCGTACCTCTTATTTTATTCCTGAGGATGCAATTGCCAACTCTGATGAGCAACATGATGAGGCTGTCGAAAAACAAGAGACCGACGAGAGAATAAGCATACGCGCCTCGGAGAACTGTGTTATAAACGAGCCAGAATTTTCAGATAGTGAGGATGAAGGTGAGGTTGGTCGTCATGACTGCTCTACCCAAAGGCCCAGAGTGAAGAAGTCCAAAACTAACTCCCCGACATTGACCAGAACCACTTCCCATGAAGACGAAGCTGATAACATAAATGATACTCAAGCCAATTCAGCTAGCATCTTCAGGGGAGCTGGCGAAACAGAAAGGACAAGAGGTGATTCGAACGACGGATTTAAGCTTAGGTCGATGAAGACCACAAGATGGATGGAACATTAGGGGACAGGCTGGATATAGCGCCGATAGGAAGAACCATAATGAAGACGAAAAAGACAACATGGAAGACGAGGTAGATAATGTAGTGGATGAGAGAGAGCGTGGCAACGAATCGAAGGATTCAAATATGCCTGAGGTAGACCATGATCATGATACCAAAATGATCAAAGATGAAAGGGAGTCCGTTAGTGAGGGTCAAGTGCATACGAAGATCAAGACTAGCGCCGAATGTTTGAGACAAAAATACTCCTAAGAGGATCCTCACGGCCAAGGAGAAACGTCAACACAGTTGGAGGCGGACGACTAATTAGATTGATATGCATCGGTGACTTAATCCCATTTTCCTGAATCGATACTTGTTTTCCAAATAAATTACGTGATTCTAGAGCTAAATCTCTATCATTGTCTCTGTATTGAGGTCTTCATGTATCTGCCGGATAATACATAGTCCTAGTCGATGTGAAATCACGTGCATGAACGGCAGTCGCTATGCCACAACGAGCGTCAAGCTCGCGCGGCGCTAGGCGCTTGCGCAACTTTGCTCGATCTCGAACGAGGGTCTATCCACGCGGATTGGGCAACCAGTCCTGAGTTTCCTCTCCAGTTGGTGAGACCCCTCAAACGCTGTCTCATTTTCAAAAATGTTCCCAGTCCCTTCAGGTCAGCAGAGGAATCGAGGATTCAACCTAAGACAAGCTCCATCAAGCCATCTTGGGTAAGAATGTTGATGAGTCTAAAGGAGAGTCTCAGTCGTATGCAAAAGTCAGTCTAGTTGGTGGCGAGAAGGTTGCAAGATCCACCGCTGATGATTAGAATATTTAGCCTAAATATAAGCAAGGGCCTGAACTGGTCCAAGAAGCGGCACAAAATGGTCAGCCAGCATGAAAGTGGGTCTTTTAGTGCTTCATCAAATGTTCTCTACAATACTCTGACGGTGGTCATCTTTCTCTTGACCATTGTGGAAATTTTAGCAGTTATTCAAGTGGAAGGGGCAAGCAAAGAGTTCATTGCATTTTATAGTGATCTTCACGATGATAAAACTGATAATGATCTGCTAGACAACAGCGTAGATTTGCGACACAAGCTACAGACGGGCAGCAACGAGGGTGAGGAGAAGTTTGCTAGAACTAAGAGGCGGCATGGCGGTGGCAGACAGACGAGTGCCACCGGTAAAGGTTGGCCAGTAGAGAGCAGCTCTCAGAGCAAGAAGACTTCTGAGCAAACGAAACCCATTCAGGGGCCAGGTGCCAACACAATTCCAGCGGCAAGTCCAAACTTCGAGGCCGCCTTTCAGGGTAAGTCTGTTGTTTCACAGTGTCGCCAGTCGCGCTGATCCTCACCGGCGGAGGCTTGATACTTTTACTTTTTCCACAAAAATATATTCACTCTCCTTTGAGAGGAACTTATTGATTCAGATCTGAGCTTCAAAGTTGGTTGTGAGAGAGTCAAAAAGAGGCAAAAAGAGGCAGCACAGAGGGCAAAAAGGGAGTGGAAAAAAGGTGAAAGTTGGCAAGATAGTGGCATTAACATGAATAAAATTTGCACCCTCTTGGCCCCATTGCGATTGGCTGGAACTGTGTGTGGTTGGCCACTTCCTCGCTGGGCCGCAACCGACAAACCGGAACGCACGAATTTGGACCCCCCACCCAATACAATACAATACAGGTGAATGCAATCAAAACAACGACACAACGAGCAGCTCAAATCCTTGTGAGCACATTTGTCTGGATTTGCACGATGGGACCTACGAATGTTCCTGTTTCTATGGTTTCACACTGGCAGTGGACGGCTATTCGTGCGCCAAGTTGGCCCAACTTGTTCCAGCCTTGCCTGAGCCCCATTTTGAAACCACTGGCCCGGCGCCGCTAAGCTCTGGACTGGGCAGAGCCAAGGACAAGGAAGGGGACGACGTTGTTTCAGGCAATGCGGCCGCAGATCGCAGTCTCGGCCGTGCCTCAGGCGAGCTCTGGGCTAGCCAACAGCGGCCAGAGAAGCCAGAGCAGCAGGCCATGTCTGCGGCCCACAACCAGGGCCACAACGAGACAGACAAGGCTGAAGGGGGGCCCAGCCAAACAGAGGGGCAAGCTTCGAGCTGGGCTCAGAGTCAGCGCTTGGACCGGCTGCAAGATAGAGCAGAGGAGAGGAAAGCTTGGCCCTCATTGCGCCAGGGGGAACAGCCAAACCGGAAATTGGGAGACTCGACGAAAAGCAAAAACAACGCGCGGCAGCCAAATCTCTTGGGAACTGGCCAAGCTAAGGAGAGTTCCTCCCCTTCCAATGAGATTAACAGGGACAGCCAGCAGTGGGAAAGGGAAGAGAAGGAGCAGCAGAAGCAGCCAGGAGTCTCGCTCGGCTCGTTTGGGAGCCTGAGCGGCACTTCCGGTGGGCTTCCAGATGAACACAGAGAATGGAGGCTAAGGGATGGGAAAGCGAGACGACGAAGGGGAGACTCCCGCAGAGCTAAGGGGGAGGAAGAATGGAGAAGAGGCACAGGAAAGGGGCGTCACGCTTTTGCTCAGGAAACGCAAGGTAAGCCACAATTGGCCAATTGGGCCTCTATGCAAATGAGATTGCGCGCCTGCCGCAATTGGGCCGGGCCGGCGAACAAATGTTGCCCGCCGGCCAAGAGTTGCGTTTGTTAGCATTGCAATCGGTCAAGCAGAGTGGAGTGACCACTCGCTGGCTGGACATCAGAGCAAAGTGAGTCCGAGCTAAGGTCTATGTGCAGTGTGCAGTGCGCAGTGTGCAGTGTGCTGTGTGCTGTGTGTTGGGTGGGAGAGACTAGAATGGGCGAAACGGTAAAAGGGTGGGCGGATAGAAGCAGGGGATTAGAGACAGAGAGAGAGAGAGGCCCCACGCTGCGAGTTGGTGCACATGGGCGAGCAAAGTTGCGATAGTGGCCGCTTGATTGCCGGTTGCTCAGCAGTTTGGGGGTGTCCTTTTTATAAAAGTCGCCAAATCAGTTGCTGCAAATGGGCAGAACTGGCGGCCGAGACGAACTGGGCAGACGAGGCTGCCAAGCGAGCTGCTGGGCGCCAGTTCCGATCATAGCGATTAATCCCATTTGCCATCGCATGGGAATGTGGCTCACGTCGCATGCAGAAAGGCATAGTGTGAGTGTCTGTGTTGTCAGAGAGACCACGCGCCACTTGAGATCAGCAACTCGCAGCGATAAGAGTGGATAGTCGTCGGCGAAGAGTAGAGCTGGAAAGAGAAAAGCGAGAGAGAGTGAGGCCGCAAGTCGAGCTCGGCTTGAACACGCCCGGCCGAGTTGGGAGGCTTTTTCAATTAAATTGTTTGGCCACGATGGTGAAATGGTGTGCGTATGATGTATTAATTATGCATCATGTCAAGTGGTCGTTTACGCTGATCAAAGGGAGCCCGATTGGAGGCAACCTTCTGGTCGGGTCCGTTGGGGAAACAGTGCGACAAAGTGCATAGCTCCAAGTGAAAGCGCCTCTCGCACGCATTTGCAGGCAACCGCACGAAACTAGGCCCACAGCCACGCAAGGCTGGGCGTGCCAATCCCTAACGGCGCCCAGTCTCACGTCGGCAGTCGCCTCGCCGCCGCCACCACCGCCGAGCACGTCCGTCTCTTGAGAACGAATGGGTCCCCCTTGGCTAGAGAGTGGAGAGAATTGCATTGAAGAGGCGCGCGTGAGTTTCGATGGAGAGGCGTGTCGGCATTCAGACCAGTGGGCCAGACGAAGGGGAAGAGTGGTTGTTGCTGTTTGTGTGCTGCAGGGGGAGGGCGCCCGCTTGAGCTGTGGGCGCACCTAACTCGCCCAGTCGGATCCATTCGCCCAGTTGGAGAGTTCTTGTTGCGGGCCGGCCAATTACGAGATTAAATGCAATGCCGGATGGCCAACAACGGTCTGTGGCATAATTTAAGCCTCCCGCTCGGCCGTCTCGCCAGCAATGGGCAGCGAAACGGACCCGCACACAGACACAGAGACAGACATAGACTGGGACTTTGGCCGAGCCCCTCACCAAGTGGCCTGCTTAATGACTGGCCAGCGGCTAGTGGCCAGTGCTGCTTGGCTAGACAGCAAGCGGGCTCAAATTGCTGCCCGCTCGTTGGCCCCTCTCCTAAGGGCTATTTTGGCTCTGGTGTCGCTCTTAATAGGCACCAGAGGCTAGCTGAACTGAACTGAGCTGAGCTGAGCTGGTGGCACATTTCCCAATAGAGCTTTAGAATCTCTATGTTTACTTGTTGTTGTTGTTGTTGTTATTGAGGCGCTATGCTTTGCTTTTCTGTGCGAGAACAGATAAATAGTTCCCAGTTTCGAGTTGCTTATTCGGAATGTTTGGCCAAAAAGAGGCAAATAGGCAGAAATGGAAAGTAGACGGTAGAGGAAACAGGACTGGGAAGTGAGGCAAACATGTAGCTCAAATTTGGCCGACAACAGTTTTGCGGATAGGCCGGTGAGGAGCTGGCGTAGCGGTTGCGCAGAATGGAAGAGGCAGGCAAAGCAAACATCAAATAGTGCAAATATAATGACAGACTCTGAGTTTGCTTCTTTTTGCCCGTAAAAAAGGCCCCACCTCCCCCTTTAAGAAGCACACTTGCCTCCATGTGTGGCCCTAAGCTTGGCAAGCTTCTACTACTACTTTCGAATCGCACTTTGGCCCCTCCGCTGGGTGGCCACATTTTGCAGAGAACCCGAATCGATCGATCGATCTCATTGGGCCGCCTGCAAACAACGCCCGCCGTGCTCTCAGTCCATTAATCATTTCGGCGCACAAAATGCGCCCATGCACCAAGCCAGCGACAACAAGCGAGCTCCCAAAAGCAACACAAACTGGGCCGCCTCCCAATGTGCCAATTTTCATTCCATTCCAACGGAGATCAAGTCCCTCCCCCCGTTTGGCGAGCCAGATGAGAGCATTATTGAAATTGCCCGCCCGTTCATAGTCCCCCACCATTGCCTTCCGCATGAGAGCTGGAGATTGGCCCGCCCGCAAGATGGCAAGGCGGCTCTCGAACGGATCCATTTGGTCCCCTTCGAGAGCGACCTTTGAGCAGTCTGCGCCCCTCCAACTTCCGCCCGCTCGCCCGCCCCTCTCAGGCGGCCCTTCTCGCGCGGCCCCTCACCTGGTCGACGGTGATAAATTTGGATTAGTCCTCGTGAATGCCTCGAGTGGCGGCCAAGCAGCGAGACGGGCAGCTAGAGGCGAGAGGCGAGAAGCGGCCAGCAAGCCAGTGGGCGAGAGGGTGTCACCTGAGCCAGTGAGCAGCCCCTACGAGCCGCTCTCGAGCTCGAGCTCTGGGCCCATGCACAAATGGGGCCAGCTTGCATAAAGGATGGCGCATATTATGCGGGCCAATCCCGTCCAGTGGGCAGGCTGAGGGTGCCTAATGGGTTGGAGGCGGAAGTCGCAATGTGCATCTCAACTGGGGAGGCGTCTATGTGGACTCAGCAATCAGCTTGGAGTGAGGCCCCACCAAGTTGGCGTGCTTGCACAGTGAGTGCGGGTCTCTCTATGTGCATGGTAAGCAAGAGAAGAAAGGCGAGATGTAGAATGGGCCAAGCGTGTTGGCGTGCAGTTGTTATTGTCTAGTGGCCGCTGGCTGCTGGCTGCTGGCGCTGCTCTGCCCAGTGGACGCTCAGTGGCGGCCCCAGTTGATAGTGAGTCGAGATGGAGCTAGTCCTCTGGCATAGGGGCCACGAGCTAGCTCTATCACGCAGCTAGTTCTAGCACACCACTGCTTGCTGGGCCCTGTGGTGCCAACGCAAAACCGGCGCCACTTCCTGCCCGGCGCCTCAGACGTGCTCGGCCTCCTTAATGCCGTGCACGATCTCTCATTTCATCTTCGATTTTTATCCCCACTTTTTCCACTCCTCCAAGCCTCTCCACTGGCGCCCTTTTTCGCCTCCAAGCTCAGCTCGGAATTCCTCAGCTCCAGCAGCCAGCGCCAACCAAAACAGGGCCAACCAAAACGGCCCAGCATTGGGCCCACTTGGACCGAGACAAGCGGGCGGCAAGCCTGAACTTAGGTGCAGCGACACTGAATGCTTCATTAGATTGCCACTGGGCCAGCTAGCTTGGTGCTGCCGAGCTTGGCCGAGAAGAGGAGAGCAGATCGAGCAAACACAATCATTCACACATGCACAAATGAGAGCATGTCTGTGGAGGGAGAAAGAGGTCTCGCTTGGGCTAGTGTGTGGAAAAAGTGAGAGTAAATTAATTGCGCGTCGTTGTCTCCTCTGGGCAAACTTGAGCTTTAATTCAATTGAATCAAGGAGATCTCTTTCTCTTTCTCTCTGCCCAATTTCCACCAAAAGCGCCAGCGAGAAGCAAAGCCGAGGGGGAAAGGAAAATGGGCGAGCAGAGGGGGAAAGAGCTGGCTCCAAATAGAGGATAACATCGAGGAGGGCCAGCAGCAAGTTTCTCGAGCTCCACTTGGGGGGCCAAGTTCAAGCCCGCCTGGTCTTGTGTGGCCTGATTGAGTTGGCCAATCAACTGAGCGGGCGGCTTTCGGTGGGGGAGCTTTGCTCGCTTTCCGTCGACCAGTCCATTTGGGCGCGCAATCCAGCAAGACTGAGCGCTCTGGTGCCACCAACTCGGACGGACTAGACTCGGCTGCTCGGCTGCTCGTTTGCAGAGTGGAGGCGGCGCGGGCGGAAACGCGCTTTCTGGCCGAGGACGATTTGCAGCCAACCGCCTTCTAGCAGGCGGCGAGACCAACAACTAATAACTAAAGCACCGCCGGGCCCATTTTTGCCTCCCTCCTGGTGGGGCCCAATGGACTGACGGGCGTCCATTTGGGGCGGGCGAGCCCAAAGCTGTGCGGTGGCGTAGAGAGAAAAGGGGCGTGCCAGTGGGGCTAATCAATCTAGCCTAGTCCGCGGCCTAGTGTGCGGCATAGTGAGCCCAGAATGGTGCTCGCAAAAAGGGGGAGGGAAAAATTAAATAACAAAGCCAAAAACTAACCAAATCTTTCCATCACAAAAACACGTTCCTAATGAATGCGCGGGGAACCAAAAGTGGCAACCAAGAGGGCCGAGTATGAGGTCCATTCGTGGCCCATAGACGAGGGGGCGCAACTTGCGGCTGAGCTTCCGCAAGCATCCACCAATCGAGACACAACCACCGAGACGCACGACCCAAAGACTCGGACTGGTGACGGGGGCCACCCAGCGAGGGGCAGGCTCGATTGTGCTGGGCTCGACCGCGACGAGGCCGATTGTGATCCAGAAGTTAAATCGATTATGCTGGCCAACGACCGATTGGCTGGCCAGCTGGAGCAAACAATTGAGCAGGCGCGCCAATCGGGAGCCCATTCCAGCGGCCAACTGATGAGTTACGGCCAAGGAAGGCGCCTAGATTATGATCTCGGCCTACTGGGCCAGCTAGTGGGCGAGACAATAATTAGGTTGCCGCTCATGGAGGAGGATTATGAGCGTGGTGATGAGGAGGAGGAAAACGGGCAGCCAGTGGGGGCTTATGATGCGGACTGGCGAGCCAAGGAATGAGATGGAATCTCTCGCCAAATGTGCGCCAGAAAGGGGCCGTTGACGGGCGATTGAATTGGACGATGAACAGGCGGTTGTGAGAGAAAATTATTGATCATCCAGACGAAATAAACTGTGTTTTTCCTCCCCCAAGCTCCAAAGAGAAAGAGAATCACCAAGATCGAGCAAGAAGTGAGACGACAACCGTCTTGGATGGCCCAGTGTTTGTCTCTGCCCTGTGTTTGTCGTTTTGTAAACCGAAAGCCATCTGTTTGGGTCATCCTCGTTTCGTTCCACTGGATCCTGACAAGGCCCAATGGCGATCGTCCTCGAGGCTCGAGCAGCGCTGAGAAACTTGCACCACAATCCAATCCAAACGAGACGCGATAAAACACTGCCCCTCTGCGCTAGTCCCATGCTTTTGTGACTCTATTTTGTCAACAAAGGTTCGCTGTTGACTTGGCGCCACATGGTTAGCATGGTTAGCATGGTTAGGCCATGGTCTTGGCGAGGCTCTGTCTGTTGTTCTTATTGGCAGGCCATCAACAACACAGCGCTCGATGTCTGGCGCACGATTTCTGTCCCGCTAGAAAGGCCTCTCGCTCTCGTGCCGCTTCTGTGAGGCAGAGAAAAGAGTAAAAAAGAGATAGAGAGTAATACAAGCTCGGAAGTGCCGCCTCACACACCTCATCGAACGATTGCCCGCCAACTAAACTGGTTTTCGAGGCGACCAACTTCCATTCGGTCGCCTCTTGTCTGCTTCGGAATGTCGATTTTGCTCTCTATCGGACCACTGGAACGGTGCCTCTTAGGTTGGGCACCGCAACGACACGCCCACTCGGAAGTGAGGCAGGACATGTTCACGCCCAAGAGGCTGGAGCCGTCAGTAGCGTCTAGACGAACATTTAGGAAGGAACATCTTGCAATAAGAGCGAGAAGTAAAACTCGCTGCCGCTACGAATCGCCTTGACGGATCGATTCCAAAGCACCATTTTCTTCTTTATTTGAGCGTTATTGTTTGTGTTTGTTGCTCTAGACGGACTTGGGCCGGCTGGGCTTAGCCGGCGGGCATTTCTTTCGCCTTGCCGAGCCAGTCTCGCTCGAGTAGACTGCCTTGAGGAGGAGGGCTGTCAAAAATCACTGGAGGAGGCGCCGCATGACATTCAGCTGGTTGATGTTGAAGTCTCGAAACGAAGCGACGTAAACAAGAGCAAAGCGTCTAGCTCGACGGCGGCGCCTTATGGGATGAGGACGGGAAGAGATTGAGTGGCGCTTCCCCCTTGTGGTTGTTTACTAATTTGCTTTGGGAAAGGGCCAGGCGTTGGCGCTCGGTCTCTGTCTCTGTCTGTTTGCGTTGCACAATGGAACACGTAGTCAGTGCTACAGTAAGTTGGGCGTACGTGAACGGGAGCGCCGCACAGAGGCCAAACGAGCCAACATTTTGCGCCGCCATTGCTCTTGTTTTGACTCTAGTCCCCCTTCCTCAAATGCAACGAAAATCTCGCGATACGCCGGCCGGGGAAAAAAATATAAATACTGAGCGCACCCTCACTTTCTCCAATCTATTCGTGATAAATCTATCTAGCCGACATCGATTCTAGAATTACGCATACTGTTCATCTAATTCGTTGAATATCACCTAATCACTTTTGTCAATCACTCTAACGGCATCAGCAAAATAATCAAGATGAATCCAGAGGAAGAAATCGAATACAATGCCATGGCCGACAAACTCACCCATCCGGGATCGGGTAAGGGTCGCAGCAAAAAGGAGAGCGAGCTCAACACAAACAGACCGGATCCCTGTGGTGACACCAGGAAGTTGGCTGAAAAATTCAAGAACACTGAAAAGAACAGGCTCAGGAAAAACAGCAAATGAGTGGAGAAATGCACTGATATTTGTCCAAATGCAGTCTATGACTTGTAAATACAAATGTGTCCCATGACACAATGAAGGAAAATAAATTCCAAAGATAGACTACCTTTATTGTTGTACAATGACCTATGTCTCTCTGCGAACCATTGTCTGAAGTCTACTGAAGGTGGTCGTCACTGATCAAAAGTATGATTCGTGTCGTGAGTAACTCGCTTTGCCGAGTCAGGCGCAAGTTTCCACCTTCGATCTATATCCTCTGATCGTTAGTCTTAAGTTCCATGCAATGTCACTTCGCACAATCTTTATTTACTCTTATCTCGATTGAGTCGAAATCATCCACTAATTCACTCTATACTCGTAGAAGTCCATTATCAGCCGCATGATGTTGATTCCCGCCAATATGGATACTAAATAGACCAGGAATACAGGCACCAGGGCGTATAGGATGAATTTGGTGTCCTTCAAATAAGGTAGTGAGCTATAGCCTAGATAGGTGATATAACAATAATAGATCACAGCAACCAGCCACAAGGTATTACCAAACAGTCTAGCAATAAACCAATCCTGGCTAATGAAGTAGCTGAAGAACAGCGATTGGAATATGTGTAGTATTATGAGTGGTGGGAAAAAAGCATTGATATGGACGTCGAATGCGTAACCCCATTCAACATCATCGCTAGTGAGGGCATCCTTTTTTAAAAATTTGTTCGTAAAAACCCATAAAAAAGTGGCAACAATAGCACCAACCAGCATACAGTCGATAAGAACTAACCATAATGTAAATTTGATAAAACTGAAGAAGTTGAGGTGTAAAACAATACTCAATCCCGCAGCACTGATGATGATACAAGCTGCCAATATAACTAATAGGGCTGGATCGTCGCGTGCATACTGATTCTTGGTTTGTTTCCTATACACTGAATTTTTGAACACTTTCTCGGGCGCTGTAAATAGATATACAAGTTGCCATGCGGCAAACTCGAAATCCATCTGATTGAATCTGCATAGCCTTTGCAGATATCTTGAACATTTCGTTACTGAGGAGGGCACCGAGCGTCGGTTAGGAACCGGTTCGGGTAGGAGTAGGTCAGACCTGGATCCCATCATTATCTGGAGGTGACAGTTTCACTTTTGAGTTTGAATGTCATAATATTGAAGATCTCTAATAGTTGTAGTAGGAGTGCTGAAATAGGCTCAGAGAATCGCTCCCCTCATCGGTGTTCATAACTAATGAAGTTATGGGTCTCAGTCAAGTTGGTTGTTTCAGAAAGATGAAGTGTGCTGTACTCCTTTTCGGTCGAGCTCACACTGTGGCTCGCCCGCGCTGTCAAAGCAGAGCAAATGATGATTCGACATCGCAGCAACGCAAACATCCTCTCACTCTAACTTGTCAAGTGTTGACTACAATGTTAACTCTCTGAATCAATTGCTTGCGCACTCCCAATATTGGATGGGTACCAGTGGAATTTGCTCATCAGTCGAATAAGAGAAAACATTGATGAGATCACATCGGATATCGTTCGACATCTGGTGTGACTTAAAGAAATCGATTGGGTGACTACAAAGCTCAAGTGATAGTATAGTATTAACAACGTCTCATTAGCCTCCTTATGCTTAAGACGTTTTGGCCTCTATTTATC
>Ga0058701_10002018_pt1 | contig 15045 bp, 8 predicted proteins | sample AgamicOrMae_FD_97039 | JGI IMG/M metagenome (GOLD analysis project Ga0058701, IMG submission 97039) | Agave microbial communities from Guanajuato, Mexico - Or.Ma.e | ecosystem: Host-associated > Plants > Phyllosphere > Phylloplane/Leaf | place: Guanajuato, Mexico | collected 2012-06-04
GCGGGGTGGGAAGGGTTGGGCGGGATTTTCCAACCGGTGCATATTTCAAGTCGCGTGCTAAGGGAAGTAGAGGGTCCCCCCCCCCCCAGAGCGCCTTCTACGGGAGAGTCGAACGTCTGATTCTCTCTTCCTCATGGCATTTTCCTTCACCGCGCCGAGATCTGATTTTCCGTCACGAAGTCCTGAGCGATCTACAGTTTAACTTCGCTATCGCCTACACTGTCAATATAAAAGGTCGACTTTCCAAACCCTTTGAATTTTCTCCACCTTACATGTTAGCTGAACACCGCGACAGCTGAGCGAAGCACAAGGCATCTAACAAAGATAAACCCACCACAGCTGGCCGTCGTTAATGCTAATGAAACGTTGGAGCAGTGCGCAGATGACTAATATAGAAAATTGTGGCTTTAAATCTTGTCGGGATTTGCAGCGCGCATCTTTCACACATCGCCTATGTCACTCCTTTCCCCTCCCACGTCTAAGTTCCCTTTTTACGGAGGCATCCATTTTTCAAACAGCCTCCTAAACTTAAATTCCCCTTCTCTTATGACACTTCCAGAGTTTACTCCGCCGCAAAGGGTTGTAAGTTATTAGCTTTGCAACCTCCCTTGCTCCACCGTCGTTGATATACCGGTGCAGCAATGCGGCTACGCAATATCGGTGTCCTCAAGCGCTGACAAAAAGAAAAAAAGGCTATTTTTTGGAACAACTCGCTAAAAAAACTCAGGAACCAGAGAATCCGTGGTTAGAAAACCAAGCTTACAATACACTTACGCTTCGCTTTAAATACTTCTTAAAACACAGACGGAAATAAATAATACATTAAAAATGTGTTTTTTGGGGGGGAAGGGGGAGAGCAAATTTGCAGTGTAGTCCTCATAATAAGATTAAACTTCTAAGTCAAAGAGGTGAAATGTAGCTTTAAAATGCGCCGTAAAAGTATGAGCGAAACATGATGATTAAACTAGCTCGGGTTGAAGTATCCATGCAATGCCCATGGTAGTGTCCCTGCCGAAAAATCCATACACTTAACAATACTTGGTTCATGGATATAGCATTGACATAGATACCCATTTGTGTTTTTACAATGAATGGATATTTCGGCATGGATATCGCATGGACACTTGAAGCCGAGAAATGAATAAGGACAGGGTTCCTTATCAGCAAAGATGTCCCTGAGACTTCTTTCCTGTCCACAATCTTGAGTAATCTTTATCCGAGCAGATTCCTTCTTGAGTCGCAATTTACACCTCCAATGAAAAATAACACGTGCCATGGATGAACGTTTACCTCCACCAAACGACTCTTTAAAAGCTTTGGTCTGAAAAAACAACATAAAAAAGGGAAGCGGGGGGGGGAGTGGAGGTGGAATAGTGTGCAAGTGAAATTTCCATAAAAAGAAGAAGTTGCCTGGGAGCGTCCTCGCATTTCAAACAGCTTTGAGCGAAAAAAAGTTTGCCGAGTGTGGCACATGGTCTCGCGCCTCAGACAAGCTTGCCGCTCCGCTCGGCTCGGCTCACTCACACCGAAAAAGCACCTCTTCAAATCCTCCACACGGGGATGCTCGCAACTCGAACAGTTCAAAACAAATTGCAGTCGCAGCTTATAAAACTAAGTACTTCCTGAGCGAGAGATTCTTATAAAAACTGGGTGGAGGGGAAGATTTTTTTCGGCTAAAATTTACGAAATGGCTGTTTTGATTTTGGTATTTGGGGAAAATATGAACATTGTGGGCGTTGAATTATAAGCCTTGTTTTAAATATTACGTCAAAATTGTGATAAAAATTAAAATAAGGAAAAAAAAGGTAACAGCTTTATAAAACTTTCAAAAAAATTAGTAGCGAGTACGAGTGGGTCAACTAGCCAAGCAAGCACTTCCGCGGTATTCTTTACAAATATTCGTACTGCTAGGCTACTTGTACTAGCAGTCAAAAATGTATTGCGCGCTCCAATTGTTTTTAAACTTCCGTTACTTTGGAACGAAACGGGATACGACCGAATATCTAAAATCAAATTCATAAATCTCGTGAAGATCTGATTTTATTTCGTGCTTTTCCTATGTATACCTCTCCCTTTCAAAGTTACGGAGGTTCAAAAAAAAGGAGCAATACTTTTTTGACTGCTCGTACATAATCACACTGAATCGGGCTTTCAAACGCAATGAAACTACCGCGCTAAAAATTAAAACTCGTTAAAATAACACGATTCCATATATAAAACCTTTATTGTAATACATCGCGACGAATTTTACGACCTACTCGAAATTTGGATTTAAACTCATTTTAGTCACGGGATGGACAGACTTCCTTTCTCATTAAAGGGGATCGAAGGAAGGACACGAAGAATTAAAATTGCTAAAAGAGGGGAAAACATAACATCCGGGTGTAATAATAGCCTTAAAAGTGTCTTAATAAAAGTTTCTTTCCTGTTTTACTTCATTTTTCTATCTCTTTCTTTTCTAAATAGCCTTGCAGTGCAATCGGATTTGGTCGCGTTTATAGCTACCACAGAGTTGGGGAGGAAGAGGGGTGTGTCAATCGATATTTAATAATGTCACCGTTATCTTTTATGGATATTTTGTAGCTTGTTCCGTTATTACAAGGAGTGTAAATTTTGGGCCACGCTGCGGTAAAATTGATCTCTACCTCTCCGTACCCTTTCTTTTTTCTGTGGGTCAGGCAGGTCCTGTAATTGGTGCACTTGAAAAATCCCCCCACCTCAAATATTGATTGATTACGCCAAACTGGCCACGGAAGACGCGAATCATATAAGTTGTCAAGCCCAATAAAAGCACCGTAAGACATACCTTACCTCAAATAATTGACTCTAAATTTACATTGTAGTTTTGTTTGCATTTTTCGCATTGAACATTAGATGCAATACGGACAAAAATGGAGTAACCAAACCAGTCCGTAGCCGAACTAGTCACAACGACTAAATACTGTTGCTACAACTAAATATTTATGGCTGGAGGCAATATGACGGCAACCTTAAACAGATTTCTCTACGAAGCAGCAACGCAGAAAACTATGGTGAGTTTCGAGACCGGATGATCAATTACCCAAAAATAGACCGTCAAATTTTGGCGGCAAGCAAAGTGGAGTGAGCGGAAGTGCATCATAAGCCATAATTCCATTTTCAAACTCGTCGCTTTCACAGTTTATGAATTTATTTTTAGTCACTGGTACGTAATCAGAAAAACCGCAGATATTTTCCGTTCTGATGGCGGGTGTAAGCCGCGGTCGCTTTGGAGGCTGAAGTATCAACGGTATTGATTGAGGGGGGGGGGATAAACACGGTGGATGCCGCGCAAAAAAAATGGAATATTGGTACACAAGCCAGCCTGCCATGCAAACGTGTATGGCTCTGCCGATAGACCCCTAAACTGCTGTTTTTTGTCCCCGGAAAGCAGAGCTTGGTGTGTTGACTCGTAAAAAAATTCGTGACCGTAAATTGCGAAAGCGGCTAAATATTTTCGGTCCGAATCGATTTTATATTCAATCTTCCAAATAAAAAGAGCACACAGTCATGCTGATCTGATAGGGTATGACAGTTGCTGAATCACCGAATGATCCCACTTGGGCTCGAAATCAATATGCTGATATGATTTTCCGGCGATTTCCAAAGGAAAGACAGTGCTCTGACGTCATGCACATTTCACCTTTCCTCGCCCATTTAAGCACGGCAACAGAGGCGGCAAGGTACCCAGCCGAACTTAAACAAAATTGATTGCCACGTTCCACGTTGATTACTACGACTAGTTCATGTGCATTGCGTTAGGTATTTCGGCGCAAAAACCTCCGCTACAAAAAAAAAAAAAAACAAAAAAAACGAAAAGTAGAAAGTCGACCATTAAAACTCAACAGTGTAGAGTTCTACCACCAGCGACTTTATTCCTTAATGATCTTGAGTTCCTCTCCATTGCCACCTACCAAAGTTCCAAGCAACTGAATTTTGGAAGAAGCTGCCCAACTTTTGTCCCAGACTGTACCACGAATGGCTTCCACATGACTTTCAGAAACGAAGTGAAAAATACAATCGGATAAAGTCAGTAACTCGCTCCATTTTCTATCCATTTTTGGGGGAAAGTTGAAATAAGCAGTAAAGGACTGCTACTGCTAAGTCCGTAAACTTTGTAGTTGAGAGGCACCTGTTAGGATCGCCTTGCCGACGGACCAACTTTTGTGCGGACGATTTTAAGGTTTGACAGGCTGCTGGTAGATGGAGCCACGGTGCGGTGTAGGGTCCCCTCTTTGGCAGAGTGCTCAAAAACGAGGCGCGTTTCCGTCCGTGCCCATTGGATATCTTTTACTTTATTTCACTCTCAGGTTTTAAGATTATATTTTCCACCTCTGTGATATCTGAGACTTTAAACTTTCCAGAATTCTACCCGTGGAATCCGGGCTTGGAATAGAGGTAGCTATGGAAACAAAGTCAAATTAAACCGTAACCTAACCTGAATCAAATGGCCCGTCTACCTGAACTAAAACATAGTTTAAATGGTGGAAGCTTTCATCGTAACAAGCGGAGAGTCTATTTCGTATATTTTTGTCCGGCGTCTTTCCTCTCCTTTCATCGCAGGCAAAGTCTTGTTTGCATTGTCCGTCTCCCTCTGTCACGTTTCGCCTGTAGGGTTTTCCTCGTCGCACTCACATCAGATCTGGAGCGCTGTCGGAAGTGGGCTTGCTTTTAAACGGCAAAAGTTGAATTAATTTTGTTGCAAGACCTCTCCGCAGAGTCTAGCGATGTCATTTTTTTTTCTTTTAAAAAGATTCGTCAGGTTTTCCTCTCTTATCTGTGTCTTTTTGTAAACTATGTACTCTGAACTTTTTATTTTCTTCTACACTGTGACTAAACAGTTTGATAAACATCAAATTTATACTGGCTCGGGTTGAGTGGGTTAGGCTATGATAGGCTTTCTTACGTTAAGTTACGTCACATTCAAATACCTTGATTAGGTTAAGAATCGTCGCGTTAGTTGGTACCTTACAGAATAGGTTGTCGTACGTTTAATTACCTACTAGGTCAGCTAATCTGAAGTTAGACTGAGAACTTCGGCAGAGTCAGGCGTTTACCGTTATTAAATCTAAGATTTAAATCTAATTACGAATCTTCCAAAACAAGCTGTTGCTTCTCGTATTACGTTTAGCAATCATCTTTCGATTTCCTTCATTACTCCCAAGGATTCATAAAAGTCGCCAAATTAAGTTTTTTGTCCCTACTCAAAGTTGTTAAGAGCGTAATAATTACTCGGAGCTAATGGCTTTTTGATGAAATCACTTTTAAACTGGCTACAAAGGCGGAAAAATATTGTACAAACGTAATCAATCTAACTTTTTCTCAACGCGAGATGTCCCTCGCCAGTGCAAGGGCACATGGTAGAGGTACTTAGCTTACTCTAATCGAATCTAAGCGCTTTTTGCACATTGACATCATTAAGCAAAAGGATTTGTTCGTATTTTGGGGAGAGAACTTGTCAGCTGTCAGGAAAAGCAAAAAGAGAAGGGTGTTGATATTGACCAGACATGCATAAATATGGGGAGACTTGAACGCACGTAACCAATTTGGTGCATTTTTAATGGGAGGGCCACTCCCAAAAGAGAATTCTCACTCAAATATTATTTTGTGGAGAGCGCCTGCAGATTAGCGCATAGGCAACCACCTCCGTACAGCTGTTGCGAGGGTTGCCTATGCCAACCTTTGCAGGGGCTCATCACAAAACGCCTATTGAGCAAACTCGACATTTTTAAAGCAGCATCGTTATTTTTCCATAAGATGTAAACACGACCGGTCCCATAATTGAAGAGATTTTGTCACAAATGAGATTTGACTTTAATGATCTCTCATCGTCTGATGAGCTGTGCTCGCTGTCTATCTGCCGTATTACTCAGACATTTACACTTTTAAGAGATGAATATCTGCACGGACTGCTCATTAGAAACATAATAATGTCCTTAAAAGCCTCTTTTAGAATAATACTCGGCAAGAAGTCTCATTAACGGGAGTTTTTCTTTACGTAACGTGCGATTGATCATTGTTGGGCAAAAGTATGTCAGTTTTAAGAGCGTCAAAGATTGAAAGGTGGGTCATAATTATGATAATTATTAGATAGACATTTGAATCGCCGTATCATTTAAAAGGCTCGGCGAAAGTTTCAACTAACAAGCGAGTTTTGTCTGATGACACCGGAGTGATGCACGGGGCACGAAGCCTTGGTTCACAGAAGCTTACGTACGCGTTTATAGGTCGTTAAGGTTACGTAATGAAACATTAAACCAGAGCGGAACAAAGACGCAGGTAATTTACAGCGAACAGAGGGTAAAGTTGCCATATTCGTGGGTTATGAGTGTTTGCCTGGTATATGGGTTCCGTCTATTTCGGTTTCTTAGCCACTTCGCAATCTCAAATCGAACTTCGTAAATCGTTCTGCAAACATTCGCATCTCCTAAGAAAGCACGGTACACATCTCCTGTCAGCGCTTGCATTGAGACTCTGTTAAAAATCTTTTCGATTAAATTGCTCCTCTTTCATTCCTTTTATCGAACGTGTTCTCTCAAAGATATCAACCCTCTTTGTCATATTTCCTGAATATTTTTGCATGTATCTCCTATACAGCGCTTCTCCGCATTGCCAATATATTCAATATAAAATGTTCTTATGAATGTTCTGTAGACCTGTCCATTCCCCCGCTTTACTTACATTGTGAAAAACGGCGATTTATAATCTTGACCTTTCTGTTATATGCCCTTCGGTTACCTTACGTTATTCCATTATGTTATTTGGGTTTGGCTACGCGGCCTCATGTAGTTTTTGCTACCTTGGCTTAGGTTAAGTTGACTTAGGTTAGGTTTACTTAGGCCAGGTTATAGGTGAGGCTTGATAGAGCTTGGTATTCGAGTATCCTAGTTTCCGCCAGTCGCCGAACAACGTCACCCAAGATACGCACTAACAGATCAATACCCAGAATGCATGAACCTTGCATCAGAACACCGCTATTAAAACTGCCGAAAAATTACATTTATACTAACTAAAAATACACTAATAATGTCATGATACAGACGCTATGTCCACTTCCTGGGGTGAAACGCGCATTCAGAGGGCGGCATCGACGATTACACAAAGCGATTCAAAGGACGCCGAAGATATGCACAGCGTGGCGAGCACATCCATTGGGGAATTACGGCCCGTCACCCCCGGCGAAACAAAAATGAGTCTTTGAGCAGGAGTTGCCGTCTTTCACGGTTGGAATAAAGGACTTATCTCGAAACCTCATTGGGCCTGTTAAAAGAATTTGCCTCTGTGAAATAAAACACAAGGCAGAGTAGTCTTGGCATCCTGACAGACAGCCGAACGAACGGAAGGCGAACATCTACCTTTGATCTGCTCCGGATAATTGGTTTCAAATTTCCTTCGCAGGGATTTGTATCGTAGATTAGAGTTCGACAAAGAGAGGGCTCCCCTTGATGAGCCAGAGGGCCACTTCTTTACCAACCTTATCATTTGAAAGACAAGCCGAAAATTGCTCGGACGCGTGCTTAATTTTTCACAGGTGAAATTGACGTGCCTCAGCAGGACCTTTGCTGTGGAATTTGAGATTGTATTCTTTGTCTGAATTGGGGAACGAAATGGGCCGAAAAGAAAGATACTACTTGGCGTTTTTTAAAATTCTACGTTAGTTTGAGGTAGAAATTTTATTCCTAACCAAAACCAAACTTTTCACAGGTTAAGGTAACTGTTCGTTCACTGTTCTTTCAGCTTAATCCTCTGCCCAAAACCTCGCTTCAGTCTCAAACTTCACCGACCCTTTTCTTAGAAACAAACAACAGCAAACACTTGAATTTTCATTACAAGTTCCTCAGAAAGAAACCCACCGGATAGCTATTAAGTACTTAGCTTTTTCGACGGAGTACCCAAATATCGGCTATGGAAATGTTTAAATTGAGCATGTTCGGTCATTTTTAGTACTCTTCTCATCCCATAATGTTTCCAGGCTGATTTTAGTTGTTTGAAAAAATGCTCCTAATATAAAAAAAATGCAAAGTTCTAGAACGGATGATAGATTTTTACGCTAAAAATGAATGGTCATTGGTCTGGTAGAGTGCGAGGAAAATATGCGTCGCGCGAATCCAAAAACTGAATATTGACCAATCAACGACGAGAATTCAGAGGGCTCGACCAGAAAAATGAAGTTATTGTAGGCGAGCGCCCTGAGCAAAGCCTCAGCCCCCGTGGTCACGCCTCTGGGATGCCGATATGACAAAGAAAAAGTCCTCGTGCAATGTTGCCAGATACGGGAACTCCGTAAATTTGCGCGCCGCTAACTTACAGCAGCCTTACATATGTGGACAACCCAAGTTGTTGACGCAACCTCCGAAACTGTGTGTAGGTCATAGGTTGTGGAAGCTCTGTGGTGGTGTTCAATATTCCCTTAAAGGCAAAGCTAAATTCTTTGGACAAATACAACCTCGAGACATGACGCGCCATCTCTGGGGACTCGAGAATAAAAACAAGAACAGTTTGGCTGTGTAGATTTTTTGGCTTCGCTGTCAGAGGGGCTGATTGATTAATTGAATGACAATGTACCGTCCTCTCCTCTCCTCTCTTTTTCTCTCTTGAGACTGACAAGACGGCTTTGACTGTACTCGGAGCTTCCACACATTAGTCTTAACTTCCTCTCATAGGAGTTGGCCCCACACTCGGAAAAATAACTCATGTACGCGTAAACCTTGAAATGAGTACAGTATGATATTTCAGTGAATTTCGAGATTATCGAATCGATAGGCAAGTCAAATTAAAGGACCTGATGAGAGCTTTCCATTTATATGACTATTCATTAGGTTAACTCGAAAATTACGCAAGTTTATCGTATCGCGATAGGTGTTCAATGGATAAAGAAAAAGTTTTGCTTTGAATTATAATTCTCTTCCAGTCCTAAAATTAAGCAAAAAAAGGCCTTTTTTGTTGAAATAATGTTTGAAATCATTTCATAAACATAAATTGGTTGAGATTCTTAAATTTGCAGTCAATAAGCATTAAGATGAGTAAGCTGCGTTTTGGGGGCCTTTCAGGGTTAGAACTGATAGTCTGCGTCACATGAAGCTTGTTAAATAGCCCTCCTCCGTATCTAACCTTACTTTCCTCTCCGTATCTCCCATCCCCTTTCATCGCACCCCCTCTATATCAACTCTCCCTCTCTCCCAACGTCCTCCTTCTCCAATCGCCACTTCCTCCCACCCCTTCCCTTTCAATCCTCTCCTCCCATTTCCATTCCTCCAAACTCCCTCCTCTTTCCGCCTGCCGGAAACCTTAATCCCCTGAGAATTCGGGTTTTGACAGAACACTTGCGGAAGGATGCGGTGCCAGGGTCAACATGCAATTCCTTTATGAGGCGAGCTCAACGCGAAACGAGCGCTCCTTAATATCGCGATTTGCGACCCAACTGAGTTGAAAAGAGCGCCGCGCCGCTTCGGAAACCTTCGGAAACCACCAATTGCCCAGTTATGTTCACACCATTAGGGCATGGCATGGCAGCGCTATGCCTTGCTTGCGGTGCTAGTGCCCGTGCCATTAGTACACTCGCCACCGAAACTTTCAACAACAACCACCTTCCCGAAATTTATGTACCTCAGAGAAGCCGTTTCACGCAAGTAGGGTCGGCAAAATCAACAACTCTCTCAGATTTCATGACAAAGTGAAGTTCGCGTTCAATAATTGTAAACATTTTAAGGAGATGATAAAATTATCGGGCTTTCCTAACAGTGCCAAGGCCCTGAATCAGTGAGTGTCTGAGATTCAGTGAATTTTCTCTGAATATCGGAGACTTAGACTGATCCAAATTTAGAGAGAAAAGCTTGAAAATTTGAATCGAATAGGTCAAGAGTGTGGAGAAGACTTTCATAGGAAAAGACTTTTGATCCGGTTTAACGGTGAGAGAAAATTATTTTGCTTGAGAAGAAAGGCCAATTAAAATCGTAAAAGCTTTTTGACTTTGGCTTTTGTTCCAGCGCATCGGCTGTCAAGGCTTGTTACCACAAAGATTACATCTTTCTTCGATTTTGAATGTCATCAAAGTTATTGTAGCTCCGGTGGAAAAATAGAAAGCTAATTCCATTTAATCCTCAGAAGGAAATATTAAAGTTGACGAGTGACAGACTCATTCCGCCAACAACGAACAACTTGAATAACGCTTGTAAACACAACAAAGTAAAATCCGAATCCCAAATTATTATTTCGTTTTTTGACCAAACTTTTAGTCCTGGAGTCTGTTTAGAATTTGGAGATCAGACGGGTACTACACGCAATTTTTAGAGAGCTGTCAATCATCATAGCAATGAAAAGCCTTTTAGGAGTCTTTCATATAGCTTTTAACTGGTCTATCTTTCTCCCTGTTTTTAAATAAAAACTTTCAGTAGCGGCTAAACGTAGTCCGCAAAAATAAATACTCATTCTAAAAAAGTTGAAGAAAAAATCCTTTTGGTAGAAAAAAAATATAGCAGCACACGCTTATGATTTTTATAGCGAATTCTTACACGCAAAAAGCGTGATCAAGGCGTTTTCTCGGAGTACAGTTTTAGACGAAGCTTTTTAGCACTATAGATACTTAAGTATTCCGCAGCGAATTTTCACTTTTGTTTTCTTGCAAAGTATGAACGGGCGAAGCAGCTGAGTTTAAATTCCCCAATGGAAGTGGAAAAAGTAGAAAAAAAAAGTTTGAAGTCATTTGAATAAACGCCGTTAGCCATTTATACGCAAGATTAGCGGCTAATCCAGACAGCATCCCAAAGATGCGCACTTGTAGTCTGAGCTTCTTCTCCCGAGAGGACCCACTTCCTTCATTACATCTTCATCAATTGTTTTTTCGCCCAAGCAAGAAAAAATTACTGAAAGAAAAACTTCCAAAACTGTCTTTTAAAAGAACATGTTACACCTAAAGAAACGCGTGACCAACAGCCGCTGCTCCTGAAATTCTAGTTTTAAAAAATACCACTAGTTTTCTTGTTTTTTTTAAGTTTTTAAAAACACGGTTATTTTCCCTCTTAATGTCTTCTTAAGTACGGTAAGATCAACTTGACTTTTTACTTGAATAAAATAAAATAGAAAAATATTTTTAAAAAAGCAAATTATTTGTAGCGGATTTCGTTGTTGAGGAAAAATATGAATAGATCAAAACTTGAATGAAAATGATCGAAAACACTGTGATGAAATGCGAACAATATAACCGGATAGGTTGCGCACATTCTGAGATAAGCTTTCGTGTAAGCCCTGAAAATCTCACCATTAGCCTCAGTAGCAACCAACTTCACATCAACATTTTACTAAATTTAAAGCGTTTTCTTTTTTATAGAGGTGAAAACTTAGGCAATTTCTAGGCACAAATCGGTTAACTATAAGAATTGTTCTGAGGAGCTCCTTTTCATCGCTGTGTTCTTTAAACCCGGTTTCCGGAAATTAGAAGGTCGGTTCATGGAGTAGAACGGTTCATTACGAGAATGGCATTAAAAACGCTATTCGACAAAATTAAGTGCACCTGAAAAACTCTTGAGGACTGATTAACATAAAAATTAGTAACGTTTTAAATCCATGAAACCCACCAACGACCTTTTCAGACTTTTGCATCGAGTCCTTATTTTAAAAAGTAGCAAAATAGATCGACCGAAGTATTCTTAAAACGAGCATTTTTTTCCCCGAGTATACTGCCCCATTTTTTCTTGTTCACATGTTTACTCCTTTTTAAAACTCTCTCTTTATGGATCTGATTTTCTTGCTTTCAACTTGTTTTTTCACTCCGAATAATTAGTTTTTCAGAGTAATAATTTCAGCGTTTAAGTTACTTTTAGACTATTTTGAAATCGTGATTTTTTTTTAGCTCCATACTTACATTCGTACCAATTTCCTATTATGAATGGGGCTGTGATATTTTAAGCTTAGTTCTTGGCTTATCTTTCTCTTTACTTTAAGGCCCTTTACTTTTGCGGCACTTACCCAAAATTGGCAGTTTTATTCTTCTTTTCTTTTTTTTAAATATATTTTAACCATCTATCCAAATGGATCGTAAATTCTAAACCAAAGGCAACATTTACGTTACATCAAAAATATTCTTGTATTATGCACAAGAACGTGCCCCCAACTCTACCTAGACCACCAATAAATGCAATTTAACATTTTATTCTGTTAAAAAATTCATTTACCACGTGAATTTTTTCTAAAAAAAATTGAGCTGGTTTTCATTAATCCATCCTTGACTAGCCCTTAGTTTGCAACTAAAACCTCGCTTTTAAATATTCCTAGGTTATATTAATAATGGTTTCCCCCAAGCTTGAGTTACTTGCGGTTTATGCTATGCAGAGACAAATCTGTGTTAAAACGTAATATTCCCCGCCCTCCGTACCTGTTAACACCTGTAAATATCCGACAAAGTAGACAGAAAAATCCACTAAATTGAGCGCAAAGGAGACGTTTCGTAGGCGTAAACGTCGGTTTTAGCGGAATGGCCGAGAGCTCCCGTTCCGCTGCGGAGGGCGGACGCGATAACACTGAAGGCAGAGAAGAGAGACGCCGCTCCGGAGGGGCCCGGAGGGGCAGCCTCCCGCTGATAAGCTTCGGGAAACGGCCGCGAGGGGGCGCCACGAGGGGGAACACGGACCGCAGCGATGGAGGGGAAGGGAAGGGAAGGGGAGGCGAGGGCGGGATTTATTTTTCCTGTGGTTTTCTCGATCGACTGCTGCAATCTTCGCCTGGACCAACAATATTGTCATTACGCTCGGAGGGAATTTTCATTAACGCCTTTAATCACATCTAAATCCAAAATTTACTTTAGGAAAAGCTTTTTAACGATGGGAGAGCGCATCAAACAGTTGCTCAAGCACATCTAAATTGGGGGTAATCGCGTTGGTAACTATGATATGATAAGTGAAATCGTCTATGTTATAAGTGAAATGTTATCCATCTTTCGTCTCTAAAACGAGAGGAGTGACATGAGACACTTAACCTAGGTTGACCTGACCTTCGCGATCGAATAACGTAATTAATGTTCATAATCTAATGGTTGACCTGACCTGGGTGTTGGACAAGGAAAATATCACCTTTTAAACTAATTAAGTGATCGATTTTCGATGAGATATTGAAATACTTTTTCTGAAATAGTGACAAAACCCAGTGCCCCTTTCCCTCCTAAATTAATGGCCCAACTATCTGGCGTTTCTGAAGAAGAAGGAAAGGGAGGAAAAAATGGTGACGGAGCTGGCTGGAGTAAGCCGATCGACTTGTTTTTAATCAACACAGTTATAATTACAGAAGCGAATGGAAACATGTGGGTCGGTGCAACGAAGGTTTCTCTTAAAATCCGCGACTGCAAACTCCAGCAATGGAACAACCTGGCGGCAGGGTATCTAATCGACCTTTTGAGGTCTACCGATCACAATTGTCTTCCAATACAAAAGCTGTTAGCTGCTGTCCGCGCCGCGCCGCGCCGGAGGCCTCGGCCTCGGGCTTCGCTCCACGGCCCGGAATGAGCGGGCAAATAGATGCAAACAGGCTTATTCGTCCGCCAGCCAGGAAGCAAGTCTCCGACTAGCCAGGCATTGCATTCAAACGGGAAAGGGAAGTACGCGCGAAGTCAAACATTACACAGGTTGTAAGCGATGCCAGTCAAGATTATTTCCAAAAAGTAACTTTTTAGCCGAACGAAAGAGACAATATTTTATGTTTCAACGACGGGAAGTGATAGGCTGGCTTTACCAGGTCCCAAAAAAAAGGGAAAATCGTGGAAAGCGAAAAATCGTGTAGGTATTTCAATTCGTTATTAGGGCTTTTTTTACACTAAGGTATATTTTGTTATGAAAAAATTTAACCGCGATACAAAAAAGCCTGCTAAGAAAAAAAATGAAGCCACGAACCCCCAAAAAAAGCTCAAACATGTGCTAGGACGATTCACTAGAGGGGATTTTACACTCCAATTTAGGAGTGGGCCTAATAGATGCACCAAAGTATGCGACAACCGACAATAAACATCATTTTTAGTTCTCCAGAGACAATTCCAAACATCAAATCTTGTTTTAACAAAAAGTTTTGGGCTCAAAATTTGAAAAACAGCAAGTGGTACCCATGTGATTTTATTATTATTATTTTTTCGGCACGAAATTTTTTCTTGATTCTTTAGTGTTTGACGATTTGATCTGATTGAGGAAAACTAAAAATGGTTGAAACAGATGTGTGTTCTTCGATTTGTCGATTTTAAACGGACTGGAAGGTGGGGCAGTTTGCGGCCGCCGGGAGAGTGGATGAGGGAAAGGCGTACATTTTAAATTCCACTTTTTGACGCGATAAATCCAACAAATGAACAACCGACGACGGTAAACATCATTATCATTTCCCCAAAAACAAATCCAATTATCAAACCTCAAAAATTTAACAAAAAGTTTTTGACTCAAAAATTGAAAAAAAGCAAGGTTACCCCTGAGATTTTTTCAATTTTTTCGCCAAAATGTTTTTCTTGATTCCTAGGTGTTTGGCGACTAGATCTGATTGAGGGACACCGAAAAAGGTTAGAACCGACATCTTTTGCTCGATTTATCGATTTTCAACCGATCAGGAGAGACGGTAGTTTGCGGACGGGGGGCTGAGGGGGAAGGCGTAACTTCGAATGCTCTCCTGCGCGAGGGCAGACCGCGAATTAGCGATCATATTTGAAGGTCATCGGTTCGCGCAAAAATAATAATTATCCCAACGAATAAGGCTAACAATTGAGAAGGATCTTTAAACTAAGAACCGTAATCCTGCTAAAAATCTATGGATCTGAACAAAAACGTGGTATATGAATAAATACCTACTCATACGGTATACTCACACGGAATAGTTGTGAAAAATGCAGAAAATCTAAGGTTATAAATAATATCTGTTTGAAAATGGCACCACGGGATGGAATTGTATGAGATTAGGAGAAGAAAACTTCCTCAAAGGTGACATCATAAAGCGCGATAAAATAATGATATTTTATTTAATGAGCTTTCAAACTTACTATTTACAGAAAGTTATTTTCCTAAGAGA
>Ga0058701_10002019_pt1 | contig 15044 bp, 8 predicted proteins | sample AgamicOrMae_FD_97039 | JGI IMG/M metagenome (GOLD analysis project Ga0058701, IMG submission 97039) | Agave microbial communities from Guanajuato, Mexico - Or.Ma.e | ecosystem: Host-associated > Plants > Phyllosphere > Phylloplane/Leaf | place: Guanajuato, Mexico | collected 2012-06-04
AGCATCATTTACAGATATTATCTATTTATTGATACTTCTCAGTAAAATCAAAATGTTTTGTCACAATCAATAGAACCTCTTTTAGATTCATTGCAAATTCGAATCCAGGTGTTTTCACTCTTGTTTTTTTATTAGTATTACTTTTTTTATTATTTTCTGTGCATTGTACATATCGCATCCCTTACCTACTTTGTGCTACTGTAGCTTGGTTGTTCGGCAAGCTATTTTAATTTTAGGTACTGGTCGACCGCAATGTGACCCTTTTTTTTGTAACAGGCTCAGGCGTTTAAAACTATTTTTTGGATGATTTTTGGCTTGCATCATTTTATTGACCCATAGAGTTCGTCGAATCGCAACTAGATGGGCTTTTTCTGACTTCGTAAGGGACGCAAAATTTACACTAGAACCCAAAAAGGAGTTCCCTTTTTCGGGAGACTTAACAGAGTATGTGTCACTTTGCTAAGTGTTGTAACGAGTGTTATGTTATCGGTAGGACTTAATTGCTAGCAAGTCATAAAGTCCTGGATCATTGCGCTCCAACGCTCGACTTCAGCGGAGACCTTTTCAGTGTCGGCACTTTCATTCGTGGGACCCGGTTTGGATGCAATGTAAATATTTGTCGTGTTTGCGAGCAGTAAAGGAGTGGGTGGCCAAAATAATTGCTGAAATATTCGCAGTATGGAAGGACATATGGTCATCCTTTTGCGCTCCGCTTGCTAATGTTAGCCTTCTCACAAATTATTCATCAAGCTCTCTTGAGATTTCGGTCCTGTTTACAGATCGTCCGGGAATACTGCAGACTTTGCGAATCACCGACCAGCCAACTCTGGCAATCGACTCCAGAAATGCTGATTTCAAACATTTTTTTAAGGGCATCATTCAGCCGAGTCCAATTCTTAGAGAAAAAAGGAATGATATTGCCAGTTCTCTTATCATTTTTGAAACAACTATGTTCGCACAAGGAAAAACGACCTCTCAAACTCTAATTAACTCCGTCACTCTAGCTTGATTGATTTGCTATGAAGTACTTGAGTTTACTTAGCTGAATCAGCGCTGGCAAAACGCTGGTTTTGATCAATGCAACTCTTTCAATCTTTTCGTTTGTATTAAGAACTTCAGTTTAGCCCAGTGGGCGTAGGATGAAAACTCCTTTCGTGCAATAAACGCTCTCTAAATGCGTGAGACGTTTCGGTATGCAAAAAAGAACTCAACCGTACGTTGGCGTAGCTTAATCAGTGTTGAGAGTCAAACTTCGTTTCTATCAAGTAAACTCCAAAAGCAAATTCTTGAGATGTTTTGCTTTCTCTTTACGTTTATCTGTGTGAAAAATTGGGTCAGCGCTTTTGACACCTACTGTACACTTTAAGCTCTCCTACGCAGAATGTATTCAAAGCGCAGTTTTTTTTCTTTTTTGCTCTTTTCCCGACGTAAAAGGAGCGCTTCCTATTGGAATATTAAGAGAAGGAAGCAAACGTGGAGTGGATGTTACGACAAAAGTGTTGCGTTAAATGTTGGCAAAACGTGATGGGTTTCTCGCTGAAGACGGGAGCGGTCACTTTTTGTTGCTTCCGCATAGCGATCCTTTCTTTCCACGAAAAAAATTCAGGTCATTACTCACGCGTACCAGGCAAGAAATCCTGAACAATTTATTCATTTGCATCGGGTCCGGAGCGAAATGCCAGGACCGTGCGGCTCAAAGTGTGTTTTGCCCAAATTGGCCACTATTTAAAACTGGTAAGACGCCAAAGTCTTGTGCCAGACGATCTCTGGCAAGTCATGTGTGCACAGTCTATTTCCGATCTACGCCGCACCGCGCCGCGCTGTTCCAACAGCTGGCCATTCCAACCAACCAAATGAAATGGTGCGAAAGGTTCAACTTCTGCCAAAATTCACCTCTGCTGTTCACGTTCCAAACCAAATCATCGAGCTATTTGACTTAGTCTAAATGTCCTGCCCAAAAAATATTCCCTGATGAGAAAGACGGTCTCATATGGTATATACAGAAGATTAAAAATCTTTTCGGAACCGATTCTATAGAACGTTTCGATGGATCAGTAAGCTGAATACTTGTTCAGGCTTTAACCAAGACTTCATTTTTTTTCCTCATGAATTCTGTTGCATCGAAAATCCACCTCATAGCACCGATGAGGAGGTAATGTTTCTGACATGATCAATCATCATGAGAACATACGCAATATTACCGTGAGTTTTAAAGCCGCTAGATTCGACATGATGAAATTGGATGTTAGCATATCGTCGAACCAAACCTGCTGGAATCCCAAACTTTTGAGCGGTGTGTGAAACTGCTCCGTGTCAGATCTGCATCGGACAAGCTAATTCGAATCGTATTGAATGGTATAGCATGAATCGAAGTTGGACAAATAATTTGAAACGGTTGTGTAACCAACTCATGTTTTTGCTTGATGCACATTCCGTTTAACTTCTATATCATATTGAAGGACTGCAATCGCGCAAGGAAATCGAGTTTAAGATGAGACCCGATTATGTTTGTGGACTCTACAAAACAAAGGCAAAACATGCTTTTAGCGAGACGTCTGTAGGTCTGTGTGGACGGTTGTCCCGGTTTTCATTGAGTAGAAAAAACAGCCGTAAATGATAAACGATTACGATGAATTTTTTTGAAGATTTTTCTTTACAGAGAATCGATCCCAATTGTTTTTGGTTCCGATTGGTTTTTGACGGCTGGATTGACGGCTTTTTTTCCGGTCATTGGGATGTCCTGAAATCAATAAATCAACCTCTACTTATGTTCCATAAAAAATCGACCCATTTAGGAATGGAAGTTCATTGCAACGGGGATAAATCTCCATACATATCTGTGCATGTTTTTAATATATCAGAAGCTTTTCGAGTTCTTTCTCTTAATGATATTACAATATCCTCTTAGAAATTTTGAAACAACTTAAATGAACTTGCCACGATGTACCCCGCTCAATGGAACATGGTTGTAGTGGTCTGCGCTCGATCCAGTTTCCTCTTTTTATGCTGTTTTCATCCCGTTGTTTGCGGCTTTCAATTCTACCCCTGTTCGTGACTATTTTGTTTAACAGGCGTCTTTTGGGAGCATGGAAAAGTTTTCATGACCTCCTTAGGGACCGACTACCGTTGGAGCTTCGCAACTTCACCGTCTATATAACGATCTATCACCGACATAAGGTGCCCAACGCTCTGTTTATCCAGGCCGCAAACTTGTTGACAGAGGTTAACATAGATAACCTCAGGTGCCTTGTGCCTATTTTCTATCTACTCACCTGGTGACGATTCAGGCGCCTTTTCTTTTAAGTAGGCTGGTTCCTCTGAAATACAAGTTGTTTTCGACAACGTGAAAGGAATAGGCCAAGAGTTTGTGGAGGAAGATGAGGAAAATACAGGCTCCAACACTCACAGATTTATGATTGCCTTCCTTCGGCTCTAACGTTGACCATTTTTCCTGCATCGCTGGTCCGCGGAGGGTCGCTGTCACTTTAGTGGGGTCCGTGAGCCAACAACAAGCACCACTGTACATGCATTGCCCTAAAACAAACAGTGTAATGTTGGCGCATGTGCTTGACCGACCGGGCCTCTGTGAAGCAATTTACGGGCAGCGTAGCATAGCATGGCGTGGCCTTCTTGAGACCGCTGAAACATTGTAGTAGCCGATGCTCAACGATAGCTGCCAAAAGTTAGTTTCGTTTTCAAGGCCGGTCTGGAAATGCTTCTCCTTTAACCTATTTTGGCGAAATATGGGCTCTTGGCGAAGCTCTCCCGGTGCATACAGCCCGGCCATGGGACACCGAACTCCCGGACTTCTTCGGAGAGTAATCTGTTCGCTTGATTCCGTACGAAGGTGACGGAACCAAATCGAGGGAAGCGGGACTTGATGCGAGCACTCTTGTGAACCCATGGATGTAACGACCGAGCCGATTTGAAGGTTATGCTCTTTGACTTGTATGCTTCTCGACGATGAATGAGTGCAACTGTGATCGATTTTAGTTTCATGTGGAACAGCGTTGCCAACATATACGAGTCACTTTTAAACGCGGTTCATCTTAAACTGGTATAACAAAAAAAAATCGTCTCGTTTTTGGATTGCTCAGTTCGAGAGCATTCCCAATATACTGGAAATACGAGGTTATCTATGATAGATCTCGAGTTAATCGTGGTTAGAATTTACACAATCGCCAAATCTGGTAACACTGTTGTGGGAAAGGGGCAGATCTCATTCATATGTATGTCCATACCGCGACAGGTCCACGCGGACGAATTGAGACTAGTTCGTGGTTGTTTGGAATATTTTAAAGCAAGGTGCTGGTAGATGTGGTTTGGTTAGCTGGGGTGGAATTGGGGAAGGCTGGGTGTTCGGTCTGGTTGAATTTACTTACATTGAAATCGGTAACAATGAATCACAGTAAATAATCTTCATATGAATCCGTGGGGAATATTTTGAAACAGACTTGCTGCCTCTTTTCGAATGAAGATGCTCTTTTACTAAGGGCCGGTTTCACCAACGAGTTGGACGCGTTCAATTCGACGAGGACGCGATCAAATCTGTTCAGTCGCAGGTGGGGGGAGGGGTATGATCGCGTTCTCACCGAGATGAACGCGTTCAACTTGTTGGTGAAACCGGCCCTAAGCGATCATTATTTCATTTCTTAAAATATTTCGTGAACGTTGCGATCTGAATCCTGTCACAAGTACGTTGTTTAGTTGCACTATGGCAATTTACGACGATAGCATAAGTCACTCCAATTTGACGCTCACCAATTGGACGAGACCTTCAACCCGATAACATTTTATGGCTACGAGGTCTCATTTCTGCGGTGTAGATTATCCTGACCACTCTGTCACATCCTCGGCACAGGTACAGAAATAATCTTCTTACTCGGTGCCAATTAAAGGCTTAGCCGAGAGGACGTGTCAGTAAACCATGTGATTTAGCTGCCACAAAAAAAAGAAACATATCCTTGCAGACTCCTCAAGGAATTCCCGTCAAAGTCGGAATGACAAGATATCTGTAATCACAGGAGGTACTGCTGCATACCTCTTGACCCCATTCCATGACCATGTTTGATTTACGCTCCTGCACCCATGCTACCTCTCTATCCAATCCGATACGAGCTCTCCGTTGCGTCGCTTCGCGATTATTTAAAGGTAATTATCCACGCCGACTTTCATCCGACGCGGCGTGCGGTGGACTCCAGCGCAGCGCTAGCATTGTTGACCCTCATAAATTCTCTTCTTATCTTCATTTAAGGTAAGATTGAATCACGGCAAGTAATTAATCATATTTACGGTGTTTTTGCGCGTCGGCGCCTGTTCTACACTTCGGCAATTCTTAGTAGCAGATTCACGCCTTTGAGACTACTCAGGCTGCGTCTCAATACGACCTCGTCAGTACTTGCTCGAGAACCCAGTTTTAACTGCGATGATGCTTTCCCAGTGACGTTGGAGTTCAAGTCTCGACGGTATTTGTTGCTGTTAGTATCATAAAGTTTAACAACCGCATTTATACGCTTGGGCTTTTCGCACGCACTGGCATGTTGAAATAATTCCAATGTGTAGCTTGATATTGTGATGTGATTGAGGCCTGGTTTCCATTTAACTATTTTTTAGTGACGTGCTTCGCTTTCATATTTCAAAAGATTTTTTTCTCTTTTGATCAGCAGCGCTGCAATGTATTCGACCCAAATATCTTTGCAGGCTGTCAAGCCATTCCAACTTGGTTGTCCAGTGTGAGATAACGTAGGCATATTTTGTGAAACAAGTCATTACGGGAACTGCAAACTGTCGATTTGCGTTTGTCGCTGTGGGCCCGGCCGCCGTTGTTGGGGACCAAATGTTTCGTTCCGAATCGCGTAGATTGCAGGGTACCTGCTGAGTGGGCGACATATCCGTAGCGAGGCGCCCCTAATTAAGCCGGCCCTTCCATCACCCTCTCAATTGATACGATCCCGCACTGAAAAACAGCCATTTGATCCTTATTAAAGGATACCTTGACATTTTTTGAACGCGGTTGACACGTGTTAGCGTCCAAGATTGTAGGCGACAAGTTCCGTTGACGGTCAAAGTCATGAGTTGGAGTGAGGTACAATTTTCAGTACTGTACCGAGATTTTAACATCTACATAGTTGGAGAATACTTTATTCACGCTCACTCTTACAATTAGTTTTAAATATTGATAATCAACCAGCAAAAACTGTATTCAATATATTATGGAAGATGTGCGCTTGAAACAGATCTCAGCCACGGCACCAAATAAGATACCTGAAAAAAAGGTTGTCTGGCATTTCTTCATAAAAATCTGGTTGCTGGTACCGTAAATGCGCGCTTTGCGTCATCATTATCGGCTGAGTGCAAAACTTCATAAAGAACCGTAATGAAGTTCTGTTATATACAATGCACCAACTGAAGACAAGATCTAAACTTACCGGATCCTTGTCACGGCACCATTGCTTTTTTCAGTTAATTATTCGACTCTTGAGATGTTCTTCTGTCTTTTTAACCTGATAGTAGGCATCAACACGGGATGTTCTGGCTTTGGCGGATCGACGTCCGCAAATGTTCTCAACAAAGTTGTTTTGCTTCTTTACAAAGTAGAGCATAGTTTCCAAAGTGTTCACGGGGTCAACGCAATGAAATACAGGTAACCCGTAAGTTATTTATTGATAAAGTTGGAACCGTTCGGTTTAGTGCTCAAGAGTTGGGGTTTATTCGTCGAGAGGCAACCCGGGAAGGTTTTAAATCAGTGCCTGCCTTCGGCGAACCGTATGCTTACGTGTACAACGCTCGTGTTATCTCCGCAGAGCGCCTGATTGAAACGCCCGTCAGAGCTGCATTAATAAACTCATGCAGATTATTGTAAATTTAAAAAAAATGTTGGTTGGAATGTTATGTTTTGACGTTTGTTTGTTTTTAACTCTAATGCTACATTAAATTGGCATCATTCTCTTGTATACACCAACAAGTCTCGGGGTACCAGACCCTCATCCGATACATTTAATGCCAAAAATAATTACTCTCCTAAAACGGGGCAATTTGAGTCATGAGGGTATCTTTTTGTGAAGATTTCCTCTCCCTTTGTAATAAAATTTTGCGAAAAAATGTGTTTAAGGTTTGAAGGTGAGATGGGATATGGAGGACGTTGACTCGCTGGGATAGTTCATTTCATGTGAATCGTGCGAGGCTGTCGGGATCGTCGACTTTGTTTTCTTATCGATAGAACTTTTCCGCTCGGCTTCCATAAACAGTTCGACGACCTTGGCGCCCTCTTTCATTTCTCAGCCGAGTAAAAGCTAAATTAAAAAGTTGATAACTTGCAGCCCACCAATAGTACCAACGAAACAACGTTTTCTGCTCGCGGACGGAAAGAGAAGGCTTTACAAAGGATTCAAATCTCATTTCTGTGTTCGGCATGGCGTATAAATGTGAAAGGTAGAAATTCCCACTTCTTTTGTTCTACCTTTCGTCGGAAAGCCGAGAAGAGTGACAGCGGCGCGACGCTAAAGACACGCCACCCAACCTAACATATCGTTCGCGAATCCTGTCGCCGCTTATCTGTGATAGTTGTTACAGTCGACATGTAAGGGCCATCAGGCTTAGCGTCAGCCGAGCGGAGCAGTTGCGAAGAGAGGCAATTGCGAGCGACCCAATCTACCTAAGGCTATCACGACTTCATTGAACTTCTCATAACCTTCGGAGTTGTATTTTGCGAATCTTCATAAAATAATGAAAATATTAAGATGTGTAGAACACAAGAGGAGAATATGAGGCTTCCGAAATTAGCAGTGTATCGTGCTCTACTGTATCGACCGGGTAATGGGTCTATGTACTCCAGGCTCCTAGATCAAAACTAGCATTCTAACTCTTAAACTTCAGTTAATGAAGACCGAGTTGTTGTTCGCTGGCGTCCCGAAATTTTCCAAACATTGCGGAAACCGTTGCACCAGTTTTCACTCGCGACCCAAATAAGTGTTGTATAGTTCACGCCTTAAAATCTGTGTTTACAAGGTTTTGATTCGTTATTTTGCTTTTTGAAGCTATTAATTATTTACCAATGTATGAATGATAGTAAGTATGCAGTTTAATTGGCTGTTTGAAGATCGGATTTTACGTCTATCATGTAGATTATGGCATGAGAAGAGGGCCGCCCTTTTTTATGGTTCGGGATTTCAAAAAGGGCGATGTTTTAGTAAATGCTATTTTTATTAAATTACCCGTAATAATGGTCTTGATATTTAAGGGGAAAAAGTTTCTCCAAAAATACGCTGGTTAAAATAAGGCAACTCTGGTGGCTCCAGCCCCGACGCGGCCGCAAGACAACACGAGGACTTGTCTTTACAACTAATCTCATTAAACCCACCTAAAATGCACTGCCTGGAGAAACCGTTAACTTTTTGGAGAAGTTGTAAGCATGCGTTTGTTGGGGAAATAAAATGTCGCCACCTGGTTGGGCCGGCTTTTCATCCTGGAGCTGTTTCCTGTACAAGGAGCACTTGAGGCCAGACAAGGCCGGGTGAGGCAGCGCGAGACGAGGAGGGCCGAGGAGGGCCGAGTGAAACGTCCACGGCTAGGCAGACGGCCGACGCAGCCAGGAAATGGGATACGTGATGGAGTATCACTGGGGATACCTGGAGTTGTGAAGTGAGTAGCCTCGTGGGTCTACGCTACGGGGCTGGCAAGGTCTGCGGCGGGGCGCGCGGGGGATAAGAGGAGATTACGGAAACGGGGTGAGATATGGAAGGAAGGGTAACCGGCCCGGATGCCGTCTATCGCTATCAGCCGCGGCTGGGCGTGGAGAGCCGTGGCCCGTCCGTTAAAGGTGTTTGCCAAACCTTCTTGTTATTTATATATATTTATCGATGGCCGAGGAAGTGATAAGGCAGATATACTGCGCGGCGCGGGTTTAATCCGAGTTTTGAAAAAGGTCCCCGCATGTCCGGACCCACATATTTCACCTAATCTCTGTTGATACATACACCTAATACAACTCAGATGACGCAATCTCATGGACAAGTATATTCGCTCATAGCACAGCTCAGTTACTTCTAAATCGTTAGCCCGAGTCATGAGTGCTCTTGGAGCCCTCGAAATCAAGGGTTTTTGTCATTTTGCTTGTGTTTTTACCGGAGCATCCAAATATCTTCCCGGATATCCAACTAATCCAGCCCTTTTCTCTTCCTTGAAGACTTCCCAAACACTAGCTTTTTTGCCTTTGAATACCCAGAGGCTATAAGCACTGTCCATGCATCATATAAAATTATGCTTCACCGCAGACTACCTCCATGTAGAACCCTGAAAAGTAGAGAAGAGTGAATGGTGACCCCTGCCATTTGAGCCGCCATGATCGTCCCAATGTATTCCGTGCGGGAAAACGGGACTTAACATGGCGGCCTTAGGTTTTATTTGCACCTCTCTACTCTTTAGGGCTCTACTTCCATGCGGATTCACATTTTTTTTTCTCCTTCGTGCTTTACTACATTTTACCTGAGTTGAGGACAGGAACGTCTTTCAGCTCCGTCTGGCTGTCCTGGTTGGGAGAAAGAGTCAGAGAAAAGTACTCGGGTATTCCTTGGTGTGTTCTCAGAAGACTCAGGTGTCTAGAAACGTTTGTCTCTCCATGCTAAGATAGGTCGACTCTGGGTGACTTGAATAATTCGTGGCGTTCCTTCAGGTACGAAAGGGTCTCACCATATTAGCAAATGAAGTTGAAATCTCGGTGGAAAGGAAATTCCAGCACGTAGAACGTGTGTGTACTGAGGTCAGTGGTACGTTTGTTGCATGTTAATGCAACGCCTCTTAATCCGGGCAAATAATCAATGAGGCAAGCCAAGCACCCCCTTCCGTTATCAGTTGCGTCGTGCTTCGCAACCTAACATCTTTTTTTACCTCCCCCCACGTGGCGCATTCAGCCCAGTGTCGCGTAGTGGAGACCAGTAATAGCTTCTGATTGCTACTCCAGATGCAATCTCTAACACGGAATTTTGCCTGTCTATAGTGCGGCGCCCTCCACGTTCGACACATGCTGCGGAACGGATTAGGTGCTATATAATTAGCTGCCTTCATAAACAAAGCTTAATTAGGCAATCTGCGCTTTTGTCGTACTTTCCAGCTAATCCTTTTCAACTGAACCCGTGTGGTTTCTCATGACCTGCGCAATGTTGCTTTAGTTAACATAGCTGATACGGATATTGTTCCGCACTGCGCTGCGCCGCGCCGCGTGAAATGTAAACACAAGGCTGGGAACGTGTTGCCGAGAGAAGGTTTTTCTTTTAATAAAATCGAAGTTTTAACCTGGAGAGTTTCCATGTACCAAACATACTTGCCTCTTCGCAAGTATGGCGTGTGTAAGTTCTGGACTTGTGGCCTATCAACAAGCTCCTCGCTTTTATCGAATACTAACGCATTAATGTGTTCTACTGTTTTTGAAGATATTCATTTTGGGTTAAGTGTACTATCAGTCCAATAGTTATAGTCTGATTCTGGTCGAGCAGGAGGACTCCGCCTTACGGGGAAATACATCCTACGATGAGCAGAACCACATAATACCTTTTTCGACTTCATCTTCTTATTGGTTCTCTAGCGTTTCTTCCACACTTCAACCAAACGTAACCAAACTTTGATAATACTTCTCCGCGTCAGGGAACATCCTTCTTCCCCAAGGAGGTAGGACGAATAAGGCCGTTTTGGAGGTCGTTCAGTGAAATCGGCGATGGCACAGCTTCGATTCCCGATTTTTTTACGTGTTTTGAAGACGTTTGTATGTAGATGATGTGCTAGAGTGCGTAATCGCTTGAGTGGGTAGGTTAATCCGCTAGTAAAGCAGCAAAACCTGATCTATAAATCACTCTTGGCGTCCCCGTTTTCTCTGACGATGTCCTTTTTTTTCTGAAATGAAATGTCAGAAGAAAGGAAAGTTTGCTCGCGAAATGGATAACCTACCTTTGGTGACATCGTTGATTTTGGGGCGATTGGGAGGATGTGACTGGGAATCGTCTCGGGGTTAAGATGCGATGGGGACTCGACGTTATCTGCGCATCTATCTTGCGTATCTCCTTGTCTTCTTTTTCATAAATCTTCTTCATTTTAGACTTAATGCTGCCGACGATGAAATGTAAGCCTTTTAAATTGGAAAACAAGGGACTTTGCTAATCCTATCAAGATGTAAATTTGAGGGAGTGATATATCTGGAGGCTTCTTCGCAATTAGGGTTGTTTGGTAGTGGCGGAGCGTTTTGCAGAGCTCCACGGCGCTTCTCCAGTGGCCACCAAAACTTTCACGCAAAGAAAAAAGAGCCGGCAGGTTGTTGTTATCTCTGACCTACTTGCAAACCAAAGAGCGGATGAAACCTTGGAGTCTGCGCATCAAAGTGTTTGCGGTGGTGGGCGTCATAGAAGCGGGCCTGTGAATGTATTCAAAGAAAAGCTACCGGGTCAACCAAAATATAATAAAATACTCATCCTTTGATGTTCGCTTGGAAAATCCTTTGAGATGAGGTTTTGACAAGAACATTTAAGAGCGTAATTCAACAAATTCTCCTGCTTACTTTTTGTTCTTCACCCCGGTAATTGGCTGAAGTATTATTTCTGAATGCTTTTAAGCGTCGTTTTGAACAAGATTTTCTTCGCTTGTTTTACTTTTTACCTAAAAAAATATCCGTACATGTATGATAAAAAGTATTTCGAGGAATAAATCCCCCCCTTCCAAAAAAAAAGAAAGAATTTGGGTTTCGTTGTTTCTGATTGTGGGCTCTTTTCGGAATTGTCTTTAACACATAGGATTTGAAGAAAATCGCTTTTGAAAGAGGGAGAGGGGTGGACGGACGAAGAGAGATGCCTATAGGCTATGTGCTCACTTCTTCGAACTGGGCCGTGCCATTGCAAAGCGCGCTGGACGACTGCGTTGCGTCCCTGTACCCACCCTCTTTACTTTCGTTTTCAAAGCCGATTTCTAGCTTCTCAAAGGTTTTACGGGCTTCATTTTTTCCATACTCTCTCCTTTTTGTCCTTTATTATTTTTGTTTTAAGGCAATCATTAATATAATTAAAAGTAGCTCAAGTATGTTTTCAGCTATTTACGTGAGACTTTATACCAAGTGAACTCTAACATTTCTTCCTTTAGACAGGAAACGATTACTGGTTTTGAGTAAGCAAAGTAAGGTTATCAACGTCACCTCAAGGAAGATTTTTAAGGGAAGAAATTTATGTGATGATTATATGAAACCGGTACCTACAAGCATTCACCGTCCGATTCAAGGAAACGTCTTCAGAACCGTCCAGCTCGAGATGACCTTTCCTTAACCATCCAGTTCGAGAAGACGTTTCTCCAATCGTCCAGTTCGAGGACCCTTCAAAACTGCGTTTCCCGTGCTCTGTAAGTATCCTTTTCACCGATACGACTATATTTTGTTCAGCAGAGGTTGTAGATGAAGGCTATGTTGATTGTTTCTGCTTATAAAATACACATACATTGATGAATGGAGGGATTATAGATCACCGAAATTGCAGTTTTGATTGGTCCTCGATCTGGGTGGTTATGGAATCATCTTCTCGAACTGGATGGTTACGAAATCGTCTTCTCGAACTGAATGGTTATTGATTGTAGGTACCGTTTTCCTAAATCAGTGTAAGTCAACGAAGAACTTAATTTACAAAACGTTGTTCCACAAATTTCAAGTGAACAAAATTTTAACAGCAGTCTCTGCACCCAAATCTCGTTGATAGACCAATTGAGTATCGGTTTATGGATGGGTTCAGCGACCCGCTGCACGCTCGGTACAAGTGTTAGTTGCAAGATGAACGCGAAAGTCCCAGCTTATGGTAATGAGCAGCTCATAGAAGAAAACGGGACATGACACATTTATGGCAAGAGATAACCTTCGCGGCCGAAATTGGCTGCCGCTTCCCTCCCCGGAACGAAACGGCGTGTCGCCCAGCGGAGCGCTGCTCTCTCTCTCTCTCTTCCCCGCCAGCCCGGACAACCGGTGGGATACAATCACAAATCTCTCCCACAAGCAGAAAATTCGGACTGCCGTCGCTGAATTCAGCCAGAGAGGCTTGATCCGTTTACGGGCTTGAAATATGCTTCTTTCGGGATTTAACACGTGCCAGCCGGAGTCGGCAAAACCGATGTTTATATCAATGTTACACGCGTTGTTAGTCCTGCCTCCGGCGGCCATCATTGGGATCTTCCTACTTTGTCACTCTCGCTATCTGTGCGTCCGTCTAGCTTCATCAAATGAACTGCCGCTGCAAATGATGCCGGAAGTCTTCTGACTTGGTTTCGATGGCCGGAGCAGTTTTCGACTCGATGAACATAATTCTCTGCATGTGATTTATTACTCGCCGAATTTCATGCTCAAATCCGAACCGTGGATGTCTTGCATAGTCACGGTTGTAGCAAAAAAAGTACTCCGCTTTGAATCGCTTAGTCCACGTCGTGTAGGGATTGGCTCACAATGTCAGTCAGTATAATAGAAATGGTTTGGTTTTGTTCAATTATCAAGTGTGGTTTTCTTTCTCTTTTTTTGTACATCTTTCTTGATTTAATTACTTGCTAGATTTGGAGTGAGTGAGTTTTAGGTAAGCTTGACTTAAGTTAGCGTGGCTTTGGTAGGCTTTACTGTGGTTAGTTTTGTCCACATTAGCATGAATTAGGTTAACTTGATTGGGATACCTTGACTATGTGAAGTTAACTTTTTAGCTCTATTTAGGTTAGATTGACTGTGGTTAGATTTACTTAGGTTTGTACGACTTACGTTAGATGGTAAGATATTGACTCGAGTTTGTTTGAACTAGGTTGAATTGACTGACAATGAGATTGCATTGACTTAGGTTAGATTGACTTATAGGTTTCAATGACATACGTTAGATTGATTTAGGTTTTTAAGACTTCGGTTAGATGGTTTGATGTTGATTTGGATTTGCTTGCACTAGGCTGGATTGACTTGTGGATCTACATACATGAGGCTAACCTAAGTTAGCTTCGACTGGGTTTGCCCTTAGGTTTACTTTTGGTTGAATTTTACTTTACCATGTCTACTTCTAGACTTGCGTCAACATTTAAGCAGGTTAAACTACCATAGGTCCAGCTTACTTTGGTTCAAGTTACCTAAGCTTAGGTTAGGGTACTATCTCCAACCAAACCCAGCTTACAGCTTTATGCATCTCCGTCAAGAGCCAAACTACAGCTGATCTACTTCTTCAAGAGCGGACTTGAATCTCAGATTGGGGCGTGGCAGGCCTCTCATGTTTGTGTGTAAACGACTTTTGCGGCCTCTCTTTGTGTAGACGTAGCCGATGTCGGAAGATAAGGGTGCGCCGCGGATGGCTATGATCTCAGAAGGTGATCGGGAGGTCTCTTGGTAATGCCTAAGTGCGAATAGATCAGCAAGTGAAGTGCACCGCTCGTGACGGAGCGCAGCGCGGAGGGTTGCTGGGCGACGATTTAGTGGGGCTTCAAGTTTGTGCACAGCCATTCTGGCGCCGGCACCACTGCGGCCGCCGTCGGCGCCGCCGCCGGGAGCGAGGGACAAAGCGACTTGGGTGTCGAACAACAGCAGTCTACACGCAAAATATATTTAGCCTTGGCTGCTGAGGGAGCCAGCGTTGATTTAAGCGAGCATCGAGATGAACAGCTCCCATTCTCATACTGCAACCGACTTTATTGCGTGTTCACGAGTGTTTCGGCGTTCATGTGGAACAGGGCACCTGATCTGAATTAGTTTTAGAATTGAGAGAAGATGTAGCGATGAACGTTTAGCTGAGTGGAGCTAAAGGTAATTAGGAGGTCAACTTAGTTTTAGCTACACCGTTGTTAAGCTAACGATATCACTTCTTAGCGATTGGAGCTTGCAACGGAGAAGAGCATGTGGTTTGGGCCGTCCTTGCGTCAGAAAAGCTGTACCAAAGCGACGAAGATGGCGACTGAAGACTCACCTAATTAACCTAACCTAACCCAACCTAACCTTATCCAGCTTAACGCAACTTAACCTAAAACAGCCCAACCTAGCCTAACCCTACTTAACCTAACCCAACGTAGCCTAAAAC
>Ga0058701_10002020_pt1 | contig 15030 bp, 7 predicted proteins | sample AgamicOrMae_FD_97039 | JGI IMG/M metagenome (GOLD analysis project Ga0058701, IMG submission 97039) | Agave microbial communities from Guanajuato, Mexico - Or.Ma.e | ecosystem: Host-associated > Plants > Phyllosphere > Phylloplane/Leaf | place: Guanajuato, Mexico | collected 2012-06-04
AACCTAACCTAACTTAACCTAACCTAACCTAACCTAACTTAACCTAACCTAACTTAACCTAACTTAACCTCACTTAACCTAATCTAACTTAACCTAACCTTACTTAACCTAACTTGACCTAACCTATACGAACTTTGGCGTTTGCGACTTTTCTCGTTTGGCGGTTACGGACTGGCGCTTGCAGCGTTGGCGCTTATGGTTATTGGCGCTATCGAATGCCCCCGCCCCCCTTCCCTTTGGTCGTCACCGATTTTTTCCTTTTTTTCGACTAGAAACAGGCGGTAATTTTGAGAAAGCGCGGTTGACGATGACGAACCCGAGAGCCGTGCAACCCCTGCGAAGTGCTGGTAGAAGTGCACCGCCCGCAGGAGTGTTTCTTACACCTCTCCCTCCCACGCACGCAGCAGTTGCAGCGCACGCATCCAGCGAAGGGGTGTGAGAACGGCGCCGTATCTTTTTATGATAATTCTTCACCAGATGGTCATTTCCCACGCACTAAGGCCGCCGTCACTTGTTCCCACGAGAAGCTACCGCCTTCCTTCTTCTTTAACGACAGATTAAAACGATTTCATACGAGATATGTACTGACTTCTTGCTGCCAGCAAATACACCTCTCACTTCCTTAGCTCGCTGATGTTTCTCACAATCAGATTTGTCTTTGTGTGGGATTTCCACTTCGCCCTCTTCTCCTAAAATTTTATCATACAAAACCTCACCTGATCTTATCGAACTTAATCAATCCTAATCTAGCCTTATCTGAGATAAGCAGACGTTACCCTACTGGATTTAGCTCATCCCAAATTAGCCCTGTATCAATGTTTTCTTACCTAAACAATTTAAGCTAACTTAACTTACTAAACCGGTACTTAACCTTGCATATATTACAACATTGGTTTCTTATCCCAGAACTCAGTAAAAACAAACCTTTCGTATTGGGGAGTGCTATGCCTGTTTTGGTTAGGAGACTGAAACGGAGGTAAGGCGTATTTTGGTAGTTTTTCAACGTTGACCTATGTATAGCCATATCAATAGAAAGCTCATGCCGAGACCTTTTGAATGATATGGCTGAACTTACGCCTATCTTGAAAAATAAAAAAAATACGTACCACCCCCGTTCTGGTTTCACACCCATACCAGTATAGCATTCCACAAAACGTTTTTTTTTTGTTTTTTTTGGGTGTTTACTGTGATGTTATGATGTTATATGCATGTGATTGTTATAAGACTTTAAGCAAAGGTTTACTACAAGGAAATGTGTAAGCTTTCGCTGCTCGGGTCGGTATTCTTCTAATTTTAATCGTGACCTAAACATGACTTATCTTCGCGGCTAACTAAGTTTAGTCACGATCGGCTGAGACCCGCACCAAATGTTGCATATCGAACGCAGTCCGAGTAAAGAGTGCCTTCTCACCACCAATGTTGCCAGATTTCAAAACCCCCTTCATTTATAAACAGGTCCCCCCCCCCGAAGATATAATAACCAACCTCATTTTTGGGTTGCTCACCTTGCGAGCGATCTGAAACATACTCGACATGCTCGGTTATGTCTAATAGTTCCCATGTAAATCGCGGTTAAATTTTGCAAAATTTCAGAATCTGGCAACGTTGTCCCCACATGTTGACCTGGGAAACCCTCTGTTCTCGCGAAAGGGATCAAAGTGATAGTGACAAGGCGGTTTTTCTGCGAATTAAGAGCGTGCTGTGGTCCCCCCTCCAGAGACGCCATGGCGGCGTGGCGTATTGGTGGCCTCGGCGCTTAGGCGCCCGCCATTGCCAAATTGCGTGTCTGGCCCTGATGCCGCGAGGTGGCGCTGCGCGGGACGCCGTCATGGAGGCAAAATGCGCATTTCATGGCACAGCCTTGCCGAAAAATCGGCTCTCAAACGTAAGGAGTCGTGTCCCTGGAAGTTTTTGTTGTTGATGTCGGGTACCGATTTCAACCATGTCTTCCTGAACAAAATCGGAATGAAGATTTGCGCCTAGCTTAAATGTTTATGATCGATACCTAAAAGCGCTTGTCTTTTTTCTTTTTCCTTGTTTTCTCTTCTCTCTCTCTTCTCTTTTTTTTCCTTTATTTATTTATTTTTTATTTTCAAGAGCGGATTTCTGGTCGGTTAGGTTGAGGAGTGAGATGTAATGAAGGTACTGTAGATTCGAGCAGGTTAGAAGTTGAACAAGGAAGTTAGGCTAAATGTATTATTGGGCAGATATTATTCACAGAAAGAAAGGACATGTTTTGGAGAATGCAATATACCTGTTTTGGGTATGAAACTAAAAAGGAGGTTATACTTATTAGGGTTATTTTTCAAGATAGACCCATGTTCAGCCATATTATTCAAAAGGTCTCGGCGAGAGCTTTCCATTGATGTGGCTGAACAAAGGTCTATGTTGAAAAGTAACCGAAATACGCCCTACCCCCGTTTTAATTTTATACCGGAAACAGGTACAACATTCCTTAAAATGGGGGTTTTGTTTTTACTGTGTTGAGCGTCAGGTAATTTGAAGGTAATTTGAATAAGGAGCATGATCCTTGCAACCTGCAATGGGCTTCGCACTAACTTAAGTGCGCTCAAAAACGTTAAACCACGTATGAAACTTATCTTTGTGGACTTAAAAAACGACATTGAATTTACTGCCCCATACGAGCCTTTTCTTTGAAAAAATACGTGGGAGGGCGGTTACCGATTTGATGAAAATGAACTGTTTCGGGGAGGTTTTGAATCCGCTCAATTTTTAGCCGAGGACGTTTATGGATCTGTCACTATACCTCGCTGGTATTAAGTTTCAAAAAATAAAAATGAAAAAGAAGCATTTTATTTTCTACTACGACGTTTTTATACATTTTACGACTGTCGGGAAATTTTTGCGGTCGGAGAGGCGGAGAAATAAACTAGTTAGAATGGCAAATCAAATATCAAAGACAACGACGCAAATTGGTGTGAATGGAAAATTCAGCACTTGCAAATGAGACTGTTCGAAAACAAACCTCGAAGAGTCTTTTCTTTGTATTGTTTTCGCATTTGGCTCGCACAAAAAGTGCCCCCCCCCCTGAACCGTGCACACTTTTTCGGTAATGATTTGTGTCCTGATGATATTGTTTTATATTAAATGGTGAGTCAGTCGAGTCGTAACTCGCGCGTGGGTCCTTCAAGGCTGCCAACTGCCAGTCTCGAATTAAACAACCGACAATGCGCAAAAGACAGACACATCTAAAAAGTCGCGCGGGAAATTTGGAATTTTGCTCATTGCGAGCAACGGGTTCAGTCTTGCTTTTCGATCGTCCTTAGAGCAAAGTTATCAGTAACTCACCTCGGATAGGGAAGTGGGTAACTTGCAAAGGAAGAAAATATTTAAACTCAGTGGACGTTCCTAACCTCAACTTCGACCGTTTTATGTAATACCTTTGGGGGCGGGGGGGGGTCTGTCTTGCCGTTTTTAGGGGTGTTTTTTGTTTTGGAGATTGTTACGCTGGAGTAGGCGTTATGGGTGAAACGCTGTCAAACCGACATATCTGGCCACCCAAACCCAACCCCATGCATTTTCAACCTATCTTAATTATCCTGAGGTCGACTTAGTCAATACATCCAACGTTTAACCTATTTTTCCTTTTTTTATCCCAATCAAGCCGGACGTAATCCATATGTACCATAATCTAGTCCACCCTCAAACCAACGTATACTAACCTATTTATCATCATACTTAATCATTTATCAATAATCATATTATACCCACTCATGCCTAACCAAATCCATCCCACTCAACCTTATTTTACTTACTCACCCCTCATCACTTAACTTTTCAAGCTCTAAATATATCTAGCCTTTTCATGTCTTGCGTAATTGACATAATTTGCCCTATTTAACATAGTCTATTGTAACTAACAAAGTCTACTGATTTGCATTTAAAATACGATGTGACTGTCCACTCGTTGCCCCATTTAAAATGTATTAGGTTGGTTTCCGTGCGTTTAGGTCACCTCCCATTTAATATGCATTAGGTCGGTTTCCGTGCGTTCAAGTCTCCCTTGTTTAAGCGTGCGAATAGAACTGACCTTTAAAATGTAACCTAACCGCTTCTGCTTCCCCCTCTCCATGCGGTAAGCGTACAACGAAGTTAGGCAACCAAATAAACATGCATGTATTTGTATTGCCGACCTCACGCGCAACCCGCGGATGTCCTAAGTTCAAAGGTCAAAAATGTCGTCATATCAGAAAATATTTAGTTGCCAGTACGAAGAGTTCTTGCGCCATTCTGTGAGGAGCTGTGGAGATAGCGACTTTTGTTTTGTTGTATTCATGAAATGGAACATTTTACTTACAGTGTTATCAGTTCGCTCTGTTTATTTTCAACAAAACGAGAGCAGTGACTGATTCGAGATCTGAGAGGCACAAACTGTACCAAAAATTTTCAGTTTCAACATCTTTTTCTTATTCAAGTGCCTCAGTAAAGTTACGATTTCAATCACAGTTCAGAATTCTCCTCTCAATGCAAAGACGACTTCCCAATAAATTCTTATATTTGAAATACCTTTTCTGATATTTGAACCGAAGTCAATTGAAAAATGCACATTTTCCGAATTCGAGCTCCTGCCAACCCTCGTTTCTGAGAAAGTATTAAAAAAACTTTGATTTCAAAACCTAGTTATGGATCTGTGAAATTAAATTTTAGAGAATATAACGGCTTGAATTATTTATTTTGTCGAAGAAGTGCTTTTTGAACAGTTTCATTTTGCTGTAAAGTAACAATTTTAAAAAATAAAAAAATGAATAAAAAAACACTAGGATACCGTGTATTTTGGCTGAATAAAGTCGATTTTGCGATTGGCCTATTGTGAGAGATAAACACATTTTAGTTTTGAAACCTTTATCGATCAGGATCAAACGAATGCGCCATTTATTTGGTGTAATGTTAATAATTTCTCTGGTAACTATTGTGTTCAATATTTTTTAGCGAGAGAGAATGAATGAAATGATTTCCATCAATGAATTGCAACATTGCGACATAAAATCGACTTTACACCAAAGTTAATCAAGCGAATGAATGAAATGTTTCGCAGATGCGTCACTAGGAACTCAGAATCCGCCTGCGTTTCGAACCGCTCAAGGTCGTTAAAGATTTGCGATAATTGCGGTGCCCAAGTGTTTATCACCAGTCCGCTTCAAACAAATTCGTAGAGAAAGAAGTTGTGCAATGCGGCTCAAGTCAGTTCTCTTTGCAGCAGTTGTTTCCAATCGAAGATTATCCCACGAGTAAGTGAGGCATTACGTAATTTCAGAGTGACTGCGTCGTGAGATGTCGGCAAGGAAATTTCTCAATGTTATTGAACAATTCGTACTCATTAAGTAAGCGAGGGTAGTAGAAGCAGTGTTTTCGGCTACGTTCACCATTTTAACGAGCTCCGCTTCGATCGAATGATGATAGCAGTCTGCTACTCTCAACTTTGCTTTTCTACTCACTTTGAAAGGAGTTCTGCTAGATTATCTGTTATATAGGAAAATGGAAAAATGATCTGTAATTTAGGATGAAGTACAGAAAATGTGACGTTGTTTGATGATGCTCAGCATCTGAAGGAGCTCTGCTAACAGCAAGTAGTTGCGTGAGGCTAGCAGACTGCTGCTTCCAACTATGGTTCTCTCCAACGTTTTTGCGGAGTAGGGGTAGCAGCGCACTCCTCCCTCATGGGTGCGTTCGAAAACACCACCCGAAGGGTATTCTGTCTTTCTTATGAGAGCTCCATGTGTAAGACAGAGATAGAACATCCTCGGGTGCCGTTTTCGAACGCGTTCCATGCGTTTCTCGGGGCTCTCGCTCATGGAAATATCCTCCAACCTTTACTATTGATATCAAGAGCTGCGCTTTGCAGCAACGGGTCAAACTCGAGCTGATAAAAGCGGCGTCAAGTCCACAGTGAGTCATGGTCCATGCAGCATCATTCTTTTTGAAAGATAAGCTGAAAAAAGCGGGCCGCAAGGTGTCTGGCAGGCGTCTGTTGTTCGTTAAGGTTTTCGAGAAGAAGGGATCAATCAGAGTGACGGGTCGGCGGGTGTCTTCGTCTGACCTGAAAAAGGTCCCCGAAAGGTCGCTGCTCGAGGCCCTGCCCGACCCGGCCAGGGTCGCGCAGACTCGGGCTCGCCCGCATTCCAGAGAGGATTCCCCAGAATTCCCTCAGCCCTTCTCTGACAACAGTTTTTCGGCGAACAACGCGACACTACTTTTGCAATTTCCACCCTTATTTCGTCATGTTTTTCTGCATTGTTTTGGATACCACAATTCCAACCGGCATCGCCTGACAAAAAAAGGAACCGCCTTAAAGAAATACTGTAGTTTTTGCATTTACCTATAATTATACTGTCGCGGAGAGTTTCCCTCACGAATTGGCAGATAAAACTGCAATCCATTAGACGAACTCTATCCGTGTATTAGCAGTCTAACCTAACTAGCAATCTAGTCTAACTTGACAGCTTAACCCAAAAACACTCAGTATGTGCCGAGCGAATAGAAGCCCCTGAGAAGTTTCTGAAACGGCTATATGCAACCCGCTCGACACCGGTACCATGCGTGTTGCCTTCTGCGCTCGAAATTCATCCTTTCAAACTGTGGTAGGCAACACGCACCGCACTCGTGTCATGCAGGTTGCATCGCCATTACGGAATATGCTTCCTTGAAACCCGCTTAGTTCATAACCTACTTTGAAGAATGACATTCTATTCTATGTTGGAGAACTTCTGAGTGCGGAGCAAATCTTCTTGCCCCATTCACCTCTCCAGGGGGAAAAAGAGTTGAAGGCTTTTGGACATCTTTTTTCCTCTCTCGTAAGGAAGCCTTTTTGAAGGGTTCTTGTTTCGCCTCCTCTTTTTGAGATCAACTTCCCCCTCTTCTCTTTTTTGAAGTATCGATTATTGTGCTCTACAACATACGATATGAGACACTGATGATAAGATTACCTGCACCTTATACGTTACTCTTGCAATGAAGTAGCTTTTAGATTCCCTTCGTTCAGAAAGAACGCTTTAAGCCGTGAGCTCAGTTGAGGTTAAAAATGGCATCTACCGAAGTGATCGACGGGTGTTGGAGTAGACTGGCGTCAATCAATGAGGTACGATACCAAATGATTGTTCTCATTCCGTAATTTTAGATTATCGATTGGGATTTCGCGATTAAGCCTGAATCGCGCAAAGGGTGAAACGTGTTTTGTGGTGCACTCTTAATCGGTAGTTTTTAAGAAGATTACTTTGATATCCGGGTTAATAGCTTCCACTTCCAACTCGTCACTGAGATTGTCAAGAACCTGTTTAGTGAAAAATGAACAATGAAAGGGTGAAATCGGAAGGAATGATGTTTAGGTAAGGTGCAGCGCGTATTTACGCAGTTAATTACGTTTTGTATGAACGGGGGAAGGGATAATCTGACAATGGGTAGATGGGTGTTTTGCTCTGTTTCGGGGTTTGAGTGTTTATTATCTTTGGTAGATATGGGTCATTTCCTTCATATTTTGTAAAGCAAATAGAAATATCTTCAGTAAATGTAGCTATGGCGTAAGTAGAATGTGTCATTTCTTCTCTTCCAAGAAAATCCGCTTTAGCTGTGTTTAATCCTCTGCGATAGCTGATAGAGGCTTTCAACTGCTCGTGCGTCAACTGACATTACTGATTACGGAGTTCGTAAATGCTTAAGACATATTGCGAAGAATCCCAATGATACCTGAGTGCATTACTCTCTTGTCATGTGCTAATCACACTCTAAACAAATGATTCTGGCACAATTATTTTATCATAATTCAAGATTTTGTCATATTGAAAGATATGAATGTTTGGAATCTATGACTATATTTGCATGTCATGATAAGGGATTATCAGAATCCCAATGAAAATTTTGATATGCTTTTCAGCTGTTAGGAGAATGTATAGAACATGAACAGTACTTTAGCTTTCTTCTGAAGGATAAATAATTCATATTTTCCGTGTCTGTGAAGTAAAAAAAAGGAAAAAAAGACTGTCTTGGGGTCGTTGGCTTAGCGACTCACTGATGTCTCTTTATATTCTACCAAAATAGAACTCCATTTCTGCTCGGTGCTCAGAGGGTTGGCGTTGTGGCATCTCCCGCGTAGAGGCCTGGACATACTGAGGAGAGAGGCATTCGGCAGCCATATTGTTTCTGATGGGACCATCAAATGCATTGTAGCTTACGGAGAAATTTCGGAAACAAGATGGCGGCGCCCTTTGCACCGTCAATGCCTCCTCTCTACCATATCCAGGCCTCAAGGTGGGCGAAGTGAGCGTTTTCTACTGCGAAGTAAAGAACTGCTTTGACAGCTGAAATCGCATGTTTACAAACAAAGCTGAGCTAGAGCGACTGTTCTTCGAACCCTTAAGAAGCACAATTCGTGTGCGCCTCACACTGTTTTACAGGCTCTACCTCTGGCGTTCCGACCAACCTTTCATTATATTAAGATCGACGACAGGCTAATGTTTAGGGTAACTTAAGTTAAGTTCCTCGCTTTGCAGTTGGCAAGCCTGATGCCGCTTTCTTCTCGGCGGCTGGCGCAGAAGCGGGCGACCGTTACAACTCATTGTTAGGTTCATTGCCTTTTGCCTCGCTCCGCTGGGCTCGGCGACGAAAGCCGTAATGCTAGAGGTCGAGAATACAACCTTAGAAATTTCCAGTCCAGTCCACAACTACCAGACTTTTCTTTCAGGGGCGAGAACAGTCGTGGCGGCGACGGCGGTCGAGCCACGGGCCGTGCGGGCAGGATCTGAGCAGGATGCGGGCAGGCGGAGGCCGACAACCAATGAGAAGGCCCCTAACATATAACCTCTAAGGCCCGCAGGAGCGATGAATGAGACCGAAACCCTCCCCACTCCGAATCCCCTCCCTCTAGCTCGCTACGGTTAACTGGTCGGTAGACAAGCTTGGCTCGCCACGCTAACACTCGGCGTTTGTGTTGTTTCAGACAGCAGAGAAGCACTATGTTCGCGTAACCCAAGACGTTTTAAGTCTTGGGGACTTCAACGTGTGTTTTGTATTCAAGACTGATGTGATTAGTACAAGTTAACGTTTAAGCGGAAGGTAGATCTGAGAGTTAAAAGATCTGAATTTGTGTTGTGATAGTGAAAACTTGTGAACGTAACCATTGTTGTGAACTGTGCGAATTCTCGAGGCTCTCTTTGGAATATCAAGTGACCTCTGGGATATTGGACCTATACACCTGGATACTATTCTGCAACTTACTAAACCGAAGTAAGGATTCATGGATACCGTTACTTTGCATCTGTATTCGGTGGATTAAAAACATACGCTACATAACGTGGCAGATCTCTATGAAAAGTGAGAAGTATTTCTCATGCGGAGACCCCGTGACTATTCTAACGGCAGATGTTGGAGCCAATTGAACAGCCTTAAGACAAGCGCATTTTTCTTGGTAGTAATATCCTAAGGAAAAGCACGGCACAGAGTATTAACAAGATCGTTTTCTTGTTATGCCTTGTAATTCTGACTGTCGTGTAGAGTTAATAAGCTGACCTAAGCACTCTTAGCTTAGGTTGTCGACAGTGTTTGGCGGGTGTTTTGAAATCGATTGCGGTTCTCAATGTACGTAAATCCCGCTTCTTTGACGCACGGACATTTGTTTAGAAGGCGTTTCAAAGAAACTAGGTAGTAAACAGATACCAGGCTATTATAGCATGCGGTCCGCTCTCGGAGACGATGACGAATGCAGTATATTTAGAGCGGGGTCGAGGTCTGTGAGAGCATTTCAAAACACCCCTACCACACTCAGGCAGAGTTGCCAAACCGGCGCGTCGTCTCGGGAGGGGAGATTTCCGAGGTCTGCTTTGGGCGTATGCAGAAATAATTCCCACTCCTACACTGTAAATTTTGAACGAGGAATTTTCTACCTCGTGCAATCGTCTTGTGTTTCACCTTTCTTCGTCGTCGAGACCAAAAGCACAAACTTTTTTAGATTAAACAAGGTTATGTGCTTTTTGCCTCGCTTCACTATCGCTCCGCTCGGCTTACCAACGGCTCGCGGGCCAATGAGAAAGGCAGATCACGAGAGGTAGTAAATTCTACCTTTTTAGTTTACAGTGTACTTCTAAAAGGCTAATGAGGTTTCAAGATATTTTTTTTCCAATTCCTGAAAGCAGCACCTGCTCAATTTGAATGGGACGCACGCCGTCTGCCTATCTTCTTAGATGTACTCATAAGTGGACAAAAATCACCCCCCCCCCTCACTTTGGGGCACGAGTCTTAGGCCCACCACACCTGGCTCTCAACATCTGCTTGTCTGGAGTGGTAGGGGGAGGGGGACGGGCAGCTGTTCCAAGACAAGCAGCTGTACTGTACACGTCCCCCATATGTCGGATAAAATATAAATATCCGGTCGTACAAAAGAAATATCTTAACGATGCCTCACCAGAGATGAATGTTAAAAAACCGATCAACCGATGAAATTTTCTCGGAAGATCATCTTCAGTTTTCCTCACCATACTCCCCATACCTATTTCACCCCATATTGATATTGGTACTTGTACAGGCTGACAATGAGTCGCGTAAGTCGTCGAATGTTTGGTCGCGCAACAAGCCGTGCAGGAATGTAGTGAGGGTTGCCTATCACATTGAGCCGATGGTGCTCGATTGAGGCGATAGTCTCTGGGTACTCAAATACGATAAAGTGATTGCCAAAGGGTTAGTAGATTGGTTTTGTTGGTTTACATAATACTTAAAATGGTAAACAAGTAGGTATATGAACTAATGTCGCCAATTTTCCACAATTTTTCACCCGTATTTCCTTCATGACAGTACCGGTAGGCCTATTTCATAGTATTTTTATTGAGTATTTGTTTCAGAGTTAACTTTTTTACGCTCGGGTGTCTCAGGAAATTCTCTTGGAGCGATAACGTTAAATTTTATTTTAAGCCTATGACTGTTCCGGTCAAAAGTTGGCAGTACTCGTTACGCGTCAGCGAATCCACCGAAATAAGCGGAAGAAGGCGGGCGGGTTTATTTCCTGTCTACGTCACTCCAGCGCAACAATGTTTTGCTCTGGAATCTGAGAACGTCTGGTGGAAAAAATACCGAGTATTTTCGCATCAGATTCGTTCATCAATTCTCATTTATGTGCTGAGTATAAGTATACATACTAACAATAGTAAACAAACTTTACTGACATAAGTAAAAAAAAAATACCGCTGAAACGTTGTTAATGATCAAGTTACGGACCATCCATCTGAGACCACTTTTACACTATCCCTGTAAAACGCGCAGGTTGTCTTCGAAAGACACCTTAGGACTAGGTCTTTTATCTTGACCCTCCCCCTAGAAAGGCCCATTCCAGTATTATAAGGACGGTTCCCAAGAACCTGGTATATAAGTTGATTCTTAGCTGAAAAAATGGGATAAAGGAAATATTTTGAAGCTCTCATTTTCTTTTACCGCTAACTGCATCTGTTTCCCGTTAAAAACACCTCGATTCGAGGCTATTAGTCAAGCAATCGGCAGCAGGGTTATTTTGTTGACTTGTCGTTTGAGCCGTTATTAACATCGTGTGTTAAGGTGGAGGTCAAGAAAATTTAATACGTCGACCAATTTTTTTAAAATTTATCTTACTTATTTATTTTAAAGGCCGATATTTCATCCGGAAGCCAACATTATTTTAAATACTTTCACTTCTCTCTTTAATGGTTTTCTATTTGTCATTTTTACGTCATTTTCAAGCTCTGCCCGCTTTGTTTTCATTCGTTGTCGCCTCCCCGCTGCTCCCCTTTGGAGGCGTGCCTCTCTGTCGCCCTCATTCGGCCTCCACCTTTGTCAGTATAATAGGAAATTTCGATTTTTTCGTTTGGTTCAAAAACAGTTTCTTGGTTGCTTGGTGGAGTGATTGTAGCGTTCACTTCGGCTCTTGCTGGATGGCCTCAGCTTTCTCTTCGCATTAGGATTTAAGCGACCGATGTTGCAGCAAGCGGCTTAGTCTACCCGAATGTAAGAACTTCTACAGCAGTCTGTCTGTCCACCCCGATCGATATAACCAACCCCCCAACCGTCCCTCCCCTAGGAAGGCCGACTTTTGATGGGATGAGAACAGCTGAGGGGTTGGGGTAAGCGTCTGACGCTATAGCTTGTGTGCTGTTCGTGTTATCGAACTCAATCGCATATTGAACGTACTCGAAAGTTCCCAGTCGCTTTTTTCCCGTCTGCCGCTAACCTCTCTTTAGGAAAATATGGAGGTAAAGAAAACAGCATTGTTGTGATTGCCTTGGACGTAGCTTGATCTTTGTTTACATTTCAACTTTTTCCGTTCTCGCACGTTTGTTTCACCCCGAAAACAGTTCTCGTGTGAAAACTATTCGCAGTATTCGTCTGGAAGCGGTCCGTTCTTGTCTGAAAATCGTTATCCTATCTCTCCCGAAAAAGGTTGTCCGATTCGGCCTGAAAACAGTTCGATTTGGCCTGAAAACAGTTGTCCGATCTCACCTGAAAACGGGATGTAGGGAACGTTTGTTCCCCAAATCGGACGCGTGGTTTGGTTATAATTTTTTGTTCCTGATGAGTTTTCTTGTTGTGTGTTTCAGATGCCTCCGGAACCGAACTCCGTGTTGATCGCACCACCCTTATCAGCGTATGGCGGCCAGACCCTTGGAAGTGGATATTACAAGAGTGAAAAAACTAGACTGGACACCTATGTAGGATTTCCGAATGCTTTTATGGATGTAGCAAAGCTAGCAAGAGCAGGCTTTTACTATATCAAGAATAGAGATGTGGTACGCTGTGCCTTCTGCAGAATTGAGATAGGCTCGTGGGAGCAGGGGGATGACCCTGTATCAGAGCACAAGAAATGGGCAGCACACTGTCCCTTCCTCAATGGCCAAGAAGTCGGCAACATGCCAATTGACCAATCAAATCGTTCATCCCCCACGGAATCAAGAGGAGTTGATGAGTGTGGACTCTATGGCATCACCCCTGTCAATCCTGATCTGAATGTGGGACCTCTTGAAAGGCTTGGCATCACCAGGACTGTCAGGGCCCAGCATCCAGCATATGAGAGCTTGCAGGAGAGGCTGAAATCTTTTGAACTGTGGCCAGTTGCATTGCAGCCCCGACCAGAAGCGTTAGCCCCAGCTGGATTTTTCTACACAGGTAAAAATTAAGGTTTTGGAGAGGCTACTTGTTCCAATTGCAAATCATGTAACTAAGTTTTTTTTGTCTGCTGCAGGTCAAGGAGACCGTTGTGTATGCTATCAGTGTGGAGGTGGGCTGAAGGATTGGTCTGTCACAGATGACCCCTGGGTTGAGCATGCCAAGTTTTTCCCCCTCTGCTCCCACGTAATTTACAAAAAAGGCCAAGAATTCATCCGTAGTTGTAGAGCTGCGCCAGCTCCTAACCCATCAACGGTATGTTTACTAAGGCCCTTTAATTGTGGTTCACATTTATTTATTCTCAACAAGAAACTACTATATCTGAGTTTGCATTTCTAACATGCTATTTCTATTGTTGCAGGAGAGCACATCCAGGCAAAATACTCCATTGGATACTGTTGCTACTCCTACCCCTGTTGTTGAACCCCCAGTTGTAGAAAGCACTAGGTAAGGCACCCTTTCAATAAATGAAATATTTATCTTAAAAAAAATAGCAGAACTCACAGCTAACTATTCAATTTTTACTTTTCAGTGAGAGTACGGCTACCACAAGCAGTCCGTCTGAGGCAAGCTGTAGCAGAACTGAAGCAACTGCAGAACCTTCAAGCAGAACAGAGGAGAGTGAAGGAGAAGAAAAATTAGTCGGCACTGAAACTTGTACAAAAGAAGATACCAAAGAAGAGAAGAGTGAAGCCCTTATGTGTAAAGTTTGCTATCAAAAGGAAATGTGTGTAGCTTTTTTGCCGTGTGGACATGTAGCAGTTTGTGAAAAATGCGCCGTCCCGCTAAAGTCATGTGCTGTGTGTCGAGCAAGTGTCACGGCAACGGTCAGGGTCTATTTGGCCTAATTATAGTTTTTTTTTTATTTTTTTTTAATGTGGTCAAGTGCCCAGAAATTTTGTTTTATTTTTATTATTGTACATATGTTGATACATGTAAAACTTGTTTACTATATTGTTTGTTAAATTAATTTAAACCTTTGAACCTCCCGGTAATTTTGAAAAATCAACTGAGGATAATAGTTTGCTTGCTAATTTCAAATTTGAAAAGAATACAATCACGCGAATGCGTACACTTTTAAAGGTATTTTTACTCTACTTCTGTTAGAATGGAAGAAATCACCCATGTATAAATCATCTTTATCTGCAATATCATGGCCAAATGATTCTCAAAATACGGCTATTTAATTGATATTACCGGAAGGTATGCAAAACCGTAAACAGGGCGTAAATTTGTAGTCTTTTCGGTTCTCTAAAGCTTTTCCGATTTTTTTATGGCGTCCCTGGAATATTATCGGGTAGCAAGTTTCGAAAAAAATGAATGATAAAATAAAATCGATTTGCTTTACAAATATAAATTATTCTTTTTTTTCTTCCTTAACTTGAATCCGAGCCGAATGCTAAAATCGCAGTGAGATGTAGCCGTCCGAAGTGGGGAAAAACAAAAACACTGGCTGAAGATATTTTGAAAACTCATGACTAAGTTTTCTCACTCAGGAAAACTTAATCGAAATTCCCGAGCGACTTTGATAGAGTTAAAATTTTGTTAGACGCCAGACTCGTAGTATATTCCTTTATTTGCTCATTTCAACAGATTTTCACCAATTTTTTTACCCACCTTTTTTTTCTCTTCCAAACAGTAATGTTGAAATAGTGCCGGCGACGTGAAATCATGGCTTGAAAGTCGAGAGGATAATCTCATAAACATATTGGCTCCCATAAAAATTGCTGCCTTGTACTGTACCTACGGTACCAGCAGAAACGTGAATTTTAAAAATCAATCCTTCAATTATTCCCTCTACGTGAAAATAAACAGATCAAAAATAAAATATTTCTAAGATTACTAGATCTCCTCGACACGGTTCTCAACTAGAGAAAGAAGCATTTTTCCCCCCTGGCT
>Ga0058701_10002021_pt1 | contig 15025 bp, 11 predicted proteins | sample AgamicOrMae_FD_97039 | JGI IMG/M metagenome (GOLD analysis project Ga0058701, IMG submission 97039) | Agave microbial communities from Guanajuato, Mexico - Or.Ma.e | ecosystem: Host-associated > Plants > Phyllosphere > Phylloplane/Leaf | place: Guanajuato, Mexico | collected 2012-06-04
CTGGTCTTCATTCAGCAATCTATGGAGAGCCTACAAAATCATCGTTGAAATTCATACGCAACAAAATTCACCCCACGGGTTTACAGTGTTTATTGGCTCCTAGATTTACAAGACCATGTGAGTAAAACAGAATAATACTCGCAGATCAAGACACATTGCTGATCTGTTTTAGAATGTAGAATTTTCGGCCTGGTATTTCAATGCTCCTCACTGATCATTTGGCACAGCACGTTCGCTTTCAGAGGAAGATTTCTTGTAATGAGGGTTCGTTGTGAAATGAAGCTTCTGTAGAGGCGTCCCCGACACCGATCCTGTTTAACATCGAGTTATTTGCACTATAACCGGGCCTTTCATTGGGTTCGGTCGTCCTTAATCAGCCCATCCCCTGTCCACCAGCGCAGCTCCAGGTATGAGGGGACTGGCTAGAATTCGGGGTCATGCTATAATTGGAGTTGTTGTTGGGGTAGCGTCGGATCTCACACCTAGAAACTCTAGAGGGCTGCAATGTCTATCTCTAGATCCATGTAGTGATGCACCGTCTCCAACGCTGTCAGGAGCTCATTGTTGGTCAGATATTAATTTCAATTTACGGTTAGGATTACAGGCGTTGGAATCAAAGCCGCCTGTTTGCCCAGACCCAGCTTTCAGACCCCATTAGATCCTCCAAATAAATTAGCTCTGAAAACTGAACTAAAACAAGTTTTTTTTTCATGTCAGGAAGGTTCCGATTGAGTAGAACATCCATGGATTTCGGCTTGCCTCGCAACGTCATGAAAATGGATTAGCATTGGTGTGAAGGTTTTGAGTGAAAGCGAGAACAAAGCAACCCCTTCGTAGTCCCAGTCATCCGCGGCCGGAACAGGCTGCTTGATAATTAAGGCATATTTAATGAGCCGAACTATATCTGACAGGCAAGAGGGAGAGTGTATGTTGTCATGTCAAACTGGGACACTGTATGGAGTCAACTAGGTACTTCATCAGTCAGTTCTGAGGCCTTGAATGTTTGGCGCCCAGTTCTTTTTGTTTGTTTTTTTTTGCGATGAAGAGATCAGTTGAGATAGGCACTGACTAGTTCGATTTTTTTTTTATTTTTTTGTGGAGCACGCAGATGCCTTCACTTAAAGAGGCCTTCTAGCACTGCCACCAATCATCGGTTAGGCCGCGGGTTTGGTAGGTAGATCACCGAAATTAAGTAACACTAAGCGTGGTTGGATGATGGAACGGTGGATTCGTATGGGAAAGGGTTCCTATATATTGTTCTTAATGATTAGAAAAAAATGTAGTTTTTTGTAAAATTCTTGTGAAATCCAATCGTAATCTTATAAAACTCGTTGTGAAAATAGGTATGATAACATTTTAATGTAAATTTATATCGATTTTTATAACAGCTTTATTTGAAAAAATATATAGTCCCATATATGGTGCCATACGAAACCTCCCCATATATGGGTTGCCCATACATGCCGAAAGTCCATATATGACTGGCATATATGCATGTCATGTATGGTCCCTTATATGACTTTTTACCAGGGAAAGAGAAATCTCAAAGCATATTATACGTGTTGAACATTTTGTATCAGTCTGTGCTGTTCTGGCTGACCAACGTATTTACACTTTCAGAACCTTATTCAGAAAATGATTTTACCGTTTGTCTAAAGGGTGCATAAAGGAGGGAATATATTGTTAATTAAGATTATAATTGAGAATCATTTCCGTCGGTAAATTTGATGGCTTCAAATAAAGCTGTACTAGTTGAAAATGCTCTTTCAAAACTGTACTACTTGCAATTCATAACCATAGGAATTAGTACATTCTTGAACGAGCATTTTTAACTGGTACAGTTTCATTTGAAGCCATCGAATGACAGGTGTGAACGTTGGTGGTTTGGAGGGCGTTTGGCACTGCCATTGCCGTTTATGATTGCCTAAATTTCTCCTATGAAACACCTTTCTAGCGTAAAGCGAACTGTTCAGACGACATCCCGTCTCGTTCTGATCCTAGCTACACATGATGACATTTCCTTTTCACACAGTTTCCAAAAATGGAATCCGTTTTTTTTAAGGTTGTTGCTATTGACCCGACATACATTAATATAGGGAGGACTGAGCGCACACAACTAATCTAATGCATTTTAAATGGGAGGTGACTTGAACGCTCGGAACCCATCCTAATTCATTTTAAATGGGGCAGTCGGGTCAATAGACACTCCCTTTTTTAAAATTTTTGAGCTACGGGAGAAGCAATGTGCCTTCCCTACCATTTCTTGCACGGTGCTATACCAAAGATCTTTTGCGCGGTAGCACACGGCCCCGTTAGAAGGCCTATATATTTTTATCTTGTTATTTAAATTTAGTTTTTCGCCGAAAGACAAGAAATTTAGAGCGCTGTCACTTGACGTGCATCAATGACATCATGTTTCCTGTCAAGAGAGACTAGTCGTTCAGCATGTGAATACAGCACAGGGGACCGACCTTAAATGGTATATGACGTCACGTGCTGCTGTGGATATTTAGTCACCACCCCGTTTTCACAAAACATTTTTATCTCCTAGTTGATAGGTATCTAATACGATGCGGGATCGTATAGCTACATTCACGACTGGGAGAGCAACAGCCGCACCTGTGAATGCTGTAAAAATGCTTTGCACTGAGGAATCTTCCCAGTTTTAAGGTGTCGATCTTCATTCGAAACCTTTTAAACCTAATAATAGCTCGCAGTAAACATAAAAGATTTTAACGTCAGTCGTAGACAAGCTCTCGCGCGGAAAGTCCTTCCAGAGACGTGACAATAATTTCGGAGAACGGAGAAAGGTGGCCTAGATATGCTAACGAAGACGGCTGTTTGATGAATACGAACAGTTTCCACGAACGCTTTATGAGAGAAAATCTCCCCTCCGGTTAAACGAGATCCATCTCTTTCCTGATCGCGATTCGAGCTGTATTTGTCTCCTTCTCAAACACGCAGATGAAAAATTACCTCTCTGATGAGTATGCAGCGTCACCTATCTTCAGACTTATAGTCTCAAGAAACCCGACCTTTTCTTATCTAAAAGGGTCGTATGTAACCCAACCTAACAGCTTCACTGAATTGAACTCAATGAACCTGCAATCATAACATGATAACTAGACGAAGACTCTTTGGGGTTGTAGAAGTTCTTTTTTAAGCAGGAGATGAGAGAGACTTTTCTTAGAGATTTCTTACTGTGTGGATGCTAGAAACCATTTCGCAATACGGAGCTCGCTAAACGTACTCCTTTGAAGTGGCTATTTCTGCGAGTCCCCTCCTTTGCATCGTGAGACGAACGCTGATTTTTGCGATGACATTAGATCCTCTAAATAAAAATCTGCCATCGTGCGGAAGGACCGAAACACGAATGAGCAACATCAAAGAGCAGTTACGGCAAGTTTGCCATAAAACATGACAACCTCATTTGCACTGGTTGGTATTTTCATTTTGATGCTACCGTTTAAATGAATATTTAAGATTTTTTATCGTGTAGGTATGAGGAAAATCAAATTTAACTGGGGAGAGTCCTATCTTCGTATCCAGAGGGTGAAGACAAAAATAAAATCGTGGTTATTTTCTTCCACGTAAAATTATTCAGTGCTGCAAAATTTGGCAAAGGATCAGACCAATAATATCCTTTAAGTAAAAGTAGAAATATTGTCATCAGAGGACAACCCTTAAGGGCAAAAAAGCAATAAGCTGAAAGTAAGTGTAGGTCGAAATTGTAAGTAGGTGTGAATGTTTGTCGATATTTTTGTATGGATATCCCTCACCGATTCCCGTAAATATTCCCTAGTTTTTAGAGACGATTTTCGATAGGATCTCCCCGATGGGCCTGGATTTGTGAGTCTGGAACTTTGCAACATCCAAGGTAATATTTCATTTATATCCTTTTTATTGGTATTTTTAGTTTTTATGATTTACTGTGTTTTTGTTTGCCAAGTTTTTCTGGAGGCTTCTGCGTTCCAAATATTTTCACAGCCAGTAAGATCTTTTCCCTGAAATCTCGTGTAGGTACCTTGCAAATTTATCCTTGCTCCAGTGAAAAAATGTACTCCTTCCTAATATCATTTTAAAGTCATAAGCAAATTGAGTTTATGATTCGAGAAAAAGCTTTGGGCGCAAGCACATATTCAAGCGCCCGCTCACAATACGATGAAAGTGTCTTAATGACAGCATGAGCTCTCATGATGATAATCTTCCCGGTGTTGGAAGAAGGAAAGTGAGCCGATCAGATTCAGAGGAGGCGAGATAACCACGGGTAGTTTTTGTTTTTCGAGTTTATTAACACTGTTATAAATAGACTTTCTCTCTGCATGACGATAAATATTATCCGCCTATAGTGGCGTGGTACCCAACAATAAGAGCAAAAAATTATACTTAGGTGGTGATGAAGTCTATCCTCATAGCCCAACCTAAATCAACCTAACCTTACGTCATCCCACCTCGCGCACCTTATTCGGGGATATGTTTCATCATGAATTATTTCCATGTCGGAGAGCACTCTTTTTCCGATATCAGATATAAGACGCTGCATTTGTCATTGTAGATTTCGCAGTCTGTCTCACACGTGTGACAGTCATGCAGATGGCGATATCATGCAGATATTTTTTTACGCCATGAGGTTTTAATCCGTCAGAAAATTGACAAGAGCAACATTCATGAAAGTACAAATCAGCCTGCCAATTTTTCGATTGTAGACTTGTTCAATCGTCTCTGAATTTAATAATAAAACGCAAAGTAGCCAAGACAAAAAAGTAAACTGTACACTGACGCGGTAACTTTCATGATGATTTCACCTTTCTGAACGATTCTCAAAAGGATGGGGCTTCTTGATTACGGCAAAAAAAATTGGTATCAATATTTCTTTCTTTGGCATCGCTGGGGCTGTGAAAGGCTTTCCTTTCGCAGTATTTGACCATCAGAAATTGCACTTTTGCGTAGCGGAGGCATTTTGTTATTGCCATTCGGCATTCTGATATTAAACACTCGTTCAGGCAAACGCAACTCCTACGGGTGCCCGCATTTCAAACCCCCGGTTAGGCATCACGCCACATCCGTGTGTTGTGGGTGTTGCCTATCTACTTCACGTCAGGCTCGATGAGCACATTCGAAAAATGTAGAAACGTAAAAGTCCAACATGTATACGCGAGCGCACCATCAGCGAGTCTGAATCAAATTGATAGCAGACAAAGATTGCCTTTAAAACAATCCGATTTTTTTTGTAAAGAAACGGAACTCGCAATATCCTTAGACCTAACCATAGCGTCAAGAATGAAGTCCATGAGGCGTTATATAGCCGCTCTCCTCTAGTTTTGTGGGGCAAAAAAATCTGTTATTGAAAGTGTTGTATGGCAAAGAGAGGTCACCCAGATTATTTCAGAATTTGTATTCTCGTTGACTCGTCTGTTTTTGTGTTGGAACCCGATTGAATAAGGGGAACCTCAATCACTGCTTTCCATTTTTTTAACATGAAGGCCAGGCGGGGAAGGCAGACGGGCTGCGGGGCCCCACACAGCACGACGTGGCCCCTAATTGAATCCGCCACGCGTAGCACTCCTTGTTTCGACAAATTTGTCATAGCTTACACCAAAGCTTGGAGTAAGCGTGAAACCAGTTAAGCCACATGCTCTGTTATCCCTGTTCCAATAGTCACATGTTTTGGTTACTTTGAAAAATTTGTCGGTCCTATACGTTGATCATTTTTTTTCTCTAAAAAGTGAATTCCTTCTTTGAAAAGCTGACTCTAATTTGTATTTGAGGAGCCGGATAAAAATGTTTGGGAACTTGTTAGAAGGTGCTCGATTTTCTGATTGAAAGACCACGAAATTCTAGCCCTTGATTGTCTTGGTTGAAATCGCGTACACGCGAGTCTGATTCACATTCCTCCGTCGATATTATTTACCTTTAGGAGATGCCTGTATGAGATGCCTATGGACTCGTAGTGTAAATAGATGAATATTCATCAAGCTTTAAAATCGACAAAATATGTCTGGTCTCAACGGAGATGAGGGACTCATGATATATACTTCAACACAGAAACACCTCAACTTATGGAAAACTTTCTTCAATAGGGCTGCATGTGGTTTAGTGTTATGATAAATTCGAGCCTCCTTTGCTTTATTCAGATGGAGGGGTTGGCTAAGTTAGGAGCAGAGTTACATGAGTTCAAAGTTAGATAGTTAGATTAAACGTGGCTCGTTGCATTGGACTCTTATTTAAGCCTGTTAGTTAGGCTTATTAATTGTGTGAGATAAAGAAAATACCCCAAAAAAACACAAAAAAAAGTTTCTTTGCGTACATGTTTGACACGCCAAGTGTGTGCTATGATTGGATACGACCTCAGTTTAGATTTGTTGATTTAAGATAGGTTAGGTCATATTTTTGCCGGGGTACTCAATATCGACAAAGTTCCGGATCTTGGTTTGCGTGCGCAGGTGGCCGTCCGTTGATAAATAACCAAATGTTTACAATTAAGTGGTATCTCGGTTGGACACTTGAATGTAAGGTACCCTCACAATGGGCGAGGTGACACTGCCGGAATATCTATGACTTAAAGTTGGTAGACCACTGAGCATTAATGGGTTTCCTTGTTTAGTACTCTGATGGTTGGGAATCCGGCGTTGCAAGTGGAATATCAAACCGGGCGGCAAATGACCGTTCTGCTCCGGTATGCGCTTCACCCAACACTTCGGCCTACGCTCTGTCCGCAACGCGCTCTGCAATGTGCATTTCTCAGTCCTTCAGACACCTGACGATCTTAGGGGGGCCATAACCTCCAAGACCCATTCTACTTTGTAGACAATATACCCGCGTCTCAGGATATCTATTATCAGGAATATCTTCAAAATATTGAGGTCATGCGCAAGTATGTCTGGATTTGGATACTAATTTCCCCGAAGAATCGTCTATAAGTAAAATGTTGATCAGCTGAGAAAAACTGCAAGATTGTCTTTTGAAAGCTGTCGTTCTTTTTTTTTCCTTTTTTTCAAGACGCATACTCTTTGATTTTTCGAGATTACCTTCAAAGCTTAACAAAATACAATTTTTTTGTTGATGTAGGAATCAAATTTCTTTTTGGACATGCAAATTTCTGTATTAAAAGTAGCTCTGTGCAAGTTACAGATGGTTACGAAAATACTGTGTATTGTCTGATAAATAATGCTGAGAATGTATTCGAAATATAATTCAATTAACATGGACTGACAGAAATACTATTGGTCTAATTGGTCAAGAAGTTGACCAACTTCTAGGGTCTAGTTTGTAATAGGTGTGATGGTTATAATTAACATTCAAAGCTTTTTTTAGCTCACCCGCCAGTTCTTTTTATCTTTTCCTCTCGGCCCACATGAAAAAAGACAAGCATTAGTTTCAAGGAAACTTTCGGAATTCCGCGAAATGAAACTAACACGTTGGCATGACGAGAGTGAAAAGTAATACCTCGGTACAGAATTCAGGGTAGTTGCTGTACACCCTGTTTCTTTCTTATTATCTTATTATGATGGGGACATGTGATAACTTGAATCATTTATTAGATACAGTTTTCTTTGAAAATAAAAATAAATAAAACGGCTCTTAAAAAAATGAAAGTGATTAGCCTATTTTTTTTGGTCGTGGCTATTCGTCCGTCCGCGAAAATACATGGAGAATTGAACGCACGTCATGCATTTCAAATGAGAGGTGACTTGAACGCACGGAACCCAACCTAATACATTTTATATTGGGCTGGTGGGCGAATAGCCACTTCCTTTTGTTTAAAGGTTTTTGCGAGACGAAATTGTTTTGTTCGTCAGCCTTCCCAACCCAGGCAATGCGGCTACAAAACTGAAATGCAGAATTTATTGCTAAAGGAAAAAACACGGCAAAACACGACTTACAGGAAATTAAAATTCAGTTTATTGACAAGTGTCATGACTTTCTACCTTAAATCACAGTTTACATATGCAGAGCATTATTTCTTAACCTGTCTTAAAGAGTCCTGGAACGTTGAAACTGGGGTTAGCAAGCCCACTCAATGACCATGGCTTCTGTATTCTCAAGCGTTTCGGGAGAAAGCAAACATAAATCAGTCCTTCAGATTTATTTCACTAAAAAGCAGGGTCTTTCAGCTGTTTTTTTTAGGTCATCTCACGAGGAAAGGAAAAATGTTGCCATGTTTTTAAATAACTCAGTTATTTATTATCTAAAGTGTGGGCTGAAAGATTGAACGACCGCCTTTCAGTCCACATGGATAACCTGCAAAGTCAGTCTTTCTGGTGAGCTGAAAGCGGAAGCGATGTGATGCTCGAGCAGATCAGGGACTTTATCTTTCGCGAGAGGTAAACGAAGATGGTCGCCTTCTTTTCAAGTACCGAAATAAATCTATGGCTTACATTGTGAGGAACCAAGAAAAGGAGCAGAGTAATAATCACTCTTCAGGAATCTAGTTTAACGGTTCTATACAAAGTTGCTTCTAATAACGGTGCTGAGCCGCGTATCAGCGTCTAATCTCAAGGTAAACACAATGAAACTTCCGTGTGGCTTAATCTTTTTGAAGGATGTTGTTTGACTTGTGAATATCTTTGGATTTTTTTTTCATTTTGCCGTGGGCTCTACTAAATTTGGCTGTTAAGATTTCTTTGTTGTACCATGTTATTTTTGTGCCATACCATTAGAATACCCAACGTCCGTTCGTTTATCTACAAGAATCATCACCGTTTATGCGTTGGGATCCGTATGGTTGCGTTAGGTGGTGAAGGGTATGTTTGGGTAGGGTATGTTAAGTTAGTGAGGTGTGTGGTTTACGTTCAAGTCTTGTCAGGGATTGGGTTAGAGTCCTATCAACATCACCATGATGAAGAGATTAACCTGTAAGGTAGTTCTGCAACTCTTCAGGAGTTGCTGAAAGTAGTATGCCATGGTTTTGGCTTCATCCTCTGTCAGACTTTACGACAGCATCATAAAAGTAAAGAGCTTTGAAAAATCTTTCCGTAAGTGATTATACCTTTCCTTGAGAACAAATCAAAGCTGTAATTCTACTAAATAATGATTCTAGTAGTTTTTGGATATGCAAAACTGGAATTTCCTATGCAATCTATTATGTCAACCAAGTCGAGAGTCATCTTCCAGTGGTTTGCACAGAACCCTGACCGCAGACGATCTGTAGGTCCTCTTTGACAAGGCAACCATGGAAATAGCATTTACGAAGTAACTTCGTGTCTTCCAGAGTTACCACTTCCTTCGTTGAGATGCTGTCCGTCTGAAGTGCTTTTTTTGCATTAATAAGGCTCAGTTCTTGCCATGATTTAAAGAAGGGCTCTCCGGGTAGACCCATCCACATTTCAGGCGACATTTTTCCAACGGGCATTGAATTGTAAATAAGAATGCGTGCGGAGACATTACAAACCTCCACATTCTACCCTCAACTCATCAATAAATATCATCATCTATTTTTCATCTTTCCGGTGACAACTTTTTTTCCTTTGTCCTTCATCTCGGTGGGCTACCAGTGGATTTGAAGGCAGCCGAACATGCCACGAGAAACAGACTTGTTTTCATCTTTCAGCCCGAAAACACGGATCACATCTACTTGTCAGCGATCGAAATTCACTTTTCTTCGACTGTGGTTCATTAAAAAAAAATTCAAGTGTGTGAACCCCTTGCAGTACATTGTGGACATTGGTCAGTATTTATAGTTTTCATCTCAGCATTTTCCTCGCTGTCTCTAGTCCTTGTTTTTATCATTAAACTTATTGTTAAAATATTCTGTAACCGTTGAAGTCGTATCAGTGGGTTATTGCATGCAGCTTTTATTTCTTGTTCGTCTGCATACCGATCAACAATATACTTTAAATAACATTCAGAAGGGAAACAAATCCGTCTTATAGCCATCCGAAGTCTCGTAAGTGAGCCTAAAGACCTATCTCGACGACTTCGCATGAAACATCTTATTTTGTGAAGAAAGATAGGACATTGTCTCGGGTGATGTTAATCCAGTAAAATATCATACACGCATACGCGAGTTTGAATAGTTCGATTCGGTCATATCGATTCGTAGTGTTGAAGAGAATTATACACGTTGCAAATAAAATCGATGCACCCAGTTAACAAACAGAGCTAAAAGTTGTACGTAACGCGCACTCAAGAAAGGCATACCAAAGCCGATGCTTTTTGCAGTATCGATTTCAATTTAGCGCTGAATCAAAGTCGGTATCACACGTGCCTACCCTTTCCCCGTGACGGAAAGAAGTTGCATGAATTATTCTGGGGTTTTAAAAAATGGATTATGGTCACAATGTCTTTTTTTATTTCTTTGTGCAGCCGTCAAACGTCAGACGCGATCCGGTAACTTTTTCACCGTTCGATTTCACCTCTCATCCAAAAGAAATGAATGACAAACCACGCTGAACAAGTTAAGGGCTTCATTGGTGTTGAATAGTACGTCGAAAAAGTGTAATTTATCCTCCTAGCAGAACTGTTTTTTTTTTTCTTACTGAACATGAACTGAATAGATACCATTGCTGAGAGATTTTGTGTTGACCATTGCAACTGATGTTTTGAGCAACAGAATAGCGAGTGACTTATTACGTCAGAGTTTTTGGGGGTTTCTTTTGTTGATTACTACTTCTTCCCTCTCATCCTAGTGTTAGATAAAGTTTGGCAAGGCATGGAACACCAATGATGAGATCGTTTGTTTCACCATTTCGTTTAAGTCATTACTATTTGGTATTGATGAGTTCAATGGTCTTAGTAGCATTTACTTGTGCCATGACAGTCGCCCCCGGGGACATCCCTCAGACAAAGGTCCATCGAGTTTGATGGTAGGGAAATTATACATGTTTTTAGGGGAACTATTTGCTTAAGCAAAGGTGTGAAACTAAGGCGTTTGTTGGCGCAAGGGAGGCTTGCAAGAGGGGCCCCCCGCAAGAGGGCGCCACTTGGAGGCTGCCTCCGGAAATTAATTTGAATGCCTGAGAATCAATAGATCTCGGAGCAGAGATGAAAGACGCCGCCTTTTCCAAGTGGACCAAACTTTGACCTATTTATGAAATTGGGTCAAAGTGGAGACTTTCCGAAGATGGTACCTTTTGTAAATGACAGTGAAACGTTCTGAAAACTTACACAAGAGATTTCTCTCTAGCACCCGTTTAATCTGCGCTTTATGAATAACTTTGTGTAAAGAAGTTCGGAGAAGTTGAGGTTAGCTGTAGATTTACAAAGAACATCTTATTTGGACTCGCTCCAACAGCTTTTTTGTTATGTCAGCTCAGGCGTGCTGTTGCGGAAAATTTTGCTTCTTAGCACAGCACACAAACCTTGGATATGAAAATTAAAACTTATGATATAGATGGGTTTATAAGAAGCTTCTGTACAATTTTTTTCTGACCAAGACAGACGCATGGAAAAGATCGCTAAAGTAAGGCCCAAAAATTGCTGGAAATTTGAAAAGGGCTCCTATTTTTTTCTTTGTTTTTGTAGGCTCCTTTTTTTTCAAAAAAGTTTCCCTGATCTATTTAGAGACTACTGTTTAGGGCAACATAAAGCCTCAGTTACCTTCATTGAACACGTGTAAAGTTTTGGGCTGAATCCTTAAGAATCAATACGTGTTTAAAAACCTTTCTATTCATTTTGCGTTAGATTTCAAAAGGTGTTACCAATGAACATCTCGGCTGTGAAGCATGTGCTCTTTTTTTTTTGTAGCTTGCAAATTAAAAAATCCTACTCGATGAAGTAAAACATTTCTTTTACATCCCCAACTAAATAACAAGGGGGAAAAGACTCCTTAATACGTGCAACATTTCCAAAATCCTTCCGTAACTATCCCAAAATGTACACGTAAAACATACTTGTTCGCAAAGTCTCCATCGATTGGAAACTGTGTAGTACAATTAATTCTCTCTCTTGAAAGTATTTTCTCAATTTCAAAGTGGCCATATTATTATATCATACTGCTGTTAGTCGACTAGCCTCGTGTAATTCGCTTGGACTTAGCGTGCCTAGACAAGGATGTGTCGCGTTGTTATGTGATTTTAGTTTAACGTCTCAATTCTGTATCGTACAGTAAGATTCGTATACATGATTGCTATCGAAGATTTGAAAGGGACTGATGCAAGGGAATTGATCCCCATCACTTCCAGGCGAGTGAGTGCGCTGGAATCGGTGGGTGTTGGGACCAGTCGAGTGAACAGGTGAAGGTCGCCTGATCTCTCAACAAGACTCCGAGTTTCGGACCCTCGCACAGCTCGTTGCTTCATTCTTCATTAGTTTCCGTTCCAGTTATTCTGATTTTCGCCAGCGCTATTAACGTTAAAGCTACAGTTCAAGGCAACAAATCGATGAAATGTAAAACAGTGTCGCTAACATTTAGCCCCGAATAAAAATCAGACCAGTTTTGATCTCGTTTTGCAACTACATCATTGGTGTCAAGACCTCTTGTCGGATTCATTTTAGGAATCTTTTCCAAAACCACTTTTTCACGGGGGGGATGTGTGGAACTAAGCAACATGCTGAGGAAAAAGATGAAGAAAGTATTTTTTTTTTACTAAATGAAGCTCCTTAAAAACAGGTAAATCTTGTAAGAGGGTTCCTACGTTGTCACTGAGGATCGAAAGTATGTTTTAGAGAGGTTGTGTCATAAGAAATATATTTTGCAAGCTTTACTGCACCTCCAATAGCTCTTGTTTTGGTCTGAATGCCAAAGTCTGGAAAACTTCAGTTTGATAAAACATGAGAGTAACTACTCAATTGCCTTGTCCGTCATCCAGCTGTGAATCCTTTGTGATCGGTCCCAATCTAGCCTATTCTAACGCGATCAAACCTTCCTGTTACTTGTCTTTTGTTGAGCAAGGCACCTGCAGTTCTGTAAATCAAATATACTAAAGATGCCCTGGAGGAAGTATGGTTTTGTTAACGTGGAGTGGATGCAGTTAAGACCTCAGTCCTGAAATGGACCGGGATTCTAACCTTACACTGACGGGGTGTAGAAAATCCCGCAAGCCATCTTATGTATATAAGGAAAACAACATTACCTGTACTTTTCCGACTTATTTCGTGTATTAACGTAACCCAGAAGACCCTTCTCACTTCTTTTTGTAATAAAGCAGACTTCTAGCCGCTTATTCAACATTTTTTAAATCTTCACGTTATAATTATTTTCTTTAAAAAAATGACAGATGTATAAATGTCATCCAAAATCGCTTTAAAGCACTAATGACGCATTTCTTTTTGTCAGTGGCACATTGAATGAAACGAGAGCATCGCTAAATAAGTGCAGCGCAAGCACGATTTATTTTTTAATTATGACATTTCCTTCGAGTAAAATGTCCGAATTATAAATGACTCTGGTGGAGCCGAGTTTGACATTCGAAAATTACATTTTGAGGCACGCGCGAAATCAGATGAAAATGAAATGCATTGCTAAGTCGATTCGATTCACTCGGATCTATCAATGCATGCAGAAAACCAACATTATCAAAATAATAGATTATGTCAGTGATCAGTGAAATGACAATGATTGAGGCACTTTTCATTGGTGTACTTCTACTCTGGTTAACGCAATAATTTTGTTCTGGTGCATCAGCCATGCAGGTCAGGTTTTACAAAAGAGCTTTTATAGTCGTTTATTCTCATGTCTCATTCCCTACCATTAAGCGCCCAAAGTGGCCTTGAGCTACTAACAAGTCCAAAGTGCCTAAGGCACTTTGATGATAATGTCATCACCCATTCCAGGTAATAATTTCATTCGTCTCTGATTTGAAACCAAGTATGCCTCGTTTGCACATCCCGCCGATCAAAATGGCGAAACTGTATCCTATACTCCTACGATTCTTTGCTTTGGAGGACAGAGCTAAAACTATGGACTGTCGTGTTTTATACGTTTCTCTTAATATTACAGAGTCAAATTTTCCATGATGACACTAATTTGAACAGTCTCTGACCCTCCACAATATTTTCCCACGAACAAAATGGATCTCATGGACACTCGCTCGTTGAATCGAGTCCTGGGAAAAATATTGCGCCGCTAAATTTGCCTGATATTTTAAATCCGTGAGGTCCAACATGTCTGTGTACATAAATTTAATCTTTCCATTGTAGAGAATATGGTAAGATAAGAACTATTTAATAAAGTAGAAACTACTGATTGTTCCTCGATAGGATCACATCCTCTAGGCTGGAAAAAAAGGGAAATAAGCAAAGATGAAAGCATCGTGATCACTCAGGTCACAATGTAACAAGTAAAAAACTATTGAGCTCCTGGAAGATATAGATTTATATTGGTCACAAAGCTATTAAAACAGCTGGCATATTCACACGTCACATAAATAAGCTGCATTCCATTTGGAAGGTGAAAAAAAGTGAAAAGCCTCAAAAGAAACAAGGCTATTTCATTGCGGTGACGAGAGAGCGGCGAAGAGCGCTGTAGAGGAACTGATCAGATCTTCGCCAAGAAGCCTATTTTGGTCCTGATGACGAGATGAGCACTACGTCAGTACGCGGGGGCTTTATCTACGGCTTGCATGTAGGTAGGCCCACAATTCGTGTTAACGTACATGAATACACATCTATTCTCGTTGCTCACTTGTGCCCCTGCTGGGACGTGGTTAATCTTACAGACGGCAAAACTTAAGAGACAAACGTCAGCCCACTTTAATTTTGAGCTTCACAGTTTTGGTCTTAAAGGCACTTGTCTAGTGGAAGACAGATCCGAGAATTCTTGTCCAACTGGTTTCTCAAAGAGGACGGTAATCGACTCTTGTGAAAAGGAAAACGTCTCTTTGATTATTTGCACCGAATTCGAGAGTCGAAAACGGCGTTCATTTTAAGAAATGAGCTTAGTTTGAAGTACATGACGGAGGAATGGGACGGTGCAGCAACCGTCACAGCTGTCACCTCTCTCTATTTATATGGAAATGCCTTCCCCGAATATTCGGCCTTGTCCCGAGCCTCATTCCGACCAGCATTACTACCAAACCGTGTTGCCGGATTTCGTGACACCAGTAAACCTAAACGCGGTTAACTTCACCCACGGAAGACCCACAAC
>Ga0058701_10002022_pt1 | contig 15023 bp, 12 predicted proteins | sample AgamicOrMae_FD_97039 | JGI IMG/M metagenome (GOLD analysis project Ga0058701, IMG submission 97039) | Agave microbial communities from Guanajuato, Mexico - Or.Ma.e | ecosystem: Host-associated > Plants > Phyllosphere > Phylloplane/Leaf | place: Guanajuato, Mexico | collected 2012-06-04
CGATATGTCACGAGGGGGGGGGGTCAAAAAGTGACCTAAAAAAGGCCACGTGGTTTGTGTACGGCCCCTAATGAAAATTGATAGACGTGCAATACTCTAAAAAGGAAAACTACACACTCGCAAAAGAACCCTTGTGAACTTCCCTCTCCGAACGCACCAAGATTAGTTCTCCTGTGAATACGAACCGCTGGCGCGACATAAATCGGAGACTGAAGTTCATAACACGAGAAATTTCTACAAGACAGTGGAAATACATCAAGAATCATTTGTGCCATTCCTCCAGAAAAACACTACTCACTACACGAGGTTAGTGTTCATCTCTACGAAAACACATGCTAAGAATATTCATTAGTACAATTTTTTTTTAAAAAAGAAAAAGTGTCTATTTAGGTCTAAACCCTTTTCTAGGTTTTACCCCAATATGAAGGACAGATGTGAAAGAAATGTTGGCGTTGAACGTTTCAAAACCACAGAATTACTCGTAAACCATGCTGAAAGAGGGAAAATTGAAAGAAAAAAGGACACACTCTGAAATTACAGCCATGCGTTACATTACGATTAATAAGTTACTCTTCCTTCATTAAAATTGGTACGCGTTATATTAACAAAAACTGAAACCGCAGTACTTTTGATCCTTATGATTTTCTAACCTTAACTTAATTAAAAAATATTCCAGCCGAAGTTTCAAAACCAATCAGCCTTTTCAAGTTGCGATGAGAGGAAAAGGAACAGAGTCTGATTAACGTCAGGCAAAATCTGCACTATGACAGCAAGTTAATACTCATCAACCCACTACCGCCCTGTGATGCCACAAGCAAAGTTTATTTCCAAAAGAATCATTACGCACTAAAGTACAAAAGAGTATCGATAAAATAGCAGCACCTCCAATTTCTCATCGCAACTTAATTATCAAAAAAGCCGATTTTGCACTTTCAGAAAACACAATCGTATTTTTGCGTGCATCTAATACTTGCAAAATCTACTTTTCAAAAAAAAATTTTTTTTAAAGATTGTTATGTTGAATTCTCCACACAAACGTTACCAACATTTTTTATTTATTTTTTTTTGCTTATTGGACCGTTGTTTCAAAATTATTGACTTTTTCTGACGTGGTTCCCCATGATAGATTTCTTGCAACGCTCTAAGGCTGTTTTCAAATGGCAGATATGGTCGGCGATGCGTTAGGACAAAACAACAATCAAACTAAACTCAAGCGTCTCCATCACCATGCTTCCACACAAAATAAATCGATGTACTTACAAGGTTTAAATATTCCAATTTCTATCGGGTAGCAAATATGAAACGAGAATCATGAATTAATCAAACGAACAAAGAAGCTTTTCAAAAGTCTCGAGAGGCATTGATTGTCTGGCAAAGCGTTACTTCGGCAACTTATTTATCACTGCTCATTGTTATTAACAAATGCCGCTCGCCTTTGTTCGTCGTAACACAACAGCAACACGACGAGAACAACACACACGCGAAACGGCAAAAGCTTTGGGCATTTTCATTTCGTCCATAATTAGTTGTGACATGATTATGACTGAAAAACTGATAAATAGCACAATTTAAAACGCACAAGAAATAAGCATTTGTAGCTGCAATTTTATTTGCCGGAAGGCAAAATCAGCAAAAACTGTACGCGGGGTAGCCTGAAATAGTTGCGAGTAACAAGACGAGGAACTGTTCCGTAGAGTTGACCTTTGTCATAGACTACAAAATATCCGATAAAAACTGATGCCAACATAAAAGAAATAAAGAAAAAAAAACGAACTTTTAGCATCATTTTGTGGGCAACAACCCCACAAAGCGGTTAACTACATAATTGACAATTTTTAGCGGCGAAAATTCTTCCTGTAGTATGAATCCGCAAGCTCTCTCATCAGTTTAATAATTACAAATAACGGTACACGATTTTACGCCGAGAGCAATCTTAATATATCTTATGAAGCTTAACTAGGTTATGAGATTGATCTGTCGGCGAGTAAAGGGATCCAAAATAACAGCGGAAACCTAAGAACAATTATGTTTATTTGATAACGACGGGAGCTTCCTGCTCCGAAACAAAAGAAAAAAAAAACTATTTTTAAAATCAAAAAGTTCATCTCACCAGAGGTGATTTGTCTGGCTGCGCCGTCAGAGAATCGAGGAATGTTTCGGCCAAATCTTTGTTTGAGCTATCCGAGCTCATTCTTGACCTTGTCCGCAGGACATCCGGCGTCGAGGACCGCTTCTTGCCATTGTTTTCGCCGATCTACACACACAATAGTTAGTCCACGAAGCAAGAACAGTTAGGGGAGAGACTTGGTCAAATACTTACAAGATTTTTGTAACAGCGAGAGAGGGACTCGATCACTTCGTCTGTGATGCGATCTGACAGATGCGCTGCCACGGCCAGGTTGAGTTCACTGTAATCACACAAGGCGACGGGATTTGTTTAATCACGCGATAAAAATTGCTTACAATCACAATTTGTGATTGTTGTTTTTTGCTACTTGAGCACTGCATGACATTTTCTTAAGGCGCTTCTCAATCGCACAAGGGATTATGCTCACATACGGTTCTGTCTATCCAATTTTTGAACAAACGGCACATTCACATTATTGTGAATGTGCCATGTGCCAGGACATGAGTGAATTCACTCATGCCCTTGGGACAATATATGAAATTACTATATCTGAGTAGTGCCCAAAAAGGCTCAATTTTTTTTTTAATTCAAAAGGGTTAAAAAAATCTTTTTGCGCAAATTTGAGGATGTTTTTGGAAACACAACGGCTGATTCGGTGTTATGAAAAGGACCAAATATTGAATTCAAGGGCGTTTGAGATGGTGATTAAAAACAAAATTACTGTGTTACTGCAAATAAAATCGACAAGGGTGAACTTGGCCGTCTCCGAAAGGCATTGCTGGACGGCAGTGTTAAGCACTGACTTGTCGAGAAATCCGAAAAAGCGGTGAAAGATGATACAGGCAACCCGCATTCCAGACACTAAGTGGCAGGATGAACGCAACTTTCTCTATTCCAACTTACTTGACTCTGTTCATAATATCGGTTCCAGCTTGTTCCGAGATACAGGTGCTTAAAAATTCGGGAGCCAGATGGTTCTTTTCTCGACAAGTCTTCCGGATTTCCGTCTGAACTCGCTCGTCCGCGAGAACGGTAGGGCATTGTTCCGCCGCACATCGGATCATGGCTTCCAAAGTTCCCTGCAAACAGAACCGGAAATCGTTATCGCGTCTGGCTTCCAGAGACCTTAGAGTAGAGAACGATCACGTACATCAAGATGGCTGACGACAACGGTATGAAGTTCCTCCGCAACGTGGCGTAGTTTCACGTCGATCGGATTGCCCGCTTCGTCTCTGTGGTGCACCACTTCCTGGAGTCGCGGTAACAGCTAGACAAGGACTTTCGTTAGCGCTTATTTGCACGATGAGGTTATGCGCACGCAGAAAGATATGTTTACCTGTTTGGAGTTATCGGCGTCCTGTATGAGGCCGGTCGCGTGGTTAATGTGATTATTATTCTGCGTTGAATCCTGACTCTGGACAAGTGACTTGATTGTATCCTGCGTTTGGACGACTAGCTGATCCACCATTTGTTGAGTTGAACTCAACAGGAAGCCCTGCAAGAGACGCTATGTTAATGCGTACATTCCTCAGGAAATCGACTGCGGCAAAGTTGACATCACAGACGTTACGGCAACAGCAGTCACAGTACTACAAAGACTCAACATGTTAAAATCCATGTTTCCTCAAACTGACAAAATAGCTACGTGAAGTGGATTGATGGACTTTATGGCGAAAAAAGATGTTCCTCGACAGGACCGTTCTCCGACGCAAAAGTTTTAAGAAACTCGACATTTTGTCTAGATTAGCTGGTTAAGTTAGGTTAGGTACGGAAACTTTAGTGTAGTTAGGTTAGAGTTACCATTTTAGTCAAACACTAACAGAGACCTTGCACTTCATCGCACGTTTCCAACGCATTTTCCGAGCTCAAATTCCAAAAGTGGCTTCGCCGCTTCCACATCAAAGCTTAAAACAGCGCCAAATCATATCTACAAACCTGTTGAAGGCGGAACGCTTGCCCGTTGCTGTACTTCTTGGGCGACACGTTCCGATGCAGGATATCCTGAATGCGCCTCATAACGCAGTCAGTTTTCTCTGCGGAGAGTTTCATACAAGGAAGTATGTCCATCAGTGGCACCGGCATGTAGCGAACAGTATAATTACTGCAAACCAAAAGTATACAATTAATACTGCCCAACACAAACCGCATACGATGACGGTAGAGCCGATGGTATAGGTACCTTTCGAGGGCGTAAGCCAGATCACAGTATCCCTGCAGCGTTATATTGTTCCGGTCATACTGTATACTCCTGATACGGCAATTTATTTGAAGGGCTTTGGCTAATAAACGTGCTCCAGCATCTCCCATTAAGTTCCCACTGAAAAATAAGCAAGTAAGCTCGTATATCCACCGCTGATTAAAGCAACCGTATTCCATACGCGCGAAAAAGATTCAATATCAATCACACTCACCTGATGTCGATTGTTTGCAGGCATTGATTACTTCCTAAAGCGTTAATTAAGTTGTACAAATCACCTTTTAGCTTGGAATCTGGAATGGATAAGGACTGCAGGACGCAATCTTCCTCCTGTGAAATCAAAAACCCGACATTTTAATCAAGAGTGCGAAGCTTATTGGATTACAACAGAGAACCGTAAAAACGGGGACTAGTGCAGATAAAATGATGCCAAAAAGAGGAGTTTTTATAAAAGCGGTTGAGGGTAAACTTGTTTTCCTTAACGTACCTGAATCATTTGAACGAGTGAATCCATGACAGATGCAATGTGTTTTCCTTTCATATTTGCGAGATTGCGGCCCAGATTTAAATGTTTGATTGATTTATTTTTGCTAACCGCAGTTACTACACCAGCTAGGTCGACGTCCATGTCTGAAAAAGAAAACAAGGTAGAAACATAATTACATTTTTTTTAAAACGTCCCAGAATACCTTTCTACAACCCTGAAGCCGACATTGGTACTTGTCTTAATCTACGGTGTTTGAGAATTTTTATTAATAAGCTACTCACTGTTGTCACTAATATCCAGACTGGAGATGCAGCGCACCCCGTGGATACAAGACTCCAGAACATTAGCTCCTTGGGACCCCAAATTATTGCAGCTCAAATCTAAGTGCAAATCCGTCGTGGACTCGTTGCACGCCAGACCCAGCAAGAGGTTTCTGCAATACACTCAAAATTAGCGACTTTTCTCAGATGAAGACCACAGAGGCAACCAGTTGACTCACTTGAGAGCTTCCAAAGGTAACTTGCAGTACGACATATTTAGATTTTTCAGACTTAGTGTGCTAGTGAAGAACTGTTTGAACGACGGCGGGACTTCTTTGTGCTTTTTCGTCGAGAAAACGTTGTGTGACACGTTGAGATGGACTAGACTCGTGGCACAGCCGCGGAGAAGTGCGCCAAAAATCTGGAACACAAATTACGTGACAGAAGGCTCCAAGCCCACAGAGCTACACAACGGTCAAATTTCACGTTCCAACGAATTATCAGGAATTCAAAGTCGCTCACTAATATCCTGACTAAAGAGAGCCTACATAGTAAATTTCAGGAAATACAATACCATGTTACAAAGACTGTCATTTGGCCTTTGGTATGGCTATGTTAAATTAACTCTCGTTGAGCTGGAGTTAAATTAACTCTAACTCGTTCTAATAGCCGTGTAAAATTCAGCTGGCAGAGCAAATACGTGAAGATATCTGTTGAAAAACTAGGTTGAACTCTAGATTGCGAAGGTAAACTGTACATGTTCATGTTTACTTGTGGCGGGAAATGAAAGCAGAAAGCTGGATGTATACTTACAGACTCCAATGCGGTGTCCGTGCTAGATATATCCAGGTGCTTTATAACATTGGGCTGAGCGAGGAAATTGCACAAAATCTACAACAAAAATCAGGAATAAATCAATAATTAGAGTATAACAAACGATAAAGTAGACAAGATTCCAACAAAACAAAAAGAACAAACTTTTCTTTTTATCTTTTTGGTGCGTCCGGATGTGCGTGGTGAGGTAAAATACTAAGAAATCGTCATGAAGCTTAAACGACACCCAAAATCAAAATACGCCGTTAAGAAACAGTCAAGACGACAAAAGACTCGTCAGTTCTTCAGTCGAAAAATCCTTTTTAACTTTCTGAAAACATTCCAGTTTTTCTGTTCGAGAACGTTTCCCAAAACAAATTAAAAAAAAAATTGTCTCAAATTTTCATTTTTTCATTACTGTTTTGTCCTCACTCCTTTCACGAATCGTAGAACGTTCTCATAAAACTTCCAAGAGGGGCAAAGCCCAAGTGACCTCAGTAAAATTGTTAAAAAAGGATTACTAAAGCTTAAGTTGGCGCGCGTGAGTTTCTGTCGCCTACATCCAGTGGACTGCAGACTTACATTGACGTCTTCTTTCAGGTTGTTGCCGCTGAGGTTGAGGTAAGTCAGTGTGTTTGGTGTATACTTGCTCGACGAGAGCGCGTTCGCGAGTTGGTTCACGCCTTTCGACGTCAGTCCGCAGTGGCAGAGACTTAAATGGACCAGTCCCTTTGGAAGACTTGACAACGGTCCACTCAAGTGGATCGCACCTTCAAAAGAGAGCGGCAATTTAACAAGAGAGCGGGAAAAAAGGCGGGAGCTTGGAACATTTTGAACTCGATGAAAAAAAAAACAACAAAAAAAAAACAGAAGTTTGATTGGAAAAGAAAGAGAGACATTACTTTTCAAAAGATGTAAACAGAGTAAAAAGAGAAAGCTCAAAAAATGAAAGCAGAAGTACGTGTAAAAGAGGGTTTCCCAGAGTAGCGGGCAAATAGCGTACCTTTGTCTTCGATCATATTATGGGACAAGTCCAACGTATGAATTGGTGTGCTGCTGTTTGCTGACAATGCTTGAGCCAATTTGTGAGCAAAATCACTGCGCCGGAACACAAATAAGTTAAAACACACAATGACTTTAAGAATCTCAAAGTGTTGGTGAAGAGTACTTACGATTTGATGCCTAGAGAATCTAGATAGAGTTCTTCAATGCTGAGTGACTTTTTGACGACGTGTAAAATACGATCTAAGGCTTCATGAGTAAGCTTAATGCTACTTGCACGCACTTTCGTAAACCAAGTGTTGTACTCCAACGCGCTGATTATTGGCACTAAATCCCTGTAAGAGAAAGACAGGACCATTTACAATGTTGTTGACAGACAAGGAGAACAGAATGGTAGTTCTTCTCGGCGACATTGGTACAAGTTTGCTTACTTGGGATCGAGATGGTCGAAGTCCTTGAGGCTGAGTTCCCTGGTATCGTGGGACAGATAAATGGTGTCGACATCCTGCAAGAGCAGAAAAGATCCACAGTTACTCAATCGCCGTTTTTCGGTCGAACGGAGACACAAACCGCACACTTACCCAAGCTACTTCTTCGCGGTATGGCATTGTGTGGTAGTCGCACATACAGGCGTACTGGGTGCTGAATCCACCACAAGGGCCGAGGCCCCGCACTTCACATCCCCGGATCACATCTCCGTCGCCTAAATGTTGAATTCTCTTCGGGGGCTGGACATCTATTTTACGTATTATGTGTCTGAAAAACAAACAAATTAGGTTACAACGCCGTAAATATAAAATCCGAATCCTTGATTTAAAAAAAAATGGGGAAGGAGGACGTACTGCTATATGGAAGTCTTTCTACAAGGTCGATAAAAATATCGAGGCTATGTTACGACTAGTTAGGTTAAAATGGGCGCAGTTGGGAAGCATCTGTTAGGTTAGGTTGGGTGCGGTTACGCCTTACAGGGATGAGGTTACGGGTACTTAAATTACGTTCGGCTGGTTGGAGCTACGTTGCGCGAGTTCAACTTACCGGTACGTAAGGTGAAATACGGGTACTATCATAGAATACAACGCCCCCACCCTCTGCAACCACCTAGACATCGGTGCGTTGCGGTTGCCTACCTCAGCTCGGCATAAGCCAATCACCTGCCTGATTCCGAGCTAAGGTAGGCAACCACAATGCACCGATGTCTTAGTGGTTGCAGGGGAGGGACGTCTTTTTTTACGAGTACATACGGTGAGTTCAAGGTATATCACGTGAGTTGCATATATGCTAGACGATTTCAAAATAAGTGAGTTGAGTTTAAGATGGGTTGGGCGTGTGGAGTTCAGGTTAGTGGGAGAAGAACGTGGGTCTCAAACTCCCTTTTCGATCTCTAGATGGATTCGCTTCAACTTACTGCAGCGGAACTGTTGGAAATATGTTTCGTATGGCCGTGCTGAGAGCGGTAATCATCGCGTCCACCTCCGAACTACTTTGGTCTTCCGAAGTAAGAAAGGAGTACACCTTTTCCCCCGCGGTAAGGCACAGCTGCAAGCAAAAACAAAACGAAGACAGAAAATGAAAACAGTAGAAAGTCGGATTTCGAAGCGCCAACTTTTCCCGCCGTTCGTACCTGATTATTCTTCTTGCTTTCAATCGCTTGAATTTCCAGGTAATGGAAGTGGAAATCAATCTGAAACAATAGAACACCGTCAGCAAACAACAATTTTAAGTCTTACAAATCCAGCAGCAGCGCCCTGCCATCTAACGGACGTACTGCATAACTTTGGACAACAGACTAATTTTAATTTTCTGCCCGCTTGATGGCACTGCGTTTTAAGTAATGTTCCTTACCCGGGTGGGCACCTTAGCTGTGAGCAGGAACAAACGGCAAGGAGAGAAAACCTGTCGACAAATAAAAGTAAAATTGAATTTAAAAAGAAAATAGACGAGAAAGCACATTTTTTTTTATTGACGTACCAGCACTCGGTTCTCCGTTTTATCTCCTTTTGTCTCGAGTTTAACAACATTTTTGAGCAATATCTTGACATGTTTACCCAGAAGAGCTTTGACACTTTCTGCAACAGAGAAAAAGAAAAGCATGTAAACAGTTTACGTTTCCTGTTCGGATGACAGACAAACGTCCACCATCGCTTCGCATCTGGCGGCGACCAATCAGAAGTAAGAAACGAGACTTCTGCATCTCAGGCTACATACACAACGCAAAAACGGGTCGTAAAGATGAACAACCATCAATTTGGTAGAATGGAGATGAGTTTCAGGCTCGTATACAAAAATAATCGTTTTCTGGAAGAAATTAACAAACTGACTTGCGCAGGTAAACGAAGAAAAAATTGCCCCCCGACTTGTTACCTTTCTTAAAGGCACCATCAACAGTCAGAGAAGTGATCCTTTAGTGGATGGGATGCTATCTGGGTCGCTTTCCTTGCATACGACATTTCAATGTTTGCGGACTTGATTTGCTTTACGGCTTTTTTCTGCGCCCGGAAATAACTTCGTCGTACAGATATAGATTTTTTCACGTCTTGTCTTCATTTTTCTATCCAAAGTAGACAATTTTCGCTTTTATTCCGTTTTTCTTGTATATCTGAGAGCGACATTTTTAAGATCGCAATAACAAGTGTCGCCTTAAAACTCCCTCAAAGTAAATAGGGCATCCACAGGCAGTATTTTCTTTGAAACAATATTTGGAGGTTGCAACCAGTTATCGTTGGCAAATCCAAATAATGACGTAACAAATATCCTAAAACTGATTCACTTCATTTTAAGCGCGAAAAACACGCTATAAAGCCCCACGCTACACGAAATATACTTTCAATATATTGAGCTCAGGTTCTAAATATGCAGCCTTTCTGCCTTGAAAATCGCTCTAAATCAAAAATACCCTCTACAAAATACTTAACCTGCAAACTCGTTTTAATCATACCTAAAATTTTAATTTTTAAAACTATCACAAAATTTTTGCAATTTTTTCATAATTGTCTTTTTAATTGTTTAACATTAAACTGTTCAAAATTAATTTAAAAGAATAACAAAGCCTGAGCTGCAATTTTTTAAAAATTTAATTTGAAAACAAAAAGGTAAAAGGTTGAAGAAAGGTAAACGAGAGGAAATCGGTACACGTAACCGTCGGGCAAATCTTGCACAATGGAAGATATTTTAGGCTGTCCAATAAACAGCTTCCGAAGTTTTAAGTGGACTCTGGAGAGATATCTGAAACGAAACAGATGCCCTAAAGGGATCGAGATAAAGATCAATGTGTATCTAACGCAAGAAGCAAAATAACACCTCAAGAGTTTAGACCATCATATAAATCTTGTACAGTACACATCACAATTCATGACCCCTCATATTGTCTTCTTCTTGTGTAAGGGTGACGTGACTTTAGATCCTAATTGTATATCTTAAACGAGAGGCGCGTTTGGTACTTGAAATTCGATGATAATCGATACGATGGTGTATCTAACAGATTTTTGTGCGGTCAGTTTTCAGTACTTCTCTGAAACGTAGTATTGGGGTCTTCCAGACATAAATGAAAATTGGTCATCTATTAAAATAATATTTGAACATATTTTAGCGGAAAAAGTTTTGTGCTAAACTTAAAAGACTCAGTCTACGATTGAAAGTGCGTATTTAGCACAGTGGTTCCAAGATTATATTTGAACACATCTTTGGCAAGGTCTCCCGGTGAGAAAGTGCTAAAGGTAAGGCGAGGCATCGACACCGGCTGGGAGACTGGGTAACCATTTCTGGAATCAAATCAATGCAAAACGAAAAGTCGAAGCGAAGCAAAACCAGCTGTCGGATGACAAAATAAATAAACACGAGTCTGTGACGTCATCGCCTTTCTTAGCATCTCAACTGATGGAATTTCCGAGGCTGGCCCGCCATCCGCTTCAGGCCCGCCGACCCGGCCTGGCCCGACCAGTTGCGCGCCAATGCGCGGTAACCTGCCCTGTTCACTTATTCCCAGAAAAAAAAGAAAAATGAAAAAGAAAAAAAAACGATTTTGAAAATTACAAGCTTTGAATAGGAACTCAAGCAGCTGGCTATTCCGTTATTCTCCTCTTATTTTTTTTTTCGTAACCTTTTTAACTTTTGCCGATGTCTAATTATAAAAGTCATTTTTTTAACTTTTCCTTCTTTTCCTGAATGGAACTTTTTTAGCCGATTGGATGATAGTGTTGATATCTTTTGCAACCAAACAGTACTTTTTTTTTAGGAAACGAAAACAATATTTGGTTTTTGGAGTTCTACCTCTATTTAAAAATAACAAAAGATCTTCGATTAAAAAAAAGGGAAAAAGAAAAAAAAGTTGTGCAGAGCAGATAAATTCTCGCTTCTGGTCACGTTGAGGTAGTACTAAAAAACGTCGTTCTACGAATATTTGCAGAGCGCTGCGAGCAGGCCTTTGGGATAAAATGGGTTAGTATTGACAGTTATTTTCTTTCTTACTAGGATTTTACGAATATCCTGTACCCTGATTTTACGAATCGGCATGGAATCGACTCTAAAATTGTTCTTTGCAAGTACAAGTCAATGTGCTCGTATAATGGGCCAAGTTGATAAAAGCCGCTATCCTGGCCAACAAGTTGGTGATGGAGGGGGGGGAGTATGAATCACCCACGTCTCAAGAAACGAGTATTATGACCGGTAACTGTTTTCAGAAATCTGGGGTCCCCTTCCGAAAAAGATTTTCGCCCCAAGAATATCCACTTAAAGAGGAATGGTAGCCCAACTGGCTGAACGACTTCATAAAACAGTGCCGACCTTAACAGGGTGAAATAAGTGGCCCTTTAATACTAAGTAGAAACCCTTATTTGAGGTTCTCTAACAACGTAGCGGTGACTTCAAAAAAAAAGAGGAAGAAAAACTTTTGTTTGGGAAGTATGTAGACCTAGGCATGAACATCAATGCGACCTTGAATATAATCCTCCTACAATTCCTCCCAACTGCAAGTATGGAAGCACGTAAGCTGGGGTTTAGGTCAAACAAGTAAACAAACGTTTCCGTTATGGCTACGGCTCTGCCGAATTTTTGGCGGTAATTGCCACCTTCATTTAAGCGTGTTTACTCCGTGGTAAATGTTGAGTAAGGTTACTATTTCTTTAGGCGAGGAAAAAAAATCAAGGGTGCTCCTGATTTTGTGTGCGAGCTGCATTTGTGGAATCGATGTTTTATGTACTCGTTGGCCGATTGCTCAACTAAACCAATTCGATAAAGCACGTGACGAATCAGAGCAAGGAGTGGTCGCAGACTTCCAGCACGAGACGGTACAGTCGAGGGCATAAATTGCTGACGAGTGGTTTTTTTTTTTATTTTTGGTCCAATTTGTGTTGGTACTACCAATGTATTTAGACAAGGGGAAGCTCCCGCGTTTCAGTCATTTCGATTGTGTTGCCAACCTAAATTCAAAATAAAAAAAATCATTTGTCAGTCATATACGCCCTCGACTGTATCTGTCTAGTCTCTTGTATAGTATATAGTCTCATGGCCACTTCTTGTAATTAATTCCTCTTAAAATCGCGCAGGATAATCCGTGCTCTGAACGTCCAATTTATTGAGGGGGGAAAGGGGCTAAGGGACTTGCCAATGCATAAATGGTATAAAAATACTCAAGATTAACAATGGAATGTGTTCTGCATAAAGAAATAGAAAGAAAATTTAAACCATGCTAAAACATGGTTTAGTATTCAAGAGCTTGTATTTTTCCAAAAATCTGGGACCAGGATTGCTACCTGCATGGTACTTCTTGATTCACTTCAGAGAATCTGAATTGTATGTAACAGTAATCTTGAAATAATACTGTAAGGTCTGACATAAAGACTTGCCAGTGATTCTAATGCAATACAGCGGGTATAATTGTTAGGTACAGAATATAGACATTTCATATACTTTTGTGTTGACCACTGGTTGTACCTGTCTGGTATCAGGAAAAATTGGGCTTCCAACCTAATTTCCCATCTGAGACCTATTCAGTAACAGTAGCTGCAATGGAAAAGCTTCTGCAAGATTAAACTATAGTAAGAAAAATATTCAATTCTTCAATTTAAAGTATCAACATAAAACCTATATGAGAAATCTTGCAGGATATCTATGTAAGACATCCTACAAGAGTTCAATGTGGTTCAGCGAGTCATTTATATTCCACACTAAGAGGTTTTTCCAAAAACTATGAGCTGATATGCTGCCTCTGTAAAGTGACTGTCTCAAAATGTGATCTCAAGTGAAAGAGTAAAATCAGCTAACCAACACTCATGCCAGCTAACAAGGCAGTAGGATCAGCAATTTTACATGACCCTCAGAGATCTATCTGTTCTCATAAAACAGTCAACCATGCTTCACAATACACGCTACGGTCTTTTATTTCATCGATATTTTTTTAAAAATTACGAAAAACATCTCACGAAAACAAAGACATTTAAACGCTCATTGGACAGGCGAGAATTGACAGTCAAAATCACATGACTCACATGACTCCGGTTGGCTCGACGTTCTCAGAAGCAACACGCTGCGTTAATTACAACGTCATGACCACAAAACTAAAGCTAATGCGGTTAAAAGGTTCACGGACATTAGTTAACACATTGCAATTAAGAGAATGCCGACAGAGGCGGGTACACCCCAAAATAACAACTTCCCACCTATGCCCTTCCTCGCGTACCAGCTTTTCCGCCAAAATCGTTGTCATTAGAAATTATGTTGCGGCCGAAGAGCACAAATCCGCAAATTGAATGAAGGTGAGAACCCACAATACAAAAACATAGGCCTACTCGCTGTCAGTCAGAATGTAAACATGATATCAAGTACATACCATTTAAGTCCTTTGTAAGCTGTGATCTCGTGGACATCTTATCAACAAGTATGACAATTACATAAATAAAGGTACTCGCACACAAATAAAAGTCAATATCACATGTTTGTCACGCAGTAAACTAAACTACTAAGCTCCCGTGAGTTTTCTGTAAAACAGCACGGTCGCCATATTCCGCTGAAACTGAAAGGTTCTGCTGGTGCTGACAAGCGCTTCCAGGAAGGCACCTTCATCTGAATGACCATCGGGCATGCCTTGACCAGTTAAAAAACGAATGCTTTTGTGTTAAAAAAAAGATCAGACTGATATTATCATTATTTTTTTTATTATTTTAAAACGACGTAGAGCTGTTTCTGTTTTATAAAAGGCAGATAAAAGGGATTACAACAAAATTCCCGACCTACGAGTGTTGAATGGTACCAACATAACAAATTTCAATCACAACGTTTTATGTCAGAAAATGATAAAGGGTTATTCTTTCTTACTAGATTCATCCATAATATTGCTCTGTTTCTATTTCCATTCGGTATCTGCTTAGTTGCTATTTACATCCAGAAAGAGCACATCCGTCATTAACGAATTCGCTACCTCGCAATGTTGGTATGCTGACCGCCGGCAGAGGCGCGTAAATCCGCATTTGCTTTCAGCCAAAAGTGGTCAAAATCCATGAGGGGAGCCTCTCATGGATTATAATACTCTTGAAATTTGAAAATGCAGGTTTAAATGGTTCTTTATCGTCACAACTGTCAAATCAGTGGTTCGATTAGCTCAAAATATGACTTTTTACAGGAAGAAATCCTCAAGTCCAATCGATATTTTTCGGATTTCATCCTTTACCTACATATTTTTTTGTATATCCTTAAAAAAAAAACCTTTTAACATATAAAGTCTCATTATCATCAACTGTCGATGATTTTATGAAACGCGAACAATAAGACAGATCGATTATATAGGTCATATAACAAAATAAAATGGATTCCAAAAATGTTATTTATTTGTCGGATCATATCATTTGGAAAATTTACAGATTTGTTTATCACAGACTGTCAGGACACAGTAAAAATGTAAAAAAATATATATCTTTACAGAGTTAAAAAATAAAACAATGCAGTACACAATACATGGCCGCCACTGGGGGCGAAAACGAAGTTTTAGTAGGCCTATACAAATTAATGGTCTCTTGGAGTGCTTGAAGGATGGTACACAGCATACAGTTATACTGAAGTAAGAAAACTCTATTCATACAATCAATAGGTACCGTATCTAACGACTGGGATTGTTTTGGAATAAAATACAAATAATTGACTAAGTAG
>Ga0058701_10002023_pt1 | contig 15021 bp, 9 predicted proteins | sample AgamicOrMae_FD_97039 | JGI IMG/M metagenome (GOLD analysis project Ga0058701, IMG submission 97039) | Agave microbial communities from Guanajuato, Mexico - Or.Ma.e | ecosystem: Host-associated > Plants > Phyllosphere > Phylloplane/Leaf | place: Guanajuato, Mexico | collected 2012-06-04
CCACTATTTTGAGTGTAAATGTAAGAACTAAACTATCTACCCAACCTATCGGAACCATTATTTTACCTCAAAATAAGTAAATAGCAACGCAGTAAACTTAGCACCCAGGGAACGGTACAGGCTGACCGGTTACAGCAGCCAACGTGTTAAAACCAGAATTTCTCATACTTGAAACCACTGGAGTAATTCTTTTCTCTGATGAAGATTTTTTTTTGACCGACAGGAAAAAGAAATATATGCTAACAAAGACAGATTGGATTTTCGACGCGAAAGACCTCCAACACAAAAATGACCCGAACGAATGATATGTCCTACTCAAAATAGTGCCCCCAAAATTTTCCGGCCTAAAAAAGTTCGGCCGCCTGAAATAGCAGACACATATGTATTCAATTCCAAAAACGGCAGATCCCAAAAGCATGTCCCTAGTGTCATAGCGGGAAGTCATGGATGATATCTTCACCTGTTGGATAGGACACTCCCATGTCATGTATATCCGACTGCTGGGGTTATGTAGCTCTCGTCCGCGTTTTGACTTGTCCCCTTCTTCTTCGGAAGGGATGAAGGTTGTTATGAATGTGGCGCGACTTACGAGTTTGTGGATTACTTCACGGCTGTAGTGGACGCCGTTGTAAGTCCGCTCCACTAACAGGTATAATCGGATTGGAAGCCAGAGGGCAACAGAGTTAGAGGGTCGAGGAAAAAGAGCTAAATCCAGAAGGGACTTTGTGTCGCGAAAAGAGCGCACTTCTCATCTGCGTGTTACATTCACAGACTCCTTCCATTGTTTAATACATGAATTTCAGGAGGAGAAAACTTACGTTCACTTTATAATGTCTTTGGATTTAGAAAATTGCACCCAATGACGCATATCACTTAAACTTGAACGCAGATAAAAACTTCCTTGATTTGACCTCTAATTTTATAAGTAAAATATGAACATGTATTTTTACTCGCGGTTTACCGACCCTATAATTTTTAAACAAATATACATTTTTTTAATTTTTTTCTATCGTCTTTTTTAAGCAAAAATGATTAAAAACTTGTGGAAAATCATGAAAAAAATGCGCGCCTCGTTATTTAGCAATGTGCATTCATTCAACATGGTCCGAGTACTGTTTCGTTGAAACAAGCGAGCTTTAGTTCGGTTAGGTTAGGTTTTTTGAGGTTTAGTTACGTTAGGCACGGTATTGACGAATCAGCTTGCGTAATATTCACATTATCTGAGTTCTCCTTCGCGATATTAAGGCGGAATATTACAAGTCTATGCCTTAAGCAAAAGCAAGTCATCCGATAAGAACCAAAATACTGGCCTTGTTATTTTAGGATGTATCCGTAGATAACACAGTAAAGTTATATGATTGTTGATTGAAAGAGCGGATGTAGGAAAGTGTGTTTGCACTATACGAAGTGCATTGCGAAAGGATGGCCGTAAAGTGTAATTGTTTTTCTTAGGCTGCCGATTACAGAGTTAAACAAGTGTTATAAATGTGTGCACGGTAGGCCTACCTGCAGCAATTAATCTGTTCACAGCGAAATACTGCAATTACCGCGGTAATCATCTCTTCATATCGCAGCACAAAACATTTTATGCGAGTTTTAAGGTGCGCTCGCCGCTCTCCGCAGCCTTTAGGGGGGTCTTCCTGACCGCCAGGACATTGTTCGCCAAAACTTGGACATTTTCAGACAGAAAGAGATAACTTCAGGCCACATAAAACCACAAGCAGTAACGCTGCCGTTACTCTAACCTGATAACACCCACTGTTAAAAATAATATGAATATTCAAAAGCATTTTTCCAGAATGTTTTCATATTCAAATAAAAAATTTCGCGTTTCATGACATTTAACTTTGAAACTCGTTTTTTTTTACTTTTTATTTTTTTGTTCCAGAAATTTTATACTGTATTTTTCGGCATGAAAAATGGCATTTTATATTGCGATATGATTTATTTACGACTTCTTGAACCTACGGATGAGTGAGAACTGATTTTGGTTGAAAACGAAAGAAACACTTGATTCTTCGGAAAAGTATATTAACTTAATTATTAACTATTAATAAAAAATTAAGTATATTAAGAAAATATACATAAGAACACATTTAAATGTGTTCGCCTCACAGTCACAAACAGTTGTTGAAAGAGTAGGAAGAAGTTGCAAGCTACGTTGTCCACGATTTAATCGATTCTTAGCGCTCACTGATGAAATTTTACGTTCACTTTAGCTAAAAACACGAAGCAAAAATTTTTAATAACGGCTGGTCGGGTCGCGTGAAGTTAGAGGCATGAGTAATGAAATAATATTTCTTAAAAGTTCAATACGAAAAATATTTCCCCGCTTCATAGTTTCGATTTTCGCAAAAGGTAGCGTATATTTGCACTACTAGGATATTTTGTGGATACAACTTCACAAAAAGGCACAAAGTTTACGAGTTGGGCTAAGCCACTATCATGAATGTGATTTTGATATAATGACATCGATTCTATTATGAAACTCGAAGTCGACGGTTGCGACAATACTCACACACCACTCGCATCCGGAAGAAAAGCTGTGTCTATTTTCTTTATGAATGACGCCGTTGTTCCACGAATAAAAATCAAGCTATTCCCGTGGGTGAAATGTAAACCCATCGTTTTTTTGAAGCCCGGAGAGGAGGGCCGCGTCCCGGGCCATTGCATTCTGAATCAAGCATGCCGACCTGTGCTTCGTAAGCGTAAAAGAGCGGGCCGCCAGGAAGGCCCGGGGACCAGCGCGGCGCCCACCGACGGGGCCCCAAAAGTAAATATCGGCCCCAGACCGCTTCCCACGGACCCCCAGGATCCCGCGGTCGCGGTGGCAGCACCTCGTGGGCTCTCGTGCGGGACCAGCCGCCGCCGCCGCGCTCATTTTCAAAGGCGCCGGTCAACAGGACGGGACGTCACGATGCCTCGTCGCATTTGACGCCGCAAAAGTAGCCAATGAGAATTGCTCTTCCCAGAATCCTCGATCCTATTAGCGGACTAGTTTTACGTCTCTATTTGAAGTGTTCCCAAGCTACTTCTGGAGTACCGTTTTTGATTGCTGGTTATGTGGACGCGTGCAAATTTTCTCCCGACAGAAATTCGGCCAAATTCTGCGGAAATTCCCGTCTAATTGAAATGGACAAGAGCGACGGCGAAATGCAACCGAACCCCAAATAGGCTACAGGAAAAAGGGGACGGGTTTGTTACAGGGGAGCCGCCGATTCTTAGAGAGCACCTCCCACAAATGAGTGAAATTCCAAATTAAGAAAGTAACACACATTCTTTCACAACCCGTTCAAACTAATACGATTTCCAGTGATCCCCTGCCAAACTTCGCAACGATTTCTGGGAAATTCGGAAAAGGGGGTATTCCTCCATGACCTAGACAGAAAGGGGATCTCTTTGTCCATGCAATTAACTGTTTGCGGATGAAAGCACGGAGTTGTATGGGATGTTCATTCAAAAGTGGACGTAGATAGTATCAACCTTGCATTAGATTTATCCTCGCTCATACGTATTGGTCAGCATCTTTTTTAGGAACACAAAAGTGATTCTTTCTCGAGGGTCTGAAGAAGGAGGGTTGCAACTCACCGAGGTTCGCTGTCATGGCCTCCATGTCCTTGGGCTTCCGTTTCCTGGGGCGCCCTTTCTGCCTGCCCGTCGGCCCCACCGGCGACACCCCTCCGTTGAAAAAGGGCATCTTGGCGTTCGGGTCGCCCGAATGAGGTAAGTGAGCTAAGGGGTGCTGGAGGGGATGGTGGTGATGGGGGTGCAGGTGGGGGTGAGGTATGGAATGCGCGTGAGGCCCGAGGTGGCCCATCGGAAGCCGGAACGCCGGAGGGAAGTCGGCGGGGTTCGTTGGGGGAGGCTGGCCTCCCGGAGCTGGGGGCGGAGGCGGGCTGCCGGAGTCCAGGGGAGGCGGCACCATGGGAGGCGGCACCAGGGGTGTCACCAGGGGGGTGGGCGCGGGGGGCGCCTCGGAGGCGGGCTGGGGGCCGACGGCCGCGGCGGCCACGGGGGGCTGGCTTTGGGCGGGATTGGGGGGCGTGCCCTGGGGCGGCGGCGGCGAGGCGACCTCGTAGTGCAGTCGGCAGAGGACTGCGCCGTCCCGCAGGCCGAAGTGGTCGCCTTTGCTGAGGGGAACCGCGCACAGGGCGCACGTGAAACACTGGAGGTGAAAGACTAAATCCCGGGCACGCATCACCAGCTCGGACGCAGGGATGGTCGATTGACATCGCGCACACCGCGCCTTGAATAACCTGCGAACAGAAACGAACACTATCTTAATAATCTTGTTATCGCTCATTTTCTTTTTTTCAGGAACATCCCCACACTCGTCAGAAGACGTAGGTATACAAAGAAAACAACAAAAGAAAGGAAAATTCTTGTGTGCCAAACGCATCTTTTTTTTTAAAACTAAATTATTGCTAGAAAACACAAATTTCCTACATCCACATCCACCAAAATCAAAACATTTACACCAGAAATACTGAGAAATGGCCTTCAATGGCCTTGTTTTTTTCAAACCGCATTTTATAAATAAAAGTTTCGATTTTGTAATTTGTTTTTCAAAGAATTCATTTTTGAAACATTTAAAAATAAAAATGCATTTGTGATTCAAAGTTAGCCGCATCAATTTTTGTTTAGGTTAAAATTGAAACTGTACCGCTTTTTTTTTCTACAAAGGCGTTTGAAATAAATCAACCGAAAGGGAAGAAAAGGGTCCCCGCATTAGGTACATTTTAATATATTTTGTGTTCTGAAGATATATCCAAATTTGAAGAGATTTGCAAAGACATTTGAATGTAAATTGAACTTAATCGAGAAAAAAACTTTTCAGAGATGCCGCCATTTCTTTCATACACACAAATTCGCTGAAAAACAGAAAATTTCGTCAGTATTATTCCCTTATGGTTTAGCCACACAATGCTTTGGAGAAACACGGTCTTGACGCCGTGGAAGTTTTGAGGGTATTTCGAAAGAAAGGTCCAGAAGCCGAGAGTTGACAAATCGAAGCAGCAGTCTCTCACATTGGAAGCAAACAAAGTTACGAGTCCGACGGCTCCTATCGTAGACCAAATCATTCTACTTTCTTGGACACAACCTGTTCCTAAAACAGCGGCAGGTGACAGCGAGTACCTCCGCTCCGCTCCCAATAAATAAGCGAGCGACCACTCCCACTGTGGCGTGGCTCCAAGCCGGCCGGCCGGCCAACAGACCGGAGTCGCTTCGCGCGAACCATGACAGGCTCGAGTACTCGAACTCATCGACGTTTCAAAATAAACACGTCCAATTTTAGCCGAATCATTTGGTGGCTTTTGTAAGAGCAAAAAAACGGGTGGATCTCGATCAGCTGGCAGGCGGTTCGGAAACGAAGCTTTACCTCCTGCTTCCGCTCCCATGGACAACTTCCCTCGCTAGACGCACCTCCTCCTCTACTCACCATGAATCAGAGGTTACAGCTCGTGAAGCCGACTGCAGGAAAGTACATTGCCTTGCAAAACCCTCGCCGCGCAGGCCGCAGCCGCGTTCATGTGAAAGGAGGAAACCAAATTAGGACACGCGCGTCTTACATTTTTTGCAGTGGACGAGCGTCTTTTCCCTAAATACATTGCTCTTTGTTGCCGCACTATGACCTAGAGAAACCCTCCTGTAGAAAGGAGTTCTTCAAGGTGCAATTTTTTTAAAGTTCGTATTTTGTACTTCCTTAATTCATTAAAATATGATTTTATGCTAAGTTCACAGTAAAAAAAAAATTTTTTTAATTAAGAAAATGGGGAATGCAATACCTGTTTTGGGTATGAAACCAAAACGGGAGTGTACGTACTTTGGTTAATTTTCAAGATAGACCTACGTTCAGCCATATAATTGAAAAGGTCTCGGCGAGAGCTTTTCATTGATGTGGCTGAACATAGGTCTATCTTGAAAAATTACTAAAGTACGCACTACACTCGTTTTGGTTTCACGCCCAAAATACATATAGAATTCCCCAAATCGGGAGTTTCGTTTTTACTGTGTTCTACCTTTCGTCCAAGCCGAGTGAGGGGAGGCACTTAAACCTAGCCTAGATTGATCTAACCTGGTCGCTGAGGTTTTGCCGTGTACTTCTCAGCGACAGCCGCTGCAGCCGGAAAAGGAAATCCCGCGTTATTTCTATGACTCAACGAATATAAATATGTCCCCACTGAAATTCATTCCAACTAATCTGTTAAGCGTTTTTTGATTATGTCTCCGCAATATGTATTTTTAAAAAATAGAGGAGAGAAGATTGTTCTTAATAGGTTACGAGTCCATCGTGCTAGACAAAGAAACTATGTATGTTGGACTTGATACACCGCTGATCGGGAGAGAGGAAAAAAAAGCGTTCTCTCTCATATAGATCCCGTTGCCTGTCCGCTAGACTGCGCTTAAGTGAGTTCCAATTCTAAAGGAAACTAGAGGAATGCCGACTAGAAAAATTGAAGCAGGAGTCTATTTGATGAAAGTGTAAACCTTTCGAGACAGAATAGCAAGTTAATTAACGATCCTATTCAGCGTCGAACTGAATGTATTGCAGTGGAAACGGCCGTATTCAATAGTCGACAGCTCACTCGATAGTCGATATAGTGGCGGTCGATCGAGTCGACTACGCCGCGCTATCCGAAAATGTGCATAGAGTTGTCTAGTCTTTACAGCTTGCACGTCACATAATAACCTACTCTATGGGAAGAGCAACAGGTCTTACAAACATTCGACAACTAACCTCTTTTTCTTCCGTCACCACCGAGAAAAGCGTTTTTAAATTCCGTCGCCATGCTTTTGATAACCTCTTTTAAAGAAAGTTTTTGAAAAGAAGTCGGAAAGCAGTAATTAAATAAGAAACTTCCAAAGCGTGGATTTTAGTCTATGAAAATCATCCCCCTCGGAGCACAAGTCGAACATGTGTTGATCGGTGCGGTTGGCGAGCGATTTAATGACATCGATTATATGCCTGCATGCTAACGGGTTATTTATTGGACAGCGAGCCATAACTCACTCCGTGTTAGGCTCTCCAACTTTCCGATTCAAGATTAAAGTCCGCTGAACGATGCGTTCGCAGACAGATACACGCATCGTTTGCCGAGTGCGGAGAGGGATCTGCGAAATTCGTCCTCACCCCCCAACTCGTTCTTTGCCTCACTTTTAATTGATAGGGAAGTCCTTTCTCACAACTCTATAACTGCCTTCGGCTCGCTCTTTAAGTCACTCCAAATGAGATGACTTATCGCGACTGCACGAGGACGCAACGAACTCGTTCTTTGCCTTACTTTATACTTATAATGACGTTATTTAACTTATAAAACAAAGAATTCCGCTTATTTTTAGCAATAGTAATTTGTCATCAAATGCAGTTCTTTTTTTATTAATTTTTTTTAATCCGAAGCTTTAGCTGATTAAAAGTTTGTTTTTACCGCGGATCTTTCTTCAATTGAAATGATTTTTAGGCTTTGTTATTGATATTTAAAGCACCCTTTAAATCTAAGCCTGTAAGGGTTTTACTTACAGAGCATGTTATCGATAAGACTCGTTCTTTAAAGTACTTTATGAATATAGGGATTTTATTTCTGTCATCACGAACAAGTCAAAGCTTGTTTTTTTTAACCCTTTACCGCCCAGCGATGTCGTTCGGCAACAGAAAAAAATATTTTTGTGGATCTTTTCAGTTCAATATTGTCTCAATTTCAAAAATATCACCCCTCTGGAAACCTTAAAGATTATACTTTAGGCATTTTAAAAAGCTTAAAATTGCGTATTTTAGTGAATAAAATCCTTCCAATTTCTCTTAGGCTAAATTTCACTCCAAATACTTTGGGCTGTAAAGGGTTAAATTAACCTATTAAAGTTTGACTTGCAGGGGGAAATATTTTGCTATGGACCAACGAGCCGTTTTGACTTGTTCCTCCAAGCTCTGAATTGGTGGGAAACAAGTGCAGAGCTTCCAGTCTCCCTCAGAACAGGTACCATCTTCATTGTCTCACCGAGGTATCTGAGATCGCTTGTCTGACAAAAACGTATCCGATTGTGACGTCAATGCAGAGGTAGTCGCTTATCCGCGGGTATCTTTTCGCTAATCTAGTCCGATCAGAACTAGAGGAGTATTACGTACTACGGCCAGACTCGCTGTATGCCATGCCTTGTGAAATGTATAGAGCAGCCCACAATTAGGGAACAAACCTCCGTGTTACGTAAAGATTACAGAAAAAATATGCACAACCTACCGCATTGGACATCGCACGCAATAAACAGTCGAATGTGACCTCCACTCAAATATAGCACCGAAGCATTTTTTTCCCGATCAGATGTGGACACCTAAACTCTGATTACGAAAAAGAATGTAAGATACGCTGCTTTGGATGTAAATGATTGCCGATTTCAGCCAAAATATTAAGAAAGAAAAAAAAACGGCATGCAATTGCTCAAAATTTTTCTAAAGGTTATTTTAACATTGTTTGAATACTTGATGTAGGCGTAGTTGCAATCTTGAGAATATAATCAAACTTAAACTTCGCTATGAATTCCAAACAATGGAAATCCAAGAATTTCAAGTCATATCGCGTTTACGAAGTAGAAACTAACCCCTGTTTTAGGTTATCCCATACCTGTTTTTGGTGTATGAAGGTAAAACAGGGGAAGATCAGCGTAATTTGATTAGTTTTGAAGGTACCCCTACCAAAAACCATATCAATTCAGAGCTTCCGAAGAGACCTTTTCATTGATATGGTTGTTGAAAGTTTTCTCTTCCTCTGTTATACCTAAAATTGGGTTAGTTTTAACGGTGATCGCCTCGGCTCCACGTGACGACGAGAATGTAGCACACAAAAGTGGTAGAATTAAGAATGTAGCCGGGTAGGAATAGTCGTGTCTGGGTAAAGCTGAAGTCTCGGGGACAAAGGCAAACCGACGGACCAGTTGGTGTCAAGGTCAAAGGTTCAACAGGGGTCTCAAGGGTATTCAGCGTAAAATCTGCTTGTCATAATACAAGTCTGTGATGAATAAAGGCTGAGTAGGCCGAAGTAACTCGGCGCGCGCTCCTGAGGCAGCTGGGACATTGTCTGCGCCTCAACAAATATTTCTCGAAAAAAACGAATACCGATGTCCGATTTAAAGGGTATAAAATATGCGAGCTAAGAAACAGATGAAAAATGGTTAACCCGATAAAATCGTTTAACTTGCTACTGGGCTACAATCTTACCAAGTCATCTCGACAGGTTCATAAACAACCTACAAGTTGGAGTTCATAAACTCACATCTTCCTTCCCCCTTGCGATACTTTTTAGCAAAATTAAGCAGCACGAGTTGAGACAAGATCACTATCAAATTCTACACGTTTTTATGTATGATATTAGAAAAGGTATCATATATAAATTGGTTATTTTTGGATCACTAATCATAAAGCTTTCGCAATCTTGTTTCATCCGGGTGTTGAAGAAATCTATTTTTAAAAAATAGGGCGCGCATTAAAAACATTTTTTATCGTCGTTCTAATAATGAAAAAAAGGTGAAATACGGTTAAAACTAACCCCTGTTTTAGGTAGTCCCATACCTGTTTAAAGCATGAACGTTAAACAGGGGAGGAGCGTAAATTGATATGTTAAAAGATATCCCTATGATGAGACACATCCATTAAAAGCACTCGACGAGACATTTTTATTGATGTCGTTGTTAATACGTTCCTTAGAAATACCAAAATCACACTCTCCTGCAGTTTTACTTTCATATCCAAAACATGCATGGGGCTAAGAAAGGGAAAAACTGTGAACAGTTAATTGAAACAGGGATGCCTTGAATCCACATATTTACGATATGCTTCCAAATCTCAGAATTCAAAGTTCTTGGCCCAAATGGAATTTTTATGAAATGAACCAATTTCTTGAAATCGGAAGAAAGATTTGTTGTCATTTGTGGAACACTTAAGCGCTTGATCGAGAATCACCGTAAGGCGATACCTTGGCCAAAAGATGTGTTGACTGATTTTGTTTCTTTATACAAGGTTCTTGTGGAGGTGTAAGAGCACAAGCACTTGAGGCCTGCGGAGTACACTTTGTGGCACTTGTGGTGTGTGTTGGAGCCGGGCAGGCAGCTATTGTGTAGGCCACCGAGAGGTGCCGAGAGCTGCCGAGGGTTGCCGAGGGCAAAGCAAGCACAAGAAGGAGGTCCGCTTCGTCAAGAGCTGCCCCCTGGCAGCCAGCTTTGTCAAAAGGAGCCCCTCTGCCTGTTTCGTTCTTATCCTTGCGAGCGATGATTTTGTTCTTGGTTTTGTTGTTGCTACATTCAAGAGGCTTTAAGAGAGGAGGGATGGATGAATGGAATTAGTGGCTTATGAGCCGCGCTCGAACTCGGATGAGTCGGGATTTCTCAGCCAGACGAAATAACCGAGCAATGTTACACTGTGCATTTGACGAATTTTTCATAGTTTATATTCCACCTTTCGTCGCCAAGTCAAGCGGAATCACGGCAAAGAGAGTCAACGGACACGTCCCTAGTCAGTAGCACGGATAATTCGCGCATCCGCAAGGATATCTTTATCAAGTAAATGGTTAAGGGGCACAGATATCAGTACGGATGTCCACACCACATGTTTTGTCCACAATGCTTTGTCCACAAAGTTTTAATTTTAGGCTAATTTTAAATTTATTTTTTGGGGGAAAAGCTTTATACAGAACGTTTTATGAGTCGGAAAAAAGGCAAAAATTTGGGTTAATTTACTCCCAAAAACTCACAATCAGTGTTCCTACGAAAATGAGACCATTTTTCCAAATCCCTGTCAAAGAAGACTTAACCGAGCGCGAAACACAAACATATCAGGTAGTAAAACAAGATAGAAATCGCGACCTACTCGCTTTCCCCCGTCGACAAAAAACAAAAGCCTACAATACCGAAGCGTGTGAATGGCTCTCCAAGTGTTTATAATACCAGATTTTCAATCATGTAGATCCCATTCTTGGGGCCGGCGGGGGGCCCGTTCGTCCCCGCCGCCCAGCGCGGCCGCGCGAGGCCCTTTGAAATCCCCGCCAAAAGACTGCCTCTCAACACCCATACTTACATCACCCTCCTGCTGGTCATCGGCTGGCTTGCGCGGAGCTGCGCCTTCACCAAACCCATGAATCAACACGGATCTTCGAAAGCAATGTAAAATGGCTGTTTATTGACTTTATGCGGCAAATCCTCATTGATCGGAACCCCTGCCGTCTTTTCACGCTTGAGACGCTCCGCGCGGAGCTCCGCGCAGAGCAAATTACTGTGTGCTTTGCCTAGCGAGACACGTATATTATTGACAAACGACCCATGCTTGGGAACAGGCACCACCGTGGCCTCTGGATCACCTTAGAATCATATTTATGTGAGAAACCCAGTTGAGGTGATATATAGACACGGAAAAAAAGATAATCGGAATAACAAGAACTCACAAAAACGCAGTTACCATTTTAAATATACGAGCTGGTTCTGACTCTCACTGTTAAGAATAGTACGGGTAGCTGTCATAAGCGCCATAAACCATAAGCGCCAACGCCGCAAGCGCCAATCCGTTGCCGCTAAACGAGAAAAGTCGCAAACGCTTAAGTTGGTAACCGCTATACTAACCAAACCTGACCTAACCTAATGTTAGGCCCACCATTGGCAGTACACTCTAAATCTGAAATAGTGAAAAGACACTATTTCCCCTACAAAATTGCTCCACTGATTTCATTCAGTGGAGCAATTTTGTAGGGGAAACAGTGAATTTTCACTGAATCCCGATGACTTTCACTGATTTCGATTTAGATTGTAACGAGCTTTGGCGTATGCAACTTTTCTCGTTTGGTGGTTACGGATTGGCGCTTGCGGCGTTGGTGCTTGTGGTTTTTGGCTCTATCAAATGCATCCTGAAAAGTACCTGTTGGAAGTTAAAACGCGGGGCCTTGTATTCCACTCGGCTTGGACACAAAAGTTACAGAAGGTGCACTCTAAATCTGAAACAGTGAAAGTCACCGGGATTCAGTGAACGTTCACTGTTCCCCCTACAAAATAGCTCCACTGATTTCATTCAGTGGAGCAATTTCGTAGGGGAAATAGTGACTTTTCACTGTTTCAGATTTAGATTGTAAAAATATTCGATCTTTAAAATTTAGGGTGTTGGCCCAGTTTGCCGATTTCCGCTCACTGCACCTCGGAAATTTCGCACCCGACATTGTCCGCAATCTCGAGCAGCCAGCCGGAAGTGACATTTGATCCGAATCAGCTATTTCGACAGCGAACCATTTTGGGAAATTTTCGAAGTTGGACCAAACCGGTCAGTGGCACAGTTTTCCTTAGGACGATCATTCAAATGGCTGGACATGCGACGTGATTGGGATATCATCAATCATCCATTGAATTGGTTTAGACAAGGGCGCATCAGCAGCCGCTCCCCTCCTAGAGTGGAGCCCGGCGAAGAGGCCCTCGATTGTTGATAAAGTTGTAAGGTAACCAAAGGAAGGTTCGACCCCTTCCAATACCATGTCCACTCCGATGTCCCGATAACACTGTACTCTCTCCATGTCTTAATTCAGACATCTCTCGCCACGAGGAGATGTATTATTACATCACGGCTTTTCTTGTTGCCTCAAGTGCTTGTCGTTTTCGAGGTGTTGATTTCATTCGATGGATGGAGGGGGGAGTCGATGGTACTACAACATTTGCAAGTATCATCCTAAGAAATGTTTGACCTAAAAAGAGCGAGTATCTTCGACTGCGCTGTAAATTTCAGAGGTCGAGGTCTTCATCTTGTGTTCTGTCTTTCGTTGAGGAGTATAGAGCAAGCCTACGACCGGCTCAAACCTAACCTGTCCTGTCGTTAAGTGTAAAGTCGCTCACTTTTTGAAGAGAAGAAAGCGGCAACACGCTTCGTGACAGCGGAGCGGAGCGAGAACGAAGCGAGGCACTACTTTGAAACCAACTCCCCAAGGATTTGACAAAACATTCTTCCAGAGAGATACGACGTTACGTTCACAAGCATAAATGATAAACTCCTCATTTATAATGGGTCGATGATCACAATTCCTACTCAAATTGGTCTCAAAGAAAATTTAAACCAGCATCTCAAAACCTGGAATTATATACTTTCTTTGGGACCAACTTTCCTACTAAAGCAGTTTATTTCAAATCTATATCGCCGAACGGAATAGTTTCAATCGTCTGAAATACCTTTTTTCAAACTTTACAGCCACAATTTTCATCTACTTCTTTTGGATTCGGACTTCAAGTAGTCTTCTCCTTCATAAAACTCAAGAGGAAAAAAATTTTGGCGTAGCTCATTAGGTGATAGTTTAAATTGTTATGTGGGAACAAGCGACCACCATGCATATTCTAAAGCAGCCGAAATACTGCGGTTATCCAATTAAAGCAAAACGCAACCCTATCAGTTTCAGGGGGGTTGGTTTGGCGATGACAAATCCCACAGATACGCGCTCATCGCGGCCAAAGCGCACCAAAATTATCCCACCAACAATCTGTCTCGGACGTCATATTCGATAAAAGATGACGCTGTTTGATTCACCGTGACATACCAAAAAAGACCCCTCGAAATATATACACTGCAGGCCGGTAGCAAATAATAAAGATATAAACAGTGTCTTTCTTTTTATCGCGGTTGCGAACACGAGGGGAGTATTGACATGTGTTGAAGGTAGAACCCCAGAACCGGCGTTCCACCTTTTGTGCTTTGTCAGGCGGATGGACGGCAACGCTTTTGAGGGGATATAGGACACCCACGGGCGAGTCCGTGGGTCACCCAGATGGGTGCACCAGGCAGGAGCGAGAGCAAGCCTCGCGAGCTGGCCGGGGAAAAGCGCTCCACGTGGTTTATAACCGTTTCACCCGTGATATTCGGATTTCACGCTTGCCCATAGGACTGTACTTCAACAAGTTGATGAAGTTATTGACGAATTTCACGGCAAAAATCGTTCTATTACACAAACACATTTCGCGGATGATAATAATAAGTCGTTGAAAAAAGCGTAATAAACTAGATTAACTTAAGTTAGGTTAAGTCTCAAGCTTTGTGCATTGCTTCGTTATTGCTTCTCTGTCACGACGCGATGCCGTTGACTTCAGCTGTCACTGCCACTGAGAACTCTGTGTAAGCGGCATCAAGATTGGCAACCGTTAGAAAAACCTAGGTTAAGTGAGGATCCGTGCCCTACACCTTGCCCCGCTCGGATAAGCGACGAAATACGCAAAAAATGACTGTCACAGTGACAAATATCTGTGAGACTGACAATCGCACTTTTTCTATACAGCAGGCTACAACCGTATCAGATGAAATAACAATGGTTATTTGTCGCCTCTATTATTTTTTGTCACAATTTTCTAAGTAACTGTAACCAAAAATTGTCATCTAAAATTTGTAATTTTGACAAAGTCATTTTTTTGCGTGAAGATATAAAACAAGAGATGGAAATTTCCAACATTTAACTCCAACTCATGATTCCTAAAAAATGTAGATTGCGAGGACCAAAGAATAAGAGGAAATGCTTGAGAAACCGTCCTAAACTCCAAGCGTAAACGAATTTTTTTAGAAAAAACCGAATTTGCAGTGAGCCTAGATGAAATGTCAAACAGTCTGGTTCTCATATTTACAACAATAACATTGACTTCTTAGCCGGATAAACACGACACCAAACAAAATCAGTGGTGAGCTACAAGAAGACTAGAGGGGTGTCGAGTTACTTCAGAGGACCCCTGCCGCGCGTGCCGCGTCTCCCCCCCCCTCCCCCCTCGGCTAACCCTGCACCGCATCTATTCTTTCCGTTGGTGAAATCTCCTGATATAAACCGGAGATACTGAGTAGAGTGTGGCCCTGCAGTCGAAACCTCTTTTTCTGCTCTGTGCTGAGAGCTCCTGAATAGGTTGTGGGGAGGCTGGCAGGTAACACAGGACGGCGGACAGTGAGCCGATTGCTGGCAGATTTACCACCCGTATAAAAATGAAATTTTGTCTCAAAATTGGCTAAAAAGAGAAAAATTCTGGCGGTGGGAGAATATGCAA
>Ga0058701_10002024_pt1 | contig 15019 bp, 10 predicted proteins | sample AgamicOrMae_FD_97039 | JGI IMG/M metagenome (GOLD analysis project Ga0058701, IMG submission 97039) | Agave microbial communities from Guanajuato, Mexico - Or.Ma.e | ecosystem: Host-associated > Plants > Phyllosphere > Phylloplane/Leaf | place: Guanajuato, Mexico | collected 2012-06-04
CACTTACATTATGTGTGCTTAAATGTCGAGATTTCTTTCGCGCCCACTAAATATTCAATAAAATACTTAAAAGAGCTTTCGTGTTTTTGGGCTATTGCCTTGTGTTAAAAGGTGTCGTCAATTGTCTAGTGTGGGCATAGAGAGTGGCTAGTATTTGGATATGGGAATAGTCTAAATTCTTGTTAGATCAGGGGTTGCTATTTGTGTAGTTTAATTAGCCTAACCTCTTGAAAATATGAGGTTAGAATAATTAAACTACACTTTGAGGGTGCAATTGTTCACCTCTGAATCGTAGCATAACTTGGGAAGGTTAGAGTTTGACTGGTTAATTGGTTTTTATTAGCTTGTTTTAGGATCAATCACAATCAAACTGGTTTGTTTTGTTTTAGCAGTTTAGTTCTATTTTCTATCCCTTTTCATTCTACCTAGCCTGAGACACTTACTTGGGCTCTAGTACTTGGTAACCTAAGTCCCTACGGATAAGATCTGGACTTAACGGTTACTAACTACAACTATACCGTGCGCTTGTGGTAGTAATTTGAGGCACGAAAAGTTTTTGTTGGCTTGAGACGCTTATGTGGGATTTGGTGCTTGGGAACCTAACTCCGTATGGACAAGACTCGTACTCAGCAGTTGCTAGCTACAGATATACTGTGTGCTTGCGGTAATAATTTAAGGCACAACAAGTTTTTGATGTCATTGCTGGGGACTTGATGCTTTTCAATATTGGGGTTTGTTTGAGCATTCAAGGGTAGGCCTTTTACAAAAATCCCAAAATAAAAATTGAAAAAATAATAAAATTTTTAAAAAGAAAATAGACATGGCTATTTTCCATTTACTTTAATTTGAGCATGAACCTTTTTGGCAGTACTTGTCTAGATTGAATGATTATCATGCTCAATAGTCACTAGTGTTATTGACTTGACCTTACTTGCTTCGTCCATCTCTTTTTAGCTCAATGCACGGGGTTAGAGATGGATGGGCCTTCAAGGGATGATGTTAGTGTTCTAGAGGATCAATGACTTGATCGGTCGAAATAACTTTGCTTGGTCAAGCCATATCTTGAGGAGGCTGTTTTTGAGTGTGATGATGGTTTGATGGATAGTGCGAGTCCTAGCATTGGGCATACCGACTCCATTTGTTCCAAGCTACTTAACTCGATGCCTGTTTCATTCACTTGACTTCTCATCACCCCGCCTCATTTCCTTGCATTTCACGAGTCCGCAGGTGACATTAAAGGATACCATCCCTCCACCGATCCATATTGTGCATACCTAGAGGACATGCTTAGAAAAACTATGTCGAGTCCTTCCTTTGATCATGCTTTTGATTTTTCTAAGACATTTGGTAAGTTTTAGAGGCCACTAACTTTATTTGCTTCATGTTTTCTAGTGTTCTCTTACTTATATTATTCTGAGATGCATGCTACAACATTTGACAAGCACTTGAGAGCCTTGACCGCATCTGAGTTGTAGACTCAAGTCTTGAGAGATTATGAGGAGTGACTAATACTTCTCGAGCCTCATGTACACGATCTTAATGAGGCATAGTTTAGGTAGTCCCAACACCTCACCTATAGTAGCCCAACCCTAATCATATTTATTTATTTAATTAAATTATCTTTATTTATTTAATTACCTCATGTTATTAAATTTTCTCATTCATTTATTTTACTTATCTTCCTGATTAGAAGAAAATTTCACTTGGGTCGCATTTCACAATTCAAGTTTTATTTATCATTAAAATCGGGTGAAACAATAGTAGGCCTTGATCAATTACATTTGGCCAGTAAATGTTTTTCTTAACTTCGTGATTATGCAAACTCGACCTTATAAATTTTTTATGTATATTAGGTACATTTATTTAAAGCACAAGAACACTTGTATATTAGTCATTCAAGCATAGCCCGCAAACTTATAACCCATTTGACTTGAGTTTGTCGATGAATTTTTGGGCATTTAAAACCTGAAATTATGTCCATATTCTCCAATCATTTTAAGGTTAATTAAGTTAGCAAAATTCCATTCATTGGCTCACCTAAAACAGTAAAAAAGAAAGAAGAACAATTACTCTCGTCTCATTCTTTCTCCTCATGCATAAGCTGGCTAGAATAAGGCAGCACCCTGGTGCTCAATTCTCAGCCTCTTTCAGCCACCATAACTGCCACCCACCCCCACTATTGCTGCCGCCTAAGCTGCCTAGCATTGCCAGTAGCTCCCTAGCTCCACTACCAGCCATTCCCAGCCTATACGTAGCCACCAGATTTACTCCGAACTAACCCATATCAAAGGTGATCTCTAAACTCCAAGTTGTTGTTCATTGAGTTTTAAGTTTGTTTTATTTATAGGCTTGGCTTGGATGATTAAAAGGATGAATATTCGGTAAATTTTACTGAGTTTGCAGGTGTATAAAGTTGTGGGTGATGAGCTCTTCAGTTGGGTGATCATGTTTTGTGATCTAAAGGTACTTGACTTATTATTCTATTTTTTGCTACCTACTGTGGTTATTAAGTCTTGTGTGATCATTTTAAGTTTACTATGAGTGATTTAGATGACCATTGAGCATGACAATGAGCTAGGGTTTATGTCAAGTATGGTTAAATGTGGATTAGTATCTTAATTATGCTTAGCTTGAATTGGATGAATTAGATGCATTAGTGATGTTATCCGTTTAAAAGAGCATATGGTGTTGATTATACATAAAACGACATAAGCTAGGGTTTCTTATTTATGTATGGTTCAAGTGATTTATCGATTTTGAAGGGTGCATTTAGCTTAAATTGGTTGGATTATGGATGTTGGATGTATTGGTTGTTTAAACTTGATTGTTGCTTAGACATTGCCTAATAGATAGATTATGTCTACACCTTAATGCTGCTTAACTAGGTTGGATAAGCAAATTGAGTGATCTAGTGAGTTGTGGAAACAATTTCAGTGCTTATGTGAAGAAAGATATTAAGAAATATATGCTTATTATCATAATGTGTAAGTAAGGTATTGAAACCTTAAGGTGACTTGTATGAAGGAACTCATGATTTATTGGTGTTAAAGGAGTCTTGTAGCTTAGTTTATGGGAGCAAACAAGACAACTTTGATTAGTGGGAGCTTAATTAGGAATATGGGATTTATTATTGAATTTATAATGGAATTGTCAAGTATAGTGACCTTCATGTCCTTCACTGTATTTAAAGACTCACTAGGGTTAGAAAGCCCTTTCACTGGAGTTGTGAATGAACCATGGGAAGGCAAGAGAGTATTGACTTCACTGTATTTACCTTGATCTTAATTGCTTTCAATTATATATAATTTTGCGGCTACCTTTAAGTGAGCTTTCTTATATTGATTATTCAAGTTTTGGGTACCATTTACTCATTGACTTTTTATTAGAAATTATAACTTGTGAGAATGCGTATCGTATGCTAATGACATGTACCTATGACATTTTTGACTCAAACATGAGGCCTAGTCTACCGTTCCCTGTTGCGTATGAATTTCATCAAGTCAGTTTATATTCTAAAGACTCCAGGTACTTCTATTATCTGTACCTTTAGAAATTAGAGCATGTTTGTCAAAATTAGTGACCCATGATCCATAATTGTTACTACTTTAGCTCTTCCTGCACAGGTCAACCCAAGCTTTTCGGTCGACTTGACAGGACTGTGTACTGTTACCAACGAGTTCACTGTCATAGAATAATTAGCAACATTGTTTAATAGTTATCTCATTCTCTATTTTCAAAGTTAAACAAATTGCAAAGTAACTTGCCAACCAGTGTTTCATTGATCATTTTACATTACAAGGATGCATATACTGAGCCTTTGCTCATTTTTTCAAATGTTTTCATATTTTGGTTTAGGCAAATGCGCAGGGAATCGCCATTAGGCTAGCAAACCAATTATAGAGACTAAGTAAGCAAACGATTTTAGATGGATCATCTGTGTGTGAGTAACTCTTGAATATTTTGTGATTGGTGTATGAGCACTTTAATTGATGCAGTTGTCAACCTTAAGGATGTTATTGTTTTGTGGAGTAATGGTTATCGGTATTTAGCTTTGAGAATGTTTAAGTATGTATGTTAGTAACCTTTAATTAGTAATGTTTTATGTTAGTTTGAAAGTTATACTTACAGCCTTGTCTTTTGATATGTCGGTGGCACCACACCCTTAGCTTTATTAGATCTAATCAGGACATTGACTAAAAAATTTTGAAAGGAATTTATGAACAGTGTAATATGTACTTTGGGGCATTACAGAACTTGGTATGATCGTTTCAATCATCACGTCTTTTCCTCTTTTCTTTTCCTTCTTTTCTGTTCGTACATAGTTGTGGATATTCAGGAATATCACTACGTGGATGATCAGCTTTGACGTGAAATTTTGGATTTGTTTAACCAAGTTGGATATGATAACTCTTTTATGTCTTTTGTGTATAGTTGTGTTTCATTATTAGTGGTGTTCTCGGCATTGTGTATATTTGTTATTGGTGAGGTTGCTTATGTATATATGTGTGGCTTATAGTTTATTGCTGAGGTTGTGTTTTGGATTTGTGTGTCAGTTTGTATATATTTGTGTCTTGTTTAGTGCTCTTGTGTTTTTTATTATATTTTGCATTTTTGTGTTTTTGTCATTGGTTGTGTCTCTATAGCTCCCAACAAGGAGATTGTGAGATTTAGGTGTGCGAGGGAGTCATATACCCTTTTTGGATACATTTTTTGTAAAAAATTTCATTTTTTTTACATATTTCTTAGTTTTGAGGATTTTTGTGCCTTTTTGATTGGTTTTTTTTATCTTTTTAGCTTGGTTATTAGCTTGTATGTAAGTAGATATGCATGATAGGGCACTTGTTTATAGTGTGATTTTGGAATCACATGTGTGATGTTGTGCCTACCTTGTACAGTTGAATATTGATTTTGATGTTAGTATGCTGAAATTTTATTTGAAGACATTCTACGTGGTCATTTGATTTCTAGTTTTTTATTTAAAAAAGGAAAAAAAAGAAGAAAAATGTGTAAAAAAGAGCTTAACTCCGACACCTCCATTTGGGCTTTAAATAAGCGCATTGCACATCCAAATAAAGCCCCTTAAAAAAGGAAGAAGCCTAAATGTGTGCTACGTGTTCTTCCAAGAGTTTAAGGCCTAATAAGCCAATAACTACCCACCCGGGTGAAGAGGCATAAGGAGAGAAGCAAAAAAAAAAAAAAAAAAAAAAAAAGAGAATGAGCAAGAAGTTTCATAAAAGTCTTTTAGGCCATGTAGAGATGACTTTTAGCTCAATTTTACGCTAACATTGCCAGTCAATACATCTTACACTAAGGACCAAGATGCACTTGTTGTATTATTGTGATGTGTGGGGTGAAAAATGAGAGTTGAGGTGCATTTGTTGCCTAAGTGTTTCTTGACTGCATGTTTTGCTTGTACATAGCTTAGTAGCTAGGTTTTTAGGGTGATAGAGTCAATCTAGATGCATACATATTTTTCCCTGTGCCTTGTACAAATGCTATGCTTTTCAAAACCCGAAAATATTTCAAAGATTATGTGGGTATATCTCTACAAACACTCATGAGACCTCACTCGTTCACTTAGGTAACCGAGGGGTTTAAAGGGCTTGTTGCATGCATTAAATGCAAACATGATCCCTACGAAAGTGAGTTAGGCTTTCGAAGTTTTATGCTTATTTTACCCGAGGATGAGCAAAATACATGTGGTAGTTGTTCACCCGATTCATTACGCTATTTCATACCCTTATTTATTTAGTTTTGGCTCATTTAATAATGTGATCTTTAGAATTTTTAGTTGTTTTATTTGCTTTTGAAGGTAATAAACTCAATCAAGAAAGTATCGTAAAAAGGAGCAAAAGAGGAACAAAGAGGAAGAAACAATGCATCGTACGACAGGCAATCGCAGGGCAGGCAACGGCCGTTACAGTACTGCATGGGCAGCCCATCCAGGGCCTAGAGCCGGCCGGCCGTCGCTAGCAGCCCTGCTCATGCTTTTTTCATGGCTCGGTTTTGTTTCCTATTTGAATGTTTTCCGTTCTGACTTTTAAGGGATTTTTTTTGTTGGTTTTGCTAGGTTTTAGCTTAGGTTTGACCACAAAAACCCCATTAGAGGGAATAAAGTAAATAGATTGCGATCATTTTGGGCTGATTGTGGATTCAAGCATGTAGATTTGAAGTTTATCAATCAATCAAGACTAAGTTTTCTTTTTCCCTTGTCTATCTTTATTTCATATTTGTTCTTATTTGTCTTGTTTAATCTTGTTGATTTAGTTTATGTTTAGTCTAAATATTTAGCTTTTACTATGATTTCTTGTTTATTGGTTCTTTTAATCTATGTTAGCTCATATTTTCTTCCTCTAGTTCATGCTTATTTCCTTAGGGGTTAGTTTAGGTTTTATTTTGGGCTTTTGTATTTTGTTGATGATTAGGTTTTATTTCGGGCTTTTGCATTTGGTTAGATTGGATTGTGATTAGCCCCTTTGATGGCTAATTGATTTGGTTTAGGTGTTAAGCTATCCTATTTAGGCTTGAATTTAGATATTTCTCTCATGCCTACTACGCGTTTGATTAAATGCTTGAAAAAGAGCTTTCATTTGTGTTTTTTAGCGATTGACTTGTGCCGAAAAATGAAGTCAATTGTCTAGTGTTGGTAGAGAGAATAGCTAGTATTTGGACATGGTAATGGTATAAATTCTTGCTAGGCCAATCCTTGCTATTTTTGTAGTTTAATTAGGCTAACCCCATCAACATAAGAGGTTAGAATAATTAAACTAGCCTTTGAACCTTAAGAGAGGGCTTAGGTGAGCTTTGAGTTCGTAATCAATCATCTCTAAATTCTAGCATAACTCGGAAAGTTTAGAGTTTGACGGGGTTAATTGGTTTGTCTTAGGATTAATCATAGTCAAAGTTATTTGTTTTGTTTTAGTAGTTTAGTTTCATTTTCTATCACTTTTCGTTCTAGCTAACTCATGATGCTTACGTGGGTCCAGTATTTAGGTACCTAACTCCCTACAGACAAGACACATACTCATCGATTGCTAGGCACAGCTACACTCTATGCTTGTGGTAATAATTGAAGACTTGATAGAACTCTGTCTGTTTCATCCCAGGAGTTAAGAAAGTACCAACAACTCTGGCCCTAAGGGTAAGGGTGGTGCCAACATTGTAACCCCTCGGGCTAGAAGTGTTAGTACTCTCTTACATTCTAGAACAAAACAAATAGAATTCCGCCTAAAATCTAATCATATACTAGGCTTAAAACCATTATAATAGGTACCTATGATGGAGAAAAATGTAAAAGACGTAGTAGTAGCTGAACAGTTGCACGCTGGAGTTCAAAACTCAACATTTCACATGCTCGGAGTACACCACCTAAGAATTTTTTTAAAAAAAAGAAGAAAGAACTAAAGCTGTAACTCAATGGATTCTACATCTGGAGTACGAGGGTTACATCCCTATATTAAAACAACTGTAGCCAAAGGAAAACAACTGCCTAAACAGATGTTTGCCCCACACGGCCATATAGAGCGACACTATGAAGTATACTGCATGAACTAGAGCACTTACTCTCATATACTCAAAAGATCTCATAAATTATCATAATACATCATTCTCACTCCTAAATTGAGATGTACATCTCTAAACCTTTTGAATGTCATCTAAGGAGAACATATCATAGTAAACAAGTCACTTCAGGAGACTTGATAGTGGCTAACACTTTCAAACTTGGCAAGAAGGGAAAAAAATGGAGGGGAATGAGCTACCACGTGCTCAGTGGACAATCTGTAATTCCGAAAACCAAAATAATTACATATAATAACATAATTAACATACAGGAACTGTTATATAAGCATACATATAGTCATGTTTAGCATATTAAGTATATACAACCTAAACTTTTCAAAATTGCTACTGACATTTTCGCAACCTTAAGATCGTGCGCAACTACCTTCCTAAAAAACCCATACGTTACCAACTCCTACCAACAACTCCTCTAACACTTGCTACCTCGAGGAATATATCAAGACTTATTCGTACATAAGCAATTAGTAAGGGTTGCTAGCACACCATGACTTAGTTAATTTAAATCATCTCTTTATAAGAAGTTTCAGATTCTTATAAAGACTTAACATAAAGCTGAACTTAACTAGAGTTGCATAAAAACATATCATAAGAATTGCATTCGGTTCATTCATGTGAGATAATCAAAAGTCTTACTTTAGGGGCATTAGATTCATAAAAGCATATATTCGTACACGGGATTCCATTTTTTGAATTCCCTAAGCTCCCATATAAATTGGACGATAATCCTCGTTGGGGTCTTCTAGGGTTCGCGCTATCGACTTATCCCCTAGGCATACGAGTTCCTATATACTGGTATGAGTCTATATCCCCTCAATGCATATGTCCATCTAATTATTGTATTTATCCTCCCCCAAAGCATTTGTAAACATACATAACCATACATATACCTATGCATATAACTACACATGCAAACATACATATAACCACACATACACTTATACATATAACCATGCACACGCCTCTACATATAACCATACAACACATAGACATATAACCACACATACGCATATACATATAACCATACATTCGCATATACATATAACCATACATACACATATACATATTTCAATAAAGTAGCAATACACTTCAAAATTCCACAATGTAAACACCCATTATCGGACTCCCTTGTAGCAGCATCAACCATAAGAGATGGCTTAAATCACAGAATATTCAACCCTTGCAATTCCAACCTTCTACCCATATTCCAAGATTGTAGTCTCACACAATTGTGTCATTCAAACCCCTTGAATTTCATCATCTCCAAACAATTCAGAAGTTCCCCCCTTGCTGTTGATGCTCTTCTCTCCTCTTCGACCTCTGCTTGCATGCTCTATGGTGGCTTGTTGGTTCTAGCCTAGCCACCATTGATGGCAGTGGTGGTGCTGGTGACATAGATGAATTGAGCTTATGAGGCTAGTGTTTTGGCCTGATACCTCCTTGCTACAACCCCTCATTCTTCTACCCTTGCTTCTATCATGGTCTAGTTAGGCCACCATCCCGGCCTCTCACTACCATGCCAAGGCAGCCGCAGATCGGTGTCCCCTCTCTCTTTGTCCCACGTGCTTACGCGATGGGGATTGAGGGTTTTGAGTTTTTGTGGAGGATGGTCATTAGGGTTCGGGTTGTACCCGAGTAACCACAAATAGATTTTCAATTTAGCAGCTAACCAATATGTATTGCAACAACCTGCACTCAAACATATACATTAATATAGTTTTGCTGCTAAAGATTTTTCACACACAATAATTCAAACAAAATAATCTAAGCCCAGATGAAGGTGCAGGAACATGGCATATAACATGATATGCATATGAATGCAAGTTAACAAGATGGAAAGTCTCCAAGTAGAACACACATTAAAAACAAAATACGGATAAGTAATTATAATAGGTGAGCAAACGAAAAATTGTGTGCTAGGCTCCCCATATGAGATTGTATATCTCTAATTAATAAAACACATGGGCATAATAACATATGAGAGTGATGTGATGGCTCATAGACACACATCTAGGCTTTGTGCAGCTTTAGTCGAAAATCACAAGTGTACCACACAACACGATTAGACCATCTTAGATCATGTGATTCAAGTAAGTACATTAGCCACCAGGTTCTTAATTTCAATAATTAAATGATGCGATAAAGAACTCAAATGACCCAAAGCATTTAGCATATCTCATTTTGTGGCATAGCCTATATAGGTATTTATATATTCGTGCAGGTACATGCTTTTAAGGTCGTAAATTTGTATGTAAAACTTTTGAAAATACTTAATAATTTTAAGGAATTGAGAATCGCCCACTTTAGCCAACATATGGACCCATTCAAATGGGTTAATTGCGTGATTTGGATTGGGTCAGGGTTAGAGTTAGGGTTTGGACTCCTTCCAACTGCTCAGTTTCTCTTCTTTTCCTCGTGCAGGCACTAAAAATGCATGTTGTGGTGATAAATTAGTTTATGTTCATTATTTGGATGAATCTATTTAATTAATTAAATTTCACATAAATCGACTTTAAAGACAAATCATAATCAAAGGGGCCCAACTTGACTTCTAAATCATGACCCAGTTCCGACCAATGTGACTTTCATGTTCAGGACCAATCAACGGCCCAAGCGACTACCAAGTCAAAGACCAGAGCAAAAGATAAATCGAGGTCCAACTTACTACCAAGTCCACTCTGACTCCCAAGTCAACTGACTACCAAGTCAAGACCCAAGAGACTGCCAAATCAACCAACCCTCAAGTCAACCCCAACTCGCAAGTCAACACCGACTCTCAAGTTAACCCCAACTCTCAAGCTAACCCTGACTCTCAAGTCCAAACCAAATCTCAAGTCGACCGACTACCAAGTCAACCCCAACGCTTAAACCAACTGATTTTCAAGTCAAAGTCAACTCTCAAGTCAAAACTAAGTCTCAAGTTCACAACAGCTCTCAAGTAGACATCGACTCTCACATAATAGCCTGACCCTAACATGTTTATGTATTTAATTGAGCCGTGATTATTAATTTTTGGCATTCATTTATTTCATTTAATCATCCAAATTTGGAATCATTTTATTTAGGGCCCCATTTTGTAATTCAAGTTCATTTATCATTTAATTGCAGCTGAACTGATAATATGCCTCTATAAATATAATTAAGTGATTATTTATTTTTCTAACATAGAAAAAATTTAATCTCGAGACTTGCAAAATTTGTGTGCTATTTTAAGTTATTTTCTAGCTCAAAATAAATCATTTAACGCAACGGAGCAAGACCCAAGTGGCTTACCGATTTTTATTTATTATCAATAACTAAGCTTAGCACTTAAAAAAGTTACCCAAAAGTTACTTTATGCATGCAATTTTCTTCCACATGAATATATGCAAGTAAGCTAAGCTTTGCTAATTGATCAAGCATTCACACTTAAAGCTAAAGCCAATTAAGATTCACCATGCTGCTCACTTCTTCTTCTCCTCTTCCCACGGATGAACTCCAGTCAACCTCGGCCAGCCACTTTCGGGCCGTCTTCAGTAGCACCACCGGCTACGAGCTCGGCCAACGACCACCAGGATGGCTGATAGCAAGCACAAAGCAGGCAGTAGTTGCTGCTACTATCATGGCAGCTCAACGCAGCCAACAGTAACACTAGCTGTTGTGCGGCTGCTCCGATTGTTTTGCGACTAGCATAGATGGAAGACACCTTCCCCTCTATCACTGTTAACAGCACCGCGGCAACAGCCTACTCGTGCTAGACCTGCTACCATGCCCTATTCTGCCCCTATTTTAGGATTGTCGCTGTTGTGTTCTGTTGTTTGGTGCTGCTGACCGACCACTATTTCGGCCAGCTACTACCAACCTTGGCCACCTCTCTTGGTTAGTAGCATCACCCAACTAAGACATCACTCCTCCTCTACTCAAATCAGCCACCAAAGCTCAAGATGAAGCATAAAGAGTAGTATAAAACCCTACCTTAATATTGTGTATTTTTTAGTTTTTGGTGTTGATTTAGTTATCATTATTGATTATGTGATCAAACAAAGCGTGATTATGTCATTTTTATTATGATTCGGGACTCTTGAAATTTTGATTAGGCTTTAAGCGTGATTCATGTGATCTTGATTTGGAAAGGTATTAAAGTGAGTTTGTTATGTTATTGACACAATTTGTGAAATAAATCATGGTCTTATATCGTAAAATGATCACTTTGGATCCAATTGTGAAATTTTAGATGTTCACTTGATTGATCACAATTTAGATGTTCACCTTGATGTTGGATTGGTTTTTCAGTTAAACATGGGTATTATGCGAATTCATACCACATTTGGTGAATTGTGGGAAGTCCCATTTGTGACCATGAATGATTATTGGATTAATTATGTAAATAAAGAAGTTTATGGAAGCATTTTGACTATATTTATAAAGGACAGTAATGAATATTCTATAACATTAATCATGGGAATATTTTATGCATTTTAGGCCAAGATAAAGCCAGTTAAGGTGAAAACCAACGTTTATGGATTATTATGGGATGTTAGTTTCATTTTAGAGAGAAAAGAAGACATGTATTTTGGGAGCCATTTACGAGTTATGAAATAAATTATGAAATTTACAAAGAAAAGACCAAGTCTTGTGAGCTTATTAGTTTCTATTGTGTTTAATGACTCTCTCAGGATGAAAAACTACATTAATTGGACTAGATATTAGAATATGAAAAATGGGGCCATTATTGACTCAAAAACAGTGAGAATTGAGCCATTCAAGTGCAAGTTATGCCATTTAGAACCAACATCTATCTCTCTCGGCCTCAATACACATGTCTTACTGTTCCTACTAATATCTATATACATAACCTGTTTTAGGTAGAACGAACCAATGATCAAGGCATTACCGTCATCTCGTAAAGGACTAGGCTAATATATTGAAGATAACATTAACCACGACACATTCACACACAACTTACAACATAGCTACAAGCATTAATACAACCATAGCCATTACATATGGTTTACATAATCATAAGAGTGATAGGCTATATATATTAAGTTACAAGCCAACTACTAAGTCAACAGGGCATGAATCTAACAAGGTCGGGAATTTTGGGCTCGTCTAGATCCACTCATGCAAGCAAGTTCATTAATTCTCCTCAAACAGTTTGCTAGCAATAAGGCAATTAATTGAGCATTGGCGTAAAACATGGTAAACAATTCAAAAAGTGAGACGAAGCTCAGTACATGCATTCCTATAATGTAAAATGATAGCAATGAAATGATTTGACTTTACAACTGATTTTTTTTGGAAAACAATGAAGAAGATGCATTCATGTATAAAATCACATTGCTCATTATTCTCTAATAGTGAACCCAACATTACTAGTAAGCAATCTAAACCAGGTGCACACCTGCTAAGCCGATTAGTAAACTAAGTTTGACATGCACAGGGAGGGGCTAACGCCCGGGTGGAGGTAACTTACAAGGTCACTAGTTATATGGCAAATCAGTGAGTAAATAGATTCATTCATACACCTTATAAAACATTATGACTGTAATAAATAAACCCTGTGCTTTATAAAGTCATAGGCAATGAATGTACCTGGCGATTTTAATCAATGGTTCACGTTGTAAACAAACACAACAGAGTACATTAGGATGGCCTTAACTCTGCTTCAAATAGGGAGTTACGATAATATGAGATTAGTAATGATACTTATACTTTATAATTTGATATGCAAAGGAGGAATGCTTACAAGCCAAGTGGCAATGAAGTCAATCTATGGTGAAGCAACTCTAGAAATAACAAATGAAAGTAAATGAGTCCAAAAAGGGAAAGTTAAAGGTGCAATGAAGTCATACAAGATGAGGGAAGATAATTAGTAAGATCTCAATTGTCGAGGAGAAGAAAGGTAGCTCCTGACGTCCAAAAGTCAATAATAGAAGAGCTTAAAGTCGAATAAGAACTTATTAAGTTCAATGTACGGGTTAAGAATTCAAACTAAGTCCAAATGACCCCATTCTTGAGTCAAACTTTCATAATATCTCATAGATCATCCACAAGCTTATTAAATAGATTTTCAAATTCAAACAGATGCTTAAGTATCATAGAAGATACGAATGTCACCAATCATGGTAGTATCTTTTATAAGCTTGATAATAGGCTCAATACTCTTAATAGAGCTCCTAATGGTCATGATTTATTACCTTACATCAATTACTAGATTGTACAACTCCATTTAATACCCATAAACCATGAGTTCTTTCACACAAGACACCAAATAACTTAATACCTAAATTACCCATCATGGTCATAAACAAGTATTTTTTAATGTCTTTTTTCACATAACCATTTAAATGGCCCCTCATTAACCTACTTAGCAATTCAATTCGCTTAATCTATCCATTTATGCCACATGAACAACTTAGACCTAACCTATGTATTTCACAAAGTTTGGAACCACAACCATGTCTAAGCAATTAACACAACCAACTTTCATAGCTCATCCAAATTAAGCCATACCAACTTTAAATTAATTTAAACCCTCTAACATCACATTTTCTAGAAAACGTAACTCATGGTTGAACATTCATAATCCACAATACATGCTCCATTAGACTACTCCATCATTAACATATTTATTTCAATCCATCTAAGCTAATTCAACTCAATTAAACATAAACATGTAATTAATCCAAATTTAATCACACTTATGCCTAAACCCTTGTCCTTGGCCATAATTACACCACATTCCAAATTCATCCAACGTATGCATGTTGGGTTCAAAAGGCTCACACATAATTAATAAGCACATTAGCTAACCAAAGATCACAACAAGATACTATATTTTTAGAGATAAACACTCATGTTCGTCCAACCAAACCATTCATTACCCATAACTCCACATACCACCAAATTTAGTAAAATGTGCTATATAATCATCCATTTAACAAGAAAAGTCCAAACATAAGGCAAACCAAAAACTCCAAATAAAAAATTCTAGGTTTTGATATTCACCTATATACGTGGCTATTCTAGGCTAATTTAGAGCTGTGGGAGGGCTGTGAGGTTGCTATGAAGTGCTAGGCAGGTGAGGGAGAAGCTAGGAAGGCTTCAGTGTCTGGGTGGTGGCTTCTGGTGGCCAAAAATGGGCGGTGGAGGAGGCAAAGTAGGGCTAGCATTCTAGGGGATATAACAGGGGGTGTGTGCGTGTGTTTGAGCTGGCGAGAGAGAGATTTCGGGGGATAATTTAATCTAGCTTTTATTTTGGGCGTTTTGCTGATAAATAAGCTGAGATATATGCCAGGAATTCAGCTAAAAGTTTGTTTAAAAATGATCGAAAATTAAGCTCAAATTCAAGTGTATTTTGGGGGTTCAAAAGTTGATATTAATAGCTTACTTATTTGGCTTATATACTATGGCTATCTCATTATAATAAAATGTAACAATTACGTATAGTAAGTTAACA
>Ga0058701_10002025_pt1 | contig 15019 bp, 8 predicted proteins | sample AgamicOrMae_FD_97039 | JGI IMG/M metagenome (GOLD analysis project Ga0058701, IMG submission 97039) | Agave microbial communities from Guanajuato, Mexico - Or.Ma.e | ecosystem: Host-associated > Plants > Phyllosphere > Phylloplane/Leaf | place: Guanajuato, Mexico | collected 2012-06-04
AAATGAAAATAAAAAGTACAATTCGGTCATTTTTCTACCAGAAACGGAAGTACAGTACCGGCTCTGGGTAAGCCCGAGTATCGATGGGTACCAGTGTTGCCTATGTTAACGCCGGATCCAGAGTCCGGATTACCGCGCTGTCCGGACTAACGCATGTCCGGATTAGCAGGAGAGCACTGTACCTTCCAGTAGTACCTACCGCACGTTCCTGTATATGAATGTAAAAAGGATTGATACGGCTTACTGTGATTTTGCTGAGGAAAGCTACCTACGTTCCGAGTTTGGATTGACTCGACGGTGGGAAATGTAGGCAATCACTAAACATCGCTGCGGGGCCGGTTGCCTATGCTAGGTTCGTCAGGGGCCGAAAAGGTCTACCGAAATCAGCATGGCTTTCAAACAGGGTTTAGAGAGATTGACATTTGGTTTTTCAGGTTTAATGCTATGGGTTCGGTGACCCACATTAGGTCATTTATTTCTTGTGTGTTTTTAGTCCAGATATTAGAAATGATGTCCATACATTTCCATTTCGAGTTATTCCCTCGCGCCTTCCCGGAACGCAATCGAAAGAAAAAATAGTCGACAGTCAATTGTCATCGATTCCCAAAGGCGCGAAAATTTAAAAGCCAACCGCCGCGGGGGTATCGGAACGATGATTTAGTAGCGATGAAAATATATATAAGACTAATAAGAACGGTGGCGCTGCCGCTTGTGGAGAGGGTGGGGGTGGGGGGGCAGTCAGACCGAGCAGGCAGACTGCTGAGTGCGTCACTTGGAGCATGCCTGCCGCGCACGCGCCATTCGACCAATCGATGCGCGGAGCGAGGCGAGCGCCACCCCCTCCCCGCCCCACCACCCCTCCAACCTGCCACCCTTCCGATTTAACTTTGCCAAACATCGTTCGGCCGGCACAGTTGAGCCCATAACCCTCAGTGTGCACTACTGCATAGCCATGGCAGTGCCTGGCAGTGTGAGCCGGTCATCCGCCGTGAATCGTCCCATTTAACCGCCGTACTTCGATGTCGGCCGAGACCGGCGAGACGACGCTCGACGGCTGTCTGCGAGGGCCAGTAAGTTCCCAAGACGGCCGCTAGGGGCGCGACGAACGTCAGCATCCACACCCCTGCCTGCACCTTCCTAACGATTCTCGCTGCTGCCGATCGAAACTAGGCAATGGCCTACAATTGAAACAGGCTCATGGTGTGACCCTCAAAACTGTGTGTCCACCTGCCCCCAGTGTGTGTCGTGTGTCCGTGTGCTCTAGTGAAACGCCTGTGCATCCGCAGTGGGAGCAGCGACTGTGCTTGCTCAAATGAAACGGTAATTTCAGTGATAAATCGTGGAAAAACCTCCCCGATACGTCCGCAACTCATTTTGGCGAGGTTAAACCTCATACGAGTTGAAATTTAGGGTGAGATCGTCGCAGGAAGATACTCGTCGTGTACCATGCGACAGAAATCATCGACCGTTTGTGCTACGGGTAGTACAGTGGCTACTCGGCCGAAAACCTCGGAGGATTGTACGGAGGAATTAATCCTTTTTGGGAACAAATTTTACTCGTGGGCGTTGGATCGATATTGAAATTCACAAATTTTCGTCCCTAAAATCCATTTTGGTAACTTCAACACCACGTAAAGCAGTGAAGTTCAACGTCTCCTTCAAAAAGAAAAGTATCTTCTTCATTTAAACGAGCTAGTAGTCCATTCCAGGAATCTTTCGTTTCCTAACCTCCATTTTTGGTAGGATCAGGTGCAGTGAAAAAGTCCTGAAGCAAAGTCAATGTCATCAACGAAATCGTCCATTTTAAAAGGAAAAAATCACGTAAAAACGAAGTCGAAGCTTTATTCGTGTTTTGCATATCGTTTATACTCAAAATAGCCCATGATAATTCGATACAAACGGAACGTTTTACATCAGCGTACGGAAAAAGAGGGTGATGTAAAAGATACCGTAGCATAAGTCGCTAAAACCAAAAATTTTGTTTGAAGTTCATAAAATTGTTGCCACCACAGAAAAGTGATATCAAGGCATTACTTAAAATATTCCTTAAAAATTAAGGTTTTCTCAAAAATTTCCACGGCCGCCATTCTTGTTTTTATCTGTAACAATAATCTTGAATAAAAATATGTAATCACTATCTGACGAGACACGGTTGCTGTTCGTGAGAGAAATGCCTGTTTAAATAGATGCAAATACTTTGCTAGAAAAGAGTCAATCGATTGGCGGTTCCGCTGTGTTGAGTGAGGTTAGTTAGGGTTGATTTATGGGTTACTCAAACGTTCCCTGTCGCGTGCATTGATCGTGAGATGCCAAATTCTTTCGCATTCACTTGAATCGCTCAGAGACGCAGCCAAATTTGAGCACTAAATCGGTGGATTTTGTTTTTCCTCCCCTCATATACAAGAGTTTTCTAAATATTGATCGGGGTTTTAGGCACTTGTTTTCTGGAGGTCAAATACCCGCACGGAAATTCCTGTAGCGAGATGGTAGTTCTTTGAACGGACAGTCGTCTTTTAGTGTTTTACTCGATTTTCTCAGAACATCGCGCTTTTCCTGGATTTCTATTTCGAACCTAAACACCGTTGTTACATCATCGCCAGTAATTTTGTCGCCTTGCTCCACGGATAAGTTGTTCTGAATTTAGTTTATTTGCCGAGTTACTACATTGACCGGTCTCGTTTGAAACTCTCGAAGGTTCATTTTCTGCTCGTTTCAGAGAGTAAAACTAATTTCCTGTCTAGTATTTGGAGGGAAGCTGGTTTTCATTAACAGTTGTTTTGTGATATTTATGATCACGTGCTCACAGAGTAGTTACTAGATTTTTTGGAAATGGTTGAATTGCCCTCCACGAAGACTCGCAATATAATCGAACTAGCGCGCCCTTATAATCAAGCATTAACGAGATCATTTTAAAAATAAATGCCCTACTTTGTTGAAGTTTCAATTCAGCTAACTCTAAAATATTAAGAGAACTGTATCGCTGGAAAAGCCAAATCATTATTAGGAGTAAAACATAGTATTCCGTTTTTTTAATTATTTTTTTAGTGATGATAATTTCTGTTTTAGCAACAAATTAATGTTATAGTGAAACCAACCGCAGTTATGAATCAGAATATCGTTATTTATTTTAGTAAAGGGAAGATTTGTTGATGCTACGTAACTCAAGAAAAAGTCATTCATGTGAAGCATTTTTCATGAACACTCCGTCAGAAGTTCACTTGATTCTATCCGCAGATTTGAAGGGACTTAGGGCTTTCATCTTTGGTGGTTTGTACAGTAACGCTCAGCTGGCCAACCCATTAGGATTACGGCGAGGATGAGAAAGGGGGGGGAATGAGAAAGTAGTTAAAAACGACGATGTGAAATGATGGCAGGAGCGCCGCTCGATATTTTCGTATTTATTTTTAGACCCTTGCTTGTTTGCACTTGCCCTACGAAGTAAGAAATACTCCTTTTGTATGGCGTCGAATCATTTCAAATTTTGTTGACACATTCACCCACGTGCAACCCACGTGGCTAAGAACTGCACCTTGCCTGCGCTGGGCACCGTGCCACCGAGGAAGTCGAACGTTATTTTCAGGCCCATATCTTAAATCCCAATCGTGTTAACGTAACCCAAACGAACTGTAAGCTCTATTTCAACAAATCTTCTTTCCCTGAAAAAGATCCACCTTTGACAAGTCTTTTTCTTTTCGGAATGAAAATACATTATATAAATAATAATTAACACACTTTACGAGAGGAATTAGCACGTTTTGTTGCAATTTTCAAGCTACAAAAAGACAATAATTTATTTTGAGAAGACTTCTTTAGGTGTCGGGAAAGGGGAGTATGACTGCATGCAAAAGTATCGATTATTTTTTTGGCTTTGAAATTTTCGGCCAGTTTTGTATTTAAAAAACAAAAGTAAATTTTCGTACTTTCGTCTGCGAAACCTTTTAGTTTTATTTCAATAACTCTGCCAATGCCCAGCTTTTGAAGTGCTTTCGTTAGTGCTTTCGGAACGCTAAAAATCGGCCAGCGCTTTCTGTGATAGGAACGCTCTCGAAATAGCCGACGGTGTTTTACAAATAGGCCGCCCTTCCCTGGCGTCGATAAAATGCCTTCCGTATCCGCGGAGCATTTGTTTTTCAAAAAAGATTAGCGGTTGGGGAAGACCGCAACTAAATCTCCAAAATAGTTCTCTTAAAATAACGGCGCTCGGAAACTGAATGTGGGACAAAAGTACACGCTCAGAAAAAAAGAACTGCAAGTGCGAACGTGAACTCGTTGAAGTAGCACCCTTTTGTGGGTTCGTCACAAGTCATTTTTATATCAAAGTTTCGCACCTTAACCGATGTCGGAAACCTGATAAGGTAGTTAGAAAAAACAACAACAATATTTATCTTGAGTATTTTGCAGATTGCCAAGGCCAACCGTTGTAGGAAACCTGATTAGGTAGTAAGAGAAAGAAATGTTTTTATTTTCTTTTTTTTTCTTTTTTACAGAGTGCTAAGGTCAAGGAGACCTTTCGCAGCCAGCCAATGTCGCTTGCATCATGCGTAAGTATTGAAAATTCGCATTAAGATTTCAGTTGGGACATTATTAATATGTTGATGCTCTTAAATAAGTCATATCTAATTTGATCGGTGTAACTATATTTCGGAATAACTTGCGAGCGATCGGCGCTAATTACGAATATTGCTGGTTCCGGATTTCCTAGAAGCGCCTAATATTCCTCCGCCTGAACGTTTTATGATCTTTTGCAGGGATCCAGGCCATGCGATAGAATATGCTGAAGATCAAAGATCTTAAGAAAAAGAAGAAGGGAAAAAAGGGAAAACATAAAGACGACGAACTTTTCACCGCAGAAGAACTTGAACAATATCGCCGCGAACACCAACTAAAAGAACAGCAGCAGCAACAACAGCAAGAAGAAGAAGCAAGGGAAGCCGCCGAGGAAGGAGCCAACGGATCCGCTTGTCACACTGAGAGCGACGAGTGGAAAAAATTCAAGGCTCTCACTGGCGGAGTCGATGATATCCTAAAAAAGACTCAAGGGGACCTTGACCGTATCAAGAGCACCAGCTTCTTCCAACGGAAGCCCACCCCCAGCGAACTCGCCAAAGCGAAGGAGTCGGCTGCACCGCCCCCGAGGCCCACAGCACCTGCTCCGGCCGCCGTCGCAGGAGCTTCGAAAAGCAAGAAACGCTGGGTCGGCTTCGAGGAAGGCGAGGACGCCGACGAAAGTGAGCAGGAGGAAGAGCATGAAGAGCAGCACAAGGAGCCGGAACCCGAACCTGAGCCGGTAATTCCTGAGCCCGAACCGGAAGAAGAAGAGGAGGAAGATCTCGAAGAAGGGGATGACATCTTCGACACTTCCTACGTAGACGTTGTTACCAGCGGAGAAGTCAAGCTTGCTTATGTCCCCGACAGCCCTGTCGAAGAGGAAACTGGCGACGATCCGTTTGATACCTCTTACGCCGACAAGCTCGTCGGATCAGAAGATATCGAAAGAGCAAAGAAGAAGTCGAAACTTCAGTCAGTCAGTTTAGGGTGCGCAGTCGAAGTTCTCACCGGCAAGGTAGAAAAGCCGGACAGGCCTCTACCTCCGCCTGAGGCTGCCGTTGCGAAGAAGCGCTCGCGTCCTGGTTCTCGACGAACTAGGCAGGTTGATCTTCTCTTAGGAAGCTTTGACGAGGACTCGAAGCCTCCAGCATCCGAAGAAAAAGATAGTCCTGTAGAAGAAGCTCCTTCGAAGAGTATCTTAGACGACGAACTTCTTGGAGGCGTTCCAGACGATCTCCCTCCAGTAGGAACATCGATACCGGTTCCTCCGGCACCTTCACCAGCACCTTCTCCTGTCCCGCAGGAAAAAGGAGAGGAGAAACGTGTTGATGTCCATGACATTATCTCCGAATTCGAAGAGCCTGTCATTGTCAGTACTGACACGGTAGTAGGACCGCTTACTCTTGGTGTTGTTGCCCCACCAGCCGTTGAAGAACCGGACGAATTCGACGAGGAATTCGCTGCCCTCGCTGCGGAGTCGCTCGCCAAAAAGGGCAAGGACAACCCGGAGCCGGAACCAGAAGAAGAAGTCGACCCGTTCGATACATCGATCGCGGCAGCTGTTCTCGTTAGTGAGCCACCGCCGCCGCCGGACGTTGATATTCTTCTATCCGGACCGCCGGCAAGCTGGTCAGCGTTCGACGACGACGACCATCACGTTGGCCTTAAACCTGTGCGTCCTCCACCACCACGGCCAGCTGCTCCTCCCAAAGTAGTGGCCGTCCCAGAGGACCCATTTGACACTTCCATCGCTCATAATATCCTTCCCGGAAAGGTCGAACTCAAACTTTTAGAGAAGGAAATTATTGGATCGGACTTCAACGAAGCGCGGATTTTATCGAACAGCGATAGTGACTTCGACTTCAACCCAAGAGAAGGAGAAACTAATGCTGCTCAAAGCGGGGTCAGTATCCACGTTACTGATCCTGCTGGATTGAAAGAAAGCCCTGACGGCGATCCGTTTGACGACGAAGGAACTAGTGGGCTTCGACCCATTGGCCGTGACCTTCTCGGTGGAAGTACTACTGATTTATCGGCTCTCGCTGACGAGCCGATCGCACCTGCCGCGGCTCCCGCGAGGAAAGACTCGAATCCCCTCGAGGACGTCGAAGATCCATTCGACACTTCGAAAGTCGACGTTGTCGCTGCGCCTGGAAAAGCAGAGCTCAAATTTATCGAAAAGGAAGTTTTAGGGGACGAAACTATCAAACTTAAGCGAGGACTAAGCGACGAAGAGTTTGATCCTCGAGCAGAAGAAGCAAAAGCTCAAGCAGAAGCGAGAAACAAACCGAAACCTCCCGAGAGTCATCCACCCAAAGCTGTTGCTTTCACTCTTCCTTTGCCCGCTGTAACAACCGATCTCCTTGCGGATGGTCACGAAGAAGGAACGAAGTTTTCGAAGCCTTTGACGCCTTACTACGCCGAAGTTCCTCCGAGCGGAATCCTAAACGGAGACGCTGATTCGGACGTAGATCCATTCGACACCTCCCACGCGACATCGAGTCTCGAACCCGGGAAGGCTGTTCTAAAAGCCATAGAAAGTGAGCTACTTACTGAACACTCTCCAGTCTCTCCAACTGTTTGCCCTATCGCCCCTTTGCTGAATAACCCAAAAGTCCGCTCTGTGTCCGACACTCTCAGTCCTATTGGAGACACCGCAGACAAGTATGCTGAACTGCCCGTCGAACAGCCCGAAAGCCCAAAAGACGATCTCTTCCAAATCGAGGAGGACGTTGCCACAAAGCCTTTGACTCCTTGCGTCGAGGATAACTCCTTTGTCGACCCATTCGACACTTCCATTGCCAGTGATATCAAACCGGGCAAAGCTGAACTGAAAGTATTGGAGAAGGAACTGATAACTGGAGAATTGAAACCAATATCTAAATCATATTCTGATCAAGATTTCAATCCAAGGGATAGTGGCTCAGCGCCAAGTTCTTCAAACGCCATAGAAGAATCAGATGACGTGGATCCTTTGGACATTGCATACGTAGGTTGAATAACACTGACAAGATGAGTGCCAATCCCTTCTTAATGGATGACGCCGACTACGGCGCTCCAGCACCTGCAGAGAGTTCAAATCCGTTCCTCAGCAATGCTGACTTCGAGGTGTCCGCCTTGGCGGAGAACCCGTTCCTCAGCGCCATGGGCGGGGTGGCCGACCAAGGCGCCCCTCAGTACATGGCGGCTGGCACCAATCCGTTCGCTGCCTTCGCAGCAGAACCAGTGGAGGATGCAGCCAAGCCAGCAAACTTCTTCGGAAACGAGGCTAGGGCAAGCATCCCTGAGCTCGGCACACCTTATCCTCAGCCTTACGAAGGACAGGTGGCGCCCCAGGTGGACATGTATCAAGCTGCGGAGCCTGAACAGTCTGTTCGTCAGCTGCCTTCAACCTTGGACTTAAATAAAAGTGAGCAGGACTACTGTATGGAAACGTCAGAGATATTCAGCGGGGGACAAGGCGAGCCTTTATCAGGCTCGAGCTCGCCTAACAAGGGTGGCCCAAGAAGACCTCCTCCTCCTCGGCCGGTGCCACCCTCACAAGAAACGGTTAACCTTATCTTAAGTGTCACGGGTGAGATGGAGGCCACTTCGTCTCACCTCTTAGATAGGCTTCCTCCGACGAGAACCCCTAGTCCTACGCTGATCCGTGATCTCCAAACCCCAAGTCCGACTCCGGAGACAGGATTCTCTGACCTCCTCGACGTAGGTGGAGGCGCCGCCCCTGATACGACTGGCGCCCACATCCCGCAACCGCAGGAAGTTAATCTACTAGGGGATCTCGACGACATCTCTGCTCCCATGCCGCCTGCTCCCACGCCGTCGGCGGAGGTGGACGCACCTAGAAGGCCCCCTGCTCCTGGAAGGCCCCCAGGTGGTCCTCCCATCCCGCCGAAGAACGTTAACGACATCATGAACTTGTTCGAGGCCCCAGCGGCCGCGCCACCTGCGCCGGAGCCTGTCGATCTATTAGGATCGACTGTCACTGCTCCCACCGCAACCATCTTCGATATGGGCCAGCCTGCTGCCCCAGCCGAACCGCCTGCCTTTGTCCCCGTCCCGGAGCCAGAGCCGGAGCCGGTGGTCGAAGCGGCGGCCACGACAGTGCCGCCTGTACGAAAGCTTTCTTCTCCTTCAGTGCCGCCTGTGCGAAAGCTCTCTTCGCCTTCAGTGCCTGCCCCGCCTAGTGTGACCCCTGTTAGTGTGACTCCTCCCAGTACCACTCCAAGCGTTGCCCCTGGACCCCCTCCCAAGCCACCTCCCCCAAGACCAGCTCCTCCCCCTGTAGTTGCCCCTCCCGAGCCAGCGCCTGTTCAACCTCCTCTCCCTCCTCCCCCTGTAGAAGAACCCGTCCAGCAGACCGTAGACGTCTACGACCTTCCCGCTGCCCCAGCTCCCGCACCAGAGTTGCCTCCTCCGCCCGCGCCGATCGTGCCAAAAGAGCAGTCTCCGCCGAAGGGCAGAGACGAGATCATGAACCTGTTCGGCGCGGACCAGGCGGCCGCGAACGCGTTCTCTTCGGCTCCTGTCCAGATGACGGACGACTTCTTCGGCAGCGGAGGGGGCTTCGCCATGGAGCAGCAGCCCGCAGCCCCTCCGGTCGTGGCGAGCCCCACCGCGTTTCCTGCGCCTGTGGCCCCTCCGCCCAAGGCCGCTCCAGTCACGGCGACCGACAACGACTTCGACGTCTTCGCCGCGAAGTTCGAGAGCGCGGGAACGACTACGTTGACGAGCGATCCCTTCGACCCATTCGCCGGAAGCGGAACTGGTGGCGACGCCTTCGCTGGCGGAGGCGACGCGTTTGGCGGTGCAGACGACGGTAAGTTCCTCTTCCAACAGAACTTCATGCGCATTTCGTATTTGACATTTTCTGTGTGTCCAGCTTGGGGAAGCAGCACCGGTGTGGTAGACGGAACTGGTGGTTTCGGTGGAGAAGAAACTTTCGACGAATTCCTGTCGATGCAGCAACCTCCAAAGTCGATGGCTCGGACAGCTTCAGGCGATTCCGACGAACAGGACTTCAGCGTCGTCATCAGGTGCGTACTTCGAAAGTGTGCTTCTCGCTCGAGTACCGGTTGTATCTAACTGGCTTCTATGTTCGCAGACCCAAGCGGGGTTCGACGGGTGGCACAGACGCCGGCGGTTTCGTGCCTGCTTTGGCGCCGCCCCCCAAAACCGCCGACTCAGCCGATGCTGCGCGCAGATTCAATCCTTTCGACAAAGGCGGTGACCTTTCCGCCGCCGCAGCAGCAGAGGCAGTGCGTCCAGGTTAGAGGGAATCCACTATCTCGTCATCTGTCAGTTTATGTTGAACTTCGCTTGAGCTCTTTCGTAACTTTTCAGCCACTCCTCCTGAACCGACATTCCAGAGGACAGATTCACAAGAAACCCCTCCGACGCCGTTGTTCGACGACGACGTCTCGCAACCTCTCGAAGATTTCCCGAGAATAAAATACACCGGGCCAGGTTGGGACATGCAGTTGCGACAGCCCAACAGAAAGAAGATCACTGGCCAGAGGTAATAACCTTATGCGATAAACTGTATTTAAAAGATAGATCTATCACCTCTAGTGATAAATCGTGATATGTTCGTTCCCGAGTCGCGCTGAGCGACAGCAAAGCAAAGCGTTTAACCTAACCAAAGTTAACCTAACCTAAGTTAACCTAACAGTCCCCAAGACTAATATCGCTTACTTCTCGACGGCAGCTATCGCCGAGAAAAAGATGTTGAATCTAGCTTGCTAGACCACGAGTGTCGAGTCTGCTCGTGAATCAACGTTTAGACAGGGGCATTAACGAGGTATATTTTTTCAGGTTCTGGAAGAAAATTTTTATCCGTTTGTCGTACCAAGGCGAAAACCCCGTTTTGCAGCTATTCAATACGGCAAATGACAAGGATCCATTCCAAGAACTGCCTCTTCAACCGTGTTACTGCGTTTCGGACATCAGTAAGTCTAAAACGAATAAATTCGCTCGTATATAAAATAATTTTACGCAAATTATTCCCTGCATGAGTTGTAGAGCGTATATTAAATTATAAACTCGCTTTTCAGCGTTAGAATATTCGTAGGATATTCAAGACGTATTCCTTTTAATCTCTTGTATCTTTCAATCCTATATAGTTAATCTGTGTCACGAGATATATTTGACGCTCTGAGAATGTTTCTATACAGAAAAATATAATTAAACAAGTGTAATGATGATATTAACTGTCCTGAATGCTTTACAAAGAAGGCAGTTTCCAAACCCTATTCTACAATAGTTTATAATCTTGTTATTTGTATTTTTTTATTATAAAGTTTTTGAAAAGAACACTGCGTAATGAAGAATTGTTTTCCAGGTGCGCAACAATTCGATCAGTACGGCAAAATCTTCACAATCAAACTCCAGTACGTGTTCTACAAGGAGAGGCCTGGCGTTCGGCCAGGCCAAGTCACCAAAGCGGAAAGAATTACCAACAAGCTGAGCCAGTTCGCCGCGTACGCTATCCAGGGAGACTACCAAGGCTGCAAGGAGTTTGCGAGCGACCTCAAGAAGCTAGGAATGCCCGTAGAGCATGCCCCTCAGGTAGGCATCTCCTTACAGCGGGGTCGTGTGGGTGCATTCGAAAAGTTGCACTTCCGACCTCCTGCGTTCATGGAGAAAGTTTTTTCCTCCATGTAGTATTCTACCTTTCAAGGCCGAGCGGAGCCACTAGCGGATGCGCTAACCTAGCTTAACCTAACCCACGCGGTGGTTTGTCGTTAAAGCTCGTAACGAAATGGAAAGTTGAACCAGGGCAAAAGATACGGAGTAGAGACTGCAACCTACAAAACCGAGAGTAAGTGATGATTGATATGCATTTTTCCGCAGATTTCGCAACTGTTCAAACTCGGCTCGCAAAATTATGAAGACATGAAGCAGTTTTCTGTAGTTGTGGAGGAGGCACTCTTCAGGTTACCGGCGCACAGAGACAGGGCGCTCACCTACAAACAGGAGGAAGTTCAAATCACAGCTGTTGATGAAGTTTATGTTGAGCAGGACAAAACGGGTCACGTTTGCAAGCAAGTTGCCAGAGTGCGTCTGTTCTTCCTTGGTTTCTTGTCAGGTATGAAAAATTGGTCGTCGAAACGTAGCACAGAGTAGAGGGAAATCGCTAGAATCGGGAAAAAATTGCGTCGAGAATGACGCACTATCATGATTCGTTCTATCGAGACTCGGCTTGGAAAAAACGAATGAAAAGTGTAGAATACTAGTGATGATTGCAGGTTAAGTGAAATAAAATCATGGTTGCAGGTATGCCGGATGTGGAGCTAGGAGTGAACGATATGTGGCGCCAAGGCAAAGAGGTGGTCGGCCGCCACGATATTATCCCTGTTGTGACCGAGGAATGGATTCGATTAGAAGCTGTCGAGTTCCATTCCTGCATCCAGCAGGACGAGTACGAGCAGACACGCACAATCAAGTAAGTTTGGCCGAAATTTAACCTCCCTACTAACTGCTTGCTTTGCTTGCTCTACTAACACATTAACTTTTACTAACCAGGTTCAAGCCCCCAGACGCATGTTATATCGAACTAATGCGATTTCGGGTGAGGCCGCCCCGCAACAGAGAACTTCCTTTACAACTCAAAGTTGTCATAAATGTTACCGGGAATAAGGTACGAAAATGCATGAGTCACAATGCAGACATTTCTTTATATTCACTTGTATGAAAGATCTAGTCCGAAAATCCTTTTGAAATCGGTAGATTATTTCAACAGCAGATCGGTGATTTTTTTAATCTGCATGCCCGTCGGTTCTTTTATGTTTAGACGTTTCTTGTTCGAGGAAGGAAACAAACTGATAATTTTTGTTGTAAAAAAAATGACATCGATCTTATTTTTTGTAGGTTGACTTACGGGCCGATATTTTGGTTCCCGGCTTTTCAAGTCGCAAATACGGCCAGATTCCTTGTGAGGATGTCAGTGTAAGAATCCCGATTCCTGAATGTTGGATCTACTTATTCCGAGTCGAGAAACACTTCCGATACGGATCAGTAAAGTCGGCTCATCGGAGGTAAGTACACTGTAAAGTTTGAAAAGTCAGTCAGCAAAATTTTCACCTCTTGTGCCTCGCCTTCCGTCGCCAAGCCTTTTTAGGGCAGACCAAGGCAATCAACCTAACCTAAGTTAACCCAACGCAGTTTCTGGGATTGGGTCAATATGACTACAGTAGTCATTGTGAGAGGTTGTCACTTTCTTTTTATGAACCGTCCTTTTTCGTCACCGTAACTGTTGTTCTCTAGCTCATTAAAACCAGTAAAGTAAGACTTTGCCGATTTTCTTTCTATGATCTTTAAATGTTTTGAAGGCCGATTTTTTATGACAATAATTGCTTCTTCGTGTATTCTGATTATTCATGTTATCAATTGCAGGACGGGCAAAATTAAGGGAATCGAAAGATTCCTGGGGGCAGTAGATACGATGGAACCCTCCCTCATGGAGGTGACTTCAGGGCAAGCCAAATACGAACATCAGCATCGCTCCATTGTTTGGAGAATGCCCAGGTTACCCAAGGAAGGTCAAGGCAAGTATCTGAACTCATCTTTTTAATCCAATCGACATTTTTCAGCCAAATAACCTCAAGATATTTTCGTCTTTGCTGTTTGAAAACAGTCTTAGGTCTCACACCGACCCAGCCCTACCAAGTGGTTCGCATCACGATTTGAGTACCTGTCCTCTAACCTTATTCCCAACGCTTATCATACCTGCCCAAGCTTACCGTTCCTCAACCTAGCCTTACCTGAACAACCATACCCTAACTTACAGTTAGTCTAGTTTCACCGAATGTAACCTATCGTAACGTCATGTTCCATATATACTTGAGTTAACCCTCAACCGCCCAGCGATGCCGTTCGTAAACAGAAAAATTTATTTTAGAGGATCTTTATAGCTCAGTATTGTTTCAATTTAAAAAATATAATCTCTCTGGAAACCTGAAATTTAATAATTTAGGTATTTTCTAACGCTTAAAATTGCATATTTTAATTAAAAAAATCCTTCCAATTTCTTTTAAGCTGAATTTCACTCCAAATATTTTGGGCGGTTATGGGTTAACCCAAACGAAGAAGGATGCGTATAGGTACTGGAAAGCCTTAAAACATTTGAGGAATGTGAGGGAAATAACGCTCGTTTCGTTTCGCAGGAGCGTACACGACGCACGGTCTGGTGTGTCATATGAAACTGACGTCGTTCGATCAAATCCCCGCGGAGTTGACCAAGTACGCATACGTGGAGTTTACCATGCCCCAGACGCAGGTGTCTCACACGACGGTCCGCTCCGTGTCCATAAGCAACAGCCCCAGCGACGACCCACCCGAGAAATACGTGCGCCAGCTAGCAAGACACGAGTACAGGTTAGTCAGGACGCGGGAACGCTTCAAAACGGTCCCCGGGAGTGTTCTCATCTCTGCTTTACACATTGAGCTCATTTGAGAGGAAAAAAGATGGGTAACAGAGTACTAAGCGGGGACTGTAATCAAATGCGGCCCTGAACCCACTACCGCCCAGCGATGCCGTTCGGAAACAGAGAAATCATGAGAGAAGGGCCGCCCTTCTCTCATGGAAAAATTTATTTCAGATTTAGTATTGTCACAACTTAAAAAACATCACCCCTCTGGGAACTTGGAATTTAATTATTTACGCATTTTTTAAAGCTTAAAATTTCGTATTTTGATGGGGAAAAAAATCTTCCAATTTCTCTTAAGGTAGATTTCACTCCAAATACTTTGGGCTGTTATGGGTTAAACAGCGTGTGAGCGTGAAACCCAACTACTGTTACACGCCAAAAAATCAACTTTTTTTTTTAGGTCCAATTGGTTTAGCCCGTCTTGGGACGATACATTTTTTTTTTAATTTAAGGAAAAGTGGAAGACAGTTAGTTATTACTTAAACACAAGAGCGTACAATTTTCGTTGAGGGATTACAGCTGATTATAGATAACTAAAATATTGAATATGATTAATATTTCTGATTAACATTTCACTATATTTTTTCAAAGTTGATTTTTAAATATTTTTTTAAAAGTTTCGAATTGTTCAATATCTCTTATATTTGGGTTTTCCTTTTAAGAAGACCTGTGAGTAATGCGTCTAGGGGATTTTTTTTCAGCAATGTTCATATTAAAATATACATTGTAATCGCCGAGTCAGTGTCCTCACATTCATAATTCTGTAATTTGAAAAAATCGAATCTGCATATTATATTCCAAATACTTTGGGCGCGTCGACTTTCACAAAGAAATTGTTCGCAAGTTTGGAATAGTTTGGTTAAAATTTGCGATTTCTTGTCATAGGGTGGAGGTAGAACATACGAAGGGCGAAGGGCCTGGAGCATACATAGCGGCAACACTTACCAAGCCCGTGGCAACAGAGCCGATCAAGGAAGAAAGACCCGCGGGTGCTGCACTCAGCGACAGCGATTCCTCAGACTAAGTATATTTCTTCCTCGAGG
>Ga0058701_10002026_pt1 | contig 15011 bp, 9 predicted proteins | sample AgamicOrMae_FD_97039 | JGI IMG/M metagenome (GOLD analysis project Ga0058701, IMG submission 97039) | Agave microbial communities from Guanajuato, Mexico - Or.Ma.e | ecosystem: Host-associated > Plants > Phyllosphere > Phylloplane/Leaf | place: Guanajuato, Mexico | collected 2012-06-04
GTCATGTTTAAACGGAAGCCAGTAAATCCCGTGAGCGCGTCATAATCAAATGGGCAAGAAATCTTATGTCTTAAAAGTGACAGAGATCAGTTTAAATTTATCAGGGGCGTGACATTGAAAGATTACACAAGCCCACAGTCCAATGGGTTTTTGAACTCGATCACAATAAATTGTAATTTCATTGGATGAGTTTCTCAATAAACATGCAATTTGTACAGTACACAAGCCTAACCATAGCCCTGAAAAAAAAAGAGAATGGGCGAGGAAAATACGGAGACTAAATAGTAAAGACTTCGAAAAACATTCAAAGAGTGGGCCGATATCGCGTTTTTATTGAGACCAATAAAGTAAAGATAAAACAGAAATTTTTCTCGTGGTTGCCACAATTTAGACATTTTGAAATTCTCCTACTTTTCCTTCACTTAATGTTTATTCCTGTCTTTTTTTGCTGAAAAACACCTTAAAAATTTGCGGAAGAAAATCATTTTCCCACAGCGCATCAGTTTTCGCTTGTCAGTATTTTCTATTTTCCTTCACTCCCCCGACTTCCTCCCTAACTCGTTACCTTGTGACACCCACGTCCGTAGTCCTACCCTCCATCTGCAACGCTGAGGTCATGTTTATGAGATATTGCTAGTTTCCGCGGAGAACAATTATGGAACGTGGCTGATGATTAAAATATGGCGCAACATTTCGACTCTGGTCGATAGTACTCCACTTTTATAGCTGCCCATCTCCAAGAAAGTCGCTGCGATCCAGGACACGTTTTATTTCGCGATAACAGCCCAGTAAACTTGCCTTCAGTTTTTGGCAAAAACGTGTCAAGTTTTCATCTTTTTCGACCTTTTTTTTCTGGCGAGAAATCGGTCTTTACACCTTTGCAAAACTTCTGGAAGCTGTCTCGGAAACTACAGCGTGCAGGTAAAATGCGCCCCATAATAGGCCCTTATAGTTGTAAAACTTATAAACTAAACAACTATAGTCGTAATACACTTTGTTACTTAACTCATAATATGTACGACTGTTGAAAGTGTAATCCTGCCTCATCAGAAAGTACACTCCCAGTTTTGAAGGTTAAATTTTTTAGGTCTCTCATGTTCCCCCGCGCTCAAACTTTTATATCTAATTATAGGGATGGATGACATAGTTTTTAGATTTAACGAGATTGACCACGGTCAAACAGTAAAAATAAAGCACCCGTTTTGGGGAATGCTATGCCTGTTTTGGGTGTGAATTCAAAATGGGGGTTGTACGTATTTTGGTTATTTTTCAACATAGTCCTAAGTTCAGTAACATCAATGGAAAGCTCTCGCCGAGACCTTTTGAATGATAAGGCTGAACATAGGCCTATCTTGAAGAATAAACAAAACATGTACTGCCCCCGTTTTAGTTTCACACCCAAAACAGGTATGGAACTTCCTAAAACAGATGTTTAGTTTTTACTGTGCAAGTTAAGTTAGGTTAGGTGGTACGGGCGTTAAGCCTTACTCCTCTAACGCTAGCTTCTCGAATCTCGTCCTGCAGGAGATAATGTACCTTCAGGCTGGATGTCAAACCGCGAAATTCACTCTTTCGATCCCAAGCTGGCTGAAAGGTAAGTCACACGAGCTCCAATCTGTCTTGTGTTCCTTCACCCTCTTTTTGCGAGTTGAGTTTTCTCTGGCAGTCCTGTGCCTGGGCGTCCGCTTGGCGTCCGTCCGCCCACCGACGCGAGCGAAAGAAGAAAAGAGAGGGATGTGGTGTCGGGACAATGCCTCCCTCGTTCCCCTTTCTCTCTCTTGGACCTGGCCGCGACAAGCCGAGCCGCTGTGCGGCAACCCAGTTGCCTTGCACGGTCACCATAAGTCACAAAACCCGAGCATTCACTCACAAAGGCTATATTTTCCTGTTTTCCACCCTATGGTTCAACTTCCTATTCCATGACGTTAGCGATTTACAACAACAAACGTTAGGTTAACTTGGTCTTACGTGCCTTGTGCCCCTTTTCGCTGCCTTTCCGCTCGGCTGTCGCTAAGCCTGATGCCGCTCAGGCAGCCAGCTACCGTGAAGTTAAGGCATCATCAGGCGGGAATACCGTGTCTATAGGACATGCGAAACTACACGAAGGGCTTGCGCCTCACGAAGACCGCTTAGGTTAGCTTGGGTTGGCGTTTGAATTTTGGATTCGATTAAGTTTAGCTTGTGTTTAGATTTGGGTGGGTGGGGATAGTCTCCGACCAGTAAAGTCAGAAATTTGTGTGTAAATAGCATTGAGGTTGGCGGCGAACTTCCAAGCCTTTTCGGATCCCGGGAACTTCCAATAGCTTCCGGCATTACCAATCAGCTTACTTCTGGGAACGGAAAATAAGTTTTGGAAAGTCAGGAGCGGTTTGGGTTTTTACATGAAGTTACGCGAGGCTACGTCCTATTAGACGGTATGGTTCTGGTTCTCAAGATAAGAAGCTTGATAATATTGCTTGTTGAATTGGTTCACGTTGGGTTGAGTAGTTCAGGTTAGATGCAATGCCGAAACTAGGGATGTGTGGTTTAAGGTTAGATCTAGAAAGCGGTGAAAGGCCAATTTTATGTCACTATTAAGTCAGAAACTGCAACGATAAAGCTCATCCAGAATAGCTTCGCTGATGTGCTCCGGAGACGGACTCCTCACTTCCTACACGAGACTTCTATTAGACGTCTAAATGCCTCTTACATTAAAGAATAATCTTGCGTTTAAGCTCACTTCAAAGTGTTTCGGCTTCAGTCAAGATACGATATCGTACGAGTACACTTAGCTCTAAGTAACCTACCCTTCTCTGGCCTAAACAAACGCAAAATGACACTTGCGTTACAGCCTGACTAACACTGTTCAAGCCGTTGAAAATTGTCGCTATTTTGAACACTAGGTTAACTCACTTAGGTTAGGTTATATTGGAGCATGGTTAACATGACCTAGTCACCGTAAACGCGAACCCCTGTTTCAGGCAGTCCTGGGCGTGTTTTAAAAATGAAGGTGGAATAGGGGAGAGCATGATTTGGTTATTTTTAAAGATATCAATAACTATATCAATAAAAATGTCTCGTCATGAGCTTTCAATGGTTAGTGATAGAAGTACCTTCAAAATCAACCAAATCACGCTCTTCACAAGTTATACCTTCATACCTAAAAGCGGTGTGTGACCTAAAACAGCAGTTAGTTTTTACGGTGATCTGTCAATAACCAGAGGTTACCTTACGCTAGGTTATTTTCAAAATTGCCTAAAATATTCACACTCAAAAAAATGACTTCGTCACAGTAACAAACGTGATATGAAATCCGCGTTTTGTTCTTATACAGACTACAACCGTACCTGTTGAGATAACAATCATTTTTTGTCGCCTTCACTATTTTCTTGTCACCATTACAATTTATTTAGTAACTGTAACCAAACAATGGACGTCTAAAAATTGTAATTGTGACAAAGTCATTTTTAAGCGTGCAGATTCCTCGGCTAAACGTGAGTTCGATGTGTCTTCGACGTCTCTATTCAGGGGGTCCCGTTGAGTCCAGGCCCGGCGGGCGGGCGCGCCGGGAGGGGAGCGCACAGCCCTCCGCCACGTCGCCCCTCCCGCTCCGCGGGCGATCGATAGCGACGCAGCACCGCGACGGCAAGCCACGAGCGGAGTCCTCCGATGGAGCCAGCCGGAGCGCGCAGCGCAGCTGCCATCCCGCCTCCAGCGAGAGCGAGGAGGTCCTCTGGGTGGAGCCGCCCTGCGCCCGCCCGCCCAACCGCCCGCCCGCCCGGCCGGCCAGCCGAGCCAGTGCCGCAACCGCACTAGTGCAGCGCCCGGCGGCAGCACCGCGCCGTTCAGTACAGTAGCTGCTCGCTCCGCAAGAAGCGGCATCGATCGCCGCGCCGCGCCGGGACGCTGAGTGCGTCATCCCGAAATGGTCCAGGACACTCGCGACGGACTCCCTCCCCTTCGTCGGCCGACTCGTCCCCCGACTAACGTAACGAGATATACGTGTACAAACAAGGCTTCCCTGTACTTCTAATAAGGTTAAGTTTTCCACAGTCTGTCTTCCAATAACTTTCGTCGCCGAAGACATAGCAAGGTTCTTAAATTATGGGGTTGTTGCATGAGTTTAGGATAAGTCCTACTCTCATGGTTGTTGTAAGCCTGATGACGCTCACTTATCAGCGGAACAGCAGTCGGATAGCGAAATCAGGCTTGGTCGGATATCGCCAATATCGCCCCCGATTGGCGAGCGGGGCGGTAGCGATGCAAAAGGTATACTTTCTAATGGAGCGATGCACGACGTCTACTTAACCTAACGTGAGGTAATTTACTACCCTACGCGGCAGGTCGTTATAGGCCTAATGTACCTAAGAACCGAGCGGAGCGCAAGCACGGGCTTTTGCGCGGGAGCGTGTCGTTAACGCTTAAAGATGGTCACACAGAAGAAAAGATCCTTACAATACTACGAAAGAAGTATAAACTGCAAGCTTAACAACTCCCGATGTATTAAAAAGTTAACGATTCAAAGTCTTGAGAAAAAAAGGGAAATCCCTATCAGAACCGAGACATTTTTTCCCCCGAATATCTTTTGCGAACTTGAGCTTGTTTGGGAAAGCCTTCCTTAATCTGCTCCATACTCATTACAACGGAGCTTTAGATAAGGTGTCAGTAATGTAAAAACAAAGGCTTTGCACGATCGCAAAAAAGTACTCCTTTTAACTGAATAAACCAATTACACATCATAAAGATCACTGTCATAAACTACCTAATTACATTTATGATTAATACCAATGTACAATTTAAAATTACGAGAATACGTGGCTCTCTTTAAAAAGTTAAGGCATTTTATAAATATAACCCGTCTCTTTATACCGAGCTGTCGTGTTCTATGAATAAAATAAAAAAAATAGTTCTGTCAAAAGATGTCCGGATTTTCTCCTGTGACACGTGCTCTTGAAACTCACAGACTTTTTTTTTTTCTTAAGATGACTCCAAGTAAACAGTTTGTTGGACGTCTGTTTCTGCTGAGAATCTAATAATCAACAGGTGTTTAGTCGCTGTTAAGTCGCTCCGATAGTACAAGTGCCGCCAATGGCGACCAACCATAGCCTATTCCGCTTCCCACCGTCCTACATGCTCCAACGGTGGGTGCTTCAAAAGGGGTTCCGGGTTCAGAATGATGTACTCCTAAAGCCGATACCGCAATGAAATCTGATACGGCATTAAACTGTTTAACTCACAGCTTACATGGACAAACCTTATTTAAGTTTGGTTGGGTAAGGATAGGTTTGGTTTGTCAGGGTTATTTAAAGATGCGTTGCATAGATTTGGAACGTCTTTGTAAGTTGGGTTTCGTCAGGATTGTTATGGTTAAATGTCTTGCATCTCACCTTGCTTGGTTTAGCGGAGAAAGGTGGAAATCAGGTGGACGATACCTTAAATACATTGAATGCAGAAGCTAGTCTAAACGGCCAACCATCAGGCAAAGGCCCGGATACAGCACTCGCTCTTGTAGCTGGATCGGAGGGACACCCTGTGAGATGCGACAAGGGCGACGCGAATCCGCGACGCGGGTCGCGCTCAGGTGACGCGGCTCGACCGAGGCGTCCGCGATGGCGTCGCATCTCGTTGGACAGCGAGCCCAACCCAGCCCAACTCGGCCGGCCCACAAGTGTGTCTCACTCTACTTATCACTCGTGACGTCATTAGCGCCGGGCCGGCCAAGGTTCCGGCTCTGTCTTCCTTGTAAGAGTTTTTCTTTTCTGTCCATTGGCTATGCCTTGGTTGTGCCTTGGCTATGCATTGGTTATTGTGGATCGGCTATGCCTTGGTCGTGCCCTGGCTGTGCCTTCTCTGCTGTGCATTGGCTGTGCCTTGGTAGTTCGATGTTCATTGACGGTGGTTTGGTTGTGCGTTAGTTGAGCGTTGGCTGTGCCTTTGCTGAGACTTGACTGTGCCATGGCTACCGGAGCGACTGCAGTCCAGCACTGCTTTGTAAGCACCAGTTCCTGTATTCGCACGCTGCATCATGTCAAGAGATGTGTAGTCCTGCAGACTTGCAAGAGGAGACAAACGGACAGACGCATACGTAGCCTACACACTAACACCTATCGGTTTTCTCGACATTTTGACAAAACGAAATTCAGTCTATCTTGAACTCGATTTTTTTTGTGTCATAACTGTACGACTTCCATCGACATTGGCGCATGTATGTAAAGTCCTTCAATGTCCAGAAGAGGAGAAAAGTGGAAAAGATTTGGTGGAGCTGCAGAAAATACGCGATGCGAGACTTGGGGGTAGTACCCTGGAAAGAACCACGGTTTGTTCTGATTGCATATGTTTTCGCTTAATGACAACGGAGCGTTGTGGCTGAGTGGTCAGCTTTAGTAAACACGAGGTCGTGGGTTCAATTCTTACTTCCGTTGAATTTTTCCTTCTTTTCTCTCGACCGGGCCTTGTGATTAAAATATACCTCAGAACGTCGTCGCTAAACGTCTTCTTAGTGGTCGAGAGGTTAGCGTTGCTAAGTTACCAAGTGATGGTGTCTAGACTCGGTAAGAGATTCGTGGTTCAAATCCGCGATTAAATGCCACGCGCAGCCTCGAAAAATCGCGGAGATCCTTGGAATCTGGCCGGATGGGTAACACCTCGCCGGCCACGGAGCCGCTGAGAAAACATCTAGGCCTAACTGGCCTCAGGTCTGACGAATTGCGCGTCAGGAGATAGCCCCTTAACACCCCATTCCGTAAAATCTGGGAAGTTAAGGGGGGGCTTAACCACGGGTAGTTTTGCATTTTTTTTCGTCAAGTTTATTTATGCTGTTGCAGATACCGGTAGTAGAGAGAGGTAAAGGTTCATTTTCCGAATCCGCTATCGCAAAATCGCGAAGATACTTGGCATCTGGCCGGATAGGCAACACCTTGCCTTCCACGGTGCCGCGCTGAGTTGACCTATCCACCCTCACTCTGACGCAGTTCGCGGCTGGATGGAGCGCATAGAAAGACTCCATCCCGGCAACCTGGGAAGTTAAGAGGGGCTTCGTAGCAATCACATGAAAAATACGGGTATAGTCTCCTTTTTTTCATATCTTCTTTTCAAATCTATTACCGCTCTTTTTGTAGATAGGGGAAGCAAGGCAAAATGTTCATTTTTTGACGACTCTCAAAACCTCATGGAGGAAAACAGGGTGAATAACGAGTATTTTAGGCTTGCTTCACTTCTCTCTTCGGTGTCACCCAGGCGATGCCAATGCCGCCTACTTCTCTGCGGCAGGCTGCCGCCGCTGAGGCCAGCGCCGGTCCACTTCTGGAGGACCACGACAGCCCACTATCGACCCGTTGCCTTGCCTGCAGCGTCCGGAAGGAGCCAGCCTCCCCCGTCATAGCGGAGCTCGCCACCGCGCCGCACCTCTGGGACAGGCCCTCTGTCAGGCCATGCCCTAAACTGAGGCCTAGCGCTCCACTGAGGCCTACCCTTCCACTGTGAGGCCTACCCTTCCACTGTGAGGCCTAAGCCTTCCTCACACCACAACATTTAAATCTTATTCATTTTCTTCCTCAGTATTCTACCCTTACTTTACATTATGAAGACACAACCGCGTCGGTGTCTAATGCCTCGCTTGGCTACCAATATGCCTATTGCTATCGCCACGCCAGCGACAAGCTTGCTTCTCGGCGGCAGGCTTTCTTTGATGCCTGAACTGTTTGCCTCGAAGCAGCTTAGGTATGAATGGGGCGATGGTGTAAGTTTAACCGGAGAGGCCAAGAATATTAATGTCCTAAAATTTAACTCTAAATCACAGTCAAATTTATGGCATGAGCTAAAAAACATTGAGAATGTTTAATTAACGGAGAAACTGCTTCATCCCAAAGACCACATCGCATAGCATTAAAGGCCACATCAACACTGAAAGCAATACTTTTAGTGGTTTGCGGTTTACCAGACTATCTACCGGGAAAACTGGAGTGATGCGAGAAACGATTTTTCCCGAGGCTCAGAGATTTCCAAGACTTCAAAGAGAGTTTTCCAGCAAACCGATATGCAAAATCCTTGGTGCAGATCTGAAAGGGAAATTCTTGGCAAGTCGCGGAATGGACGGAACTGCCCTTCACTAATCAGAATCACCGCTGATTTCAGGCTTTAAAAACTGGGGAACAGCTGTTTAGAGTGTCTTCGACAGAAAACAAGTTGCGTAACACAGGAAGAGATCCAAACTTCCACTTTTAAAAGGTGTCTTAAAATGGTGCCTCAGATTGGTATAAAGTTATAAAGTTCCCTAGGGAACTCTACTCTCCTTTGCTTCTCTTTTTAGTTCTCTACGTTCGGTCACCTCGCCATTGTGCCACTTACTCGACAGCAACTGCGGGCACCCTTCCACTTGGGGCAAGCCTCTTTCTCCAACAGCGACTCGCAAAAATCACCAAAAATCGCGCGCCCTCAGGAACATTATTGCCCATGCCAACCTTGGCGCATGGCCTATTTTTCGCAAGAGCCGTGTTTACGACGGCATCAAGATGGTCCTCATATCGGGGAGGGGAGGGGGATGCCAGTCACCCCGTCCAGTCCAGGTGCTGGAAGGGGGCTCCGGATGGCGGGGGAGGGGGCCCCTCTGGGGGAGGCACAGCGGGGGCGGGGGCCGGTCGCCGCCGGCCGCGCCGCGTCGCGTCGCGGGCCGGGATAGGAGCGCCTCCGAACCGAAGAGGATCAATACTGAAGGCCGTCGGCGGCCTCCTCTCGACACGTCCTCGGTGGTGAGCGCTCCGCCGACAGCTCCCGTAGGATAAGCGAAGCGGTCAACACTAAGCTATAGCCTTGTCGCTTACATTCCGTTGGAAATCATACTGCCGGGAAAAATTAAGAGCTTCAGCAGGATAGGAGACTTTCCAGCAAAGCGAGAGCGATGAAAGGCGCAATGCATGTTTACCTCGGTTTTCCTGACCTAAGTTAACCTCATTCATCAGGTTAATCTTACCAAAGTTAACCTCACTAGGTCAACATAGCCTAAGGAAACCTAATTAGGTTGACCTAACTTAAGTTAACCTTATTAGGTTGACCTAACCTAAGTTAACCTCATTCATTGGGTTAATCTTACCAAAGTTAACCTAACTACATCAACATAACCTAACGAAACCTAATTAGGTTGACCTAAGTTAACCTTATTAGGTTGACCTAACCTAAGTTAACCTACCAACGTTAATCTTGCCTGAACGATTTAATGTTAATCCTCATATTAATTAATAATAAACCCAGAGAGGATCACAAGATGTATGAAATACTACCTTTCAAATCCTCAGTGCATGCATACTAGTATGGGTTCAAACAGGCTTTACACATCTTTTGGTTATTTTTAAAGGTGGAACTGTCAATACGTAGGCATATCAATGGAAAGATCTCGCCATACCCATTCCAATGACATAATGCGCCATTAAGTTAGTTTTCAAGATATACCTATGGACAGGTCAAGAAACGCTTTGAATTAAAAGTGATGCTAAATAGGTCACTATGACAAGGCACGAAGCTATATGATCCTTCTCGCCAACGGTTTGAATGTTCGGAACGTTTCCATGAGCCGAAATCTTTTATAGGACACAATATTCACGCAAAAAGGGTGACCCGCTCGAAACAGGGGGGGGGCATCCTGCAATTCCCACATGCACACGCACACAATATATATGATAAGGCCTTATTGTGTATGTCGAGCCTGAGTCACCTTCTTGGTGTGATTTCAAGGAGCTCTGTCATATATGCATGACCCCTTCAGGCAAACGACATGACTAATCGAGAGAAGACGTTCCCGCTCGAGTAACCTATCGGCGCAGTCGCAATGCCTCGTTATTGTTTGTCCAACAGGTGTTCATTTCCTGAGGATAATCTCCATGGTGGGACACTTCTTAATGACCCAAAAATACCTCCCCTCTGCTTCACAGCAAGATATTTACGACACCCGAGCTATGGGGAATGAAAGACAAGGGTAGGTATATTCGCAGTTTTTAAGGTTGGATTTCCCACCTTTCCATTACTTCACGACCTTCTTCGACCTTTTATCACTACGAAGATTCACGACCGCGAGGTTTAAGTTAGGTGCCATGTGCGTCTGTCCGCTGTTGCTGCGCTCAGTGGTGGTAGGCTTATTGGTGTCTTGGCTTAAGTGATTGCTGTCGAGGAGCGGCATAAGGCTTGGTGACAGATTAGGTTAATCTAAGTCAAGTTAGGTTAAGTACTTTTTGTCTTGCTCTGCTCTTAGCGATGTACTCAGTAAAAACAAGGCCCCCGTTTTGGGGTATGCTTATACCGGTACCTTTTTTGGGTGTGTAACCAAAGCGGGGGTGATACGTACTTCGGTAATTTTTCAAGATAAAGTTCAGCCGGATAATTCAAAAGGTCTCCTCGAGAGCTTTCCATTGATGTGGCTGAACATAGGTCTATCTTGAAAAATTACCGAAGTACATACCACCCCCGCTTTGGTCTCACATCCATAACAGGTATAGCATTCCGCAAAACGGGGATTCATTTTTTACTGTGGAGGTCCACAAAAGATAGGAAATTCAACTTCCACATTTTACAGTGTGTATCGCTGCAAATAGGCCGCTTGCCGTCTGTAATCTGGATCTCCTCCCACAGCGGGTTCTCCAGAGGTTATCTTTTGGGGCTTATTTTAAAGTGAAATAGACAGAGCACTCCATGGGGAGTGACAAAGAAGTGCACAATAATGGCCAAAGGTTATCTTCTCCTGTTTACCTTAAGGATAAAAGTCTTCTGGTTGAGTAGAATTTAACTTCAAGTCAATTCTCTCCCCCCCCTGAAAAAATGTTCTTTCCATCTCAAAAAGTATTGTAAGAAATTGCTGAATATAAGGCCAAGCCAACACATACATGTGCGTTTAACGGTAACATGCTTACCTAAAAGAATCTTAAATTCAGATGCAACGAAAGTTGAATCACTAATCTGAAAAAAAAAGTCTAATTATGCACTGAATTTCAGATATTGTTCTTATTTTCGAAAAACTTTTTATTCTAAGAACGAAACAACAAAAATTCAGTGAATATTTGGACTGAATTTTTTTAGGCCAGTAATTTGACTTTCGTTGCACCTGAAATTTAGATTATCTTTTTACAGTGGCAGTAGCTGAAGCAAAGCGCCTCCAGGCCCAAAATAATTAGGTCTTGTCAGTGAAAATATCGCTTATCAAATTTCGATACATTCACAAGTTCCCTTTTAAGGTAACGAGTAAAAGATGAATAAGTTAAAGGGTGGCATAACGACCTCCGCAGTTCAACATTCTTGTCGTTGCATTGGCACTACTCTGTGGCAATTGCAAGAGACAATAACAGCTGTTCGACGATGAATTTCTCATACAGGCCACTCAGTTTAAAGCATTTGCCTGGGTCAACTCCAGCGACCCGAAGAAGAGCTAAATTAAGGACGTCCCCTTCTGCTTGACCTGCTTTTGAACCCCTCTCCAAGACCGAGATGGCGACAGGGACACTTGTGCGTCTGAGAACCCACCTTTTCGTTACTTGTTTAGGATTGCTAGCGCAGCTATATGTTTAGCAGCATTCGCGAGACAAGTCGCGCGAATACGTGCGGGCGTATTCTTCTGAGGGAAACGCAATCAGAGATCATACATAAGTATGTATTAAATAATACATTGGATCGTGGTACAACCTCGGAACAATCCTGCGGTATAAGCTACTTTGACGGAGGTCGCAACTTAACCCATAGTCGGTGAACCAACAATCTTAATAATGAAGGAAGGGTTTTTCCTATGCCTTCCACTTTGGTTCAAATTATTATACTACGAGGATTAACGACATGCAACCACGTATGCCGTACGTTATGTCAACCTATGTTAGGCCCCTTTACCTAATTTACGTTAACCTACCTTATCCTAGTTAAGTCGACCTCAATCAAATTAACTTAGATTGAGTGAGCCCAGATTAGGTAACAAGATTAGATAAGCCTTTGGTTAACCTTAGATTAGCCTAGGTTAGGTTAACCTAGGTTAGGTTAACTTAAGTAGATTAACATAGGTTGGGTTAACCTAGATTAGGTTAACATAGGTCAGGTTAACCTAGGTTAGGTTAACTTAAGTAGATTAACATACGTTGGGTTAACCTAGATTAGGTTAACATAGGTCAGGTTAACCTGAATTAAGTTAACCTATGTTAGGTTGACCTAAATAAGGTTAACCTTGGTAAGATGCTCGCTCCGCTACCACTCCACTTACAAGTTTCAGCCTGATGCCGCCTACTTCTCCGCGGCTTACTGAAAAAGCATCATCAGTCTTGTTGACCATAAAGATTAACTTCGGTTGAGTGCATTGTGCGACGCTCTCCTACAGCTCCGCTCAAACGGGATGTAAAACGCAAGAAATGTAAAATTCAACCTCATAAATTAACACTGAACTCACTAAGCACGAAGAGAAAAGACTCAATTTATAGTAGTCAAGAACATTATACAGTATTGGTTTGGATGGTCTATGAAGCTGTCCTAGACGGTGCCCGGCTCGTGGCACGTGGCCGGCTGGCGCTTAGCACTTTGCTGCAGAGGCGACACTTGCTCGAGGTCGACTTAGTGTCTCTCTTCGAGGCTACATGTCCCAAAACCGCTCCCAATATTCAGACTCAACCGTCAAGTGTAGCGGTGATTTCATGGATATCCGCGCACACTGGATTTCTTCAGTTCCGATCTGACCTGATTCATACGTTCACGGATACCCCCGCTAGCTGAACGTTTTTCAACATGGAAAAAAATAGCAGTGGCAGCTAACGCGTTAATTGATGTGGCGGTCGCTATTCTTTTTAGCAGCCGTCGCTAACTTTTCAGTAGCCATTGTTAACGTTAGCTGTTCCTACGAGTTAGCAAGGGCAACAAATTGAGCAAATTTGTTTAGCAGCCATTTTTTTATATTTTAGCTGCTACGTCTAATGTCAGAGATGACTGCTAAAAATTTAGCAATGTCTGCTAAAATTACTTGTGCCTGCAATATCAATTAACGTGTTAGCTGCCACTGCTATTTTTTTTTCATGAGAGAATCCACAAAGTTTATCACAGCTATCCGAATCCGGGTAGGTTCTTCCAGTTGAGCGCTGATTTCGCACGACAGAAACAAATCCCTGTTGAGGGCTCACTGTAAAAACCTTGAATGAATAAAGTTTGGTGACCAAATTTTAGTGCCACGTGCCTCGCTCAAATGTCACTCCGCTCAAGCCTCGCCCCGCTGTTTAGCCATGAAAGACGGGATAAAAGTAGTGGGTAATTCTAAATAGTTAATTTTAATTTATGAACTAATTAGAATCTCATAGACACAGAATATTTAATTCTGATTAAACTCTAAAAGAAAATTTTCCGTTGGAACTGATGTTTGACAAACTGCTTTGCGCGCAATATCCGGGCTCGGCTGCCTAAGGCTGCGCACCGGGGCGCGCGCTGACGTCCGGCCGGCAGGCGGGCGGGCCGGCCGGCCACGTCCGGTGTCGCACTCGCGCGAGCGGCGTCGACGCGGCGCGCGTCGCCAGTCCGCCGGCGCGGCGGCGGCGTGCGGCAGCGGCGAGTCCCCGAAGAACTAGCGACGCTAGTGTGCCTCAGCCTGTGCCAATGGGCGGCCTTGAGACGAGAATAACGTTGCATAATGGGCGAGGTAGCACGGCGCCGGCTCTCGACAGTAACGCCTTCAGCCTGGGACGAACTTGGCGACCAACTTTCTTTCATATCGCCGAGCCGCCGATAACAACAATGTAGCGAGCTGATTGTAACGACCGTAACCATTGTTGCCCCGAAGCGTCTAACGACCGATACCGCATAGAACATCGAATCGTAACGATAGACTATACCGCTTAACCATCCGAGTATAACGATCCATCGCTTAACGACCATCCCATTATAACGATGTACAACTTAAACAACGATCTATCGCTCAAAACAACCATCCGATTATAACGATTTATGGCTTAAAATAACCATCTGATTATGACGATCGATCGCTAGAAACCATACGATTGTAAACATATATCGCTTAAAACAATCATACGATTAGCCTATAACGCCTTGTTATTGAGTATGACCAAAATGACCATTCCATCGGCAGTGTTTACGACCGCTTAGAACAATGCAACTAAACGCTTGGTTCATGGGGCGATTTGATTGTAACGGTCTATCGCTTACAACAGCAATGATACTGTGACTTTTCTTGTAATGACCATCCGATAACGATCTTTCGTTTTTGACAAATATCTCATGATAACGATTCCTCGCAGTTAACCGCCACTCAAAACTATCGAATGGAATGACAATCCCATATCATAACGATATAGGCCTACCGCTGGTATCGTGACATCAGGCTTGAAGACCATAACGTTAGGTTAGGTTAAGTTACGTTAATTTGGGTTAGGTTAAGTTTGGTTTAGTTTGGTTAAGTTTGGTTGAATTCGGTTATGTTAATTTAGGTTAGGATAAGTTAGGTTAGAGTAAGTTAGATTAGGTTAGGTTGGGGTAAGTTAGGTTGGAGTAAGTTAGGTTAGGTCAAGTTAGGCTAGGGTAAGTTAGATACGATTAAGTTAGGTTAAGTTAAGGTAGTACGAGCGGGGCAGGTCTTATGTACAGAAATTAATGAATGTGGTCTAAAAACCTTCTTTAGGTCACGACACATTAAGAAAACTTTTGAAAAATTGGGATCAACGAACTCACTTTTGAACAAAATCCATTTGAAATTTTCAAAAAATACATGGGCTCTTATGGCGGAACGGTAATTTAGCACAGATTAAATGGGTTTTTTCCTTCTGGAGACTGATCAAATGTACAGGATTCTTTGAAAAACTAGATTTAAGTGGGTTATGTTTTAATAAATCGAGGCAGCAAAAGAAATATATGGGTCAACGAGGAAATAACAGAGAAAACTTGAGTCAACTGACTAAATTTTACATAATTTTAAGCAAATAAGCGATTTTTGTGATTTTTGGAGCTTTACAACTCAGCTAAAATCACTTCGGGTTGACCTTTAATCTAAAAAAAATTAAAATATGAACTTCGCTTAACAC
>Ga0058701_10002027_pt1 | contig 15003 bp, 8 predicted proteins | sample AgamicOrMae_FD_97039 | JGI IMG/M metagenome (GOLD analysis project Ga0058701, IMG submission 97039) | Agave microbial communities from Guanajuato, Mexico - Or.Ma.e | ecosystem: Host-associated > Plants > Phyllosphere > Phylloplane/Leaf | place: Guanajuato, Mexico | collected 2012-06-04
ACAGTAACAACTTTGCACCTAGTGACCAGTAGTATCCGTTAAATTCGCCTACTCTGCACCTTATTGAGATTCGCTGAGGCACCTTTTAAAGATGCCTCTTACAATAGCGTCATCATTTTGTTTTCAAAGAGAAACTTTGCTTTTTTTTTCGTTTGAACAGACGGTTTAGTAACTTTTTTGGCCAACGGGTTAATTAAAAAAAATATGGTAGTTCAACAAGGTCTTCTGTCGTTTTATGGAAAACTGTAAAGAAACATTTTTTAGGGCTATAATATACTATTATAAGAAATGGACATTAGTCGGCATGACCAGATAAGCTCTCTCTAGTGGATGCCAGATGAGAACGGCATGTTTTTAGTGTATGGCATGGGATGATTATGTTCATGTACATTTTCGCCCCTAAGAAACTAAATCTTCATTAGTCCAAGATTTCGTTCGCGCATTTCGTCTGGGCTGTAAATCACTGACCTATGATGAGATAAAATAGACACGTAGCTAAAACAAGGAGGCTCGTGGTTTTGTTGGGACGGAATTCCTGGATGGGGACGAGAAACCTTTCCAATGGCTATTCATTTTTAGGCGAATTACGTTTTTCTAGCCGCGATTCAAATGTAGCAGACTCTACTAAACGCCGCGGAAAAACTGGTTCAAAACACGTTTTCTGTTGAAATCTTTTCGAAACACCCAGAAGGCAGAGACCGTATGTTGGGTTTAGTTTCAACAAACCTTAGAAATGAAACAAAATTTTCTCGGGAAGAGTTTTTTAAATAATTCTCCCTCCTCCGTCCTCCCCTAAACCGTCGTTTCGAGAGTGTCAGATACGCCTGACGTCAACTTGATATCTTTTTCTTTGACTCAGATATTCAGGCCGGCGCGGCTTAGCTCGGAGGTTATACAAGAAAATGTTTACAGGCGGTTGTACGATGCTTTGTTTTATGATCAACAAATGGAAAGATCGATTCAGAAAGTCTACGTGGTTCCGTCATCGCTCGGACCTTCCTTGAAACTAGGTTCGATTTTTTACGCGCGGCTAATAAAATTGATTTACCTCTACCTTCTTAAATGAAAACGTGCTTTTGTTTACCTTCCCGTGAGGCCTGTCGCATCTGCACTTAATTTTTTAAAAGAACACTCGCTAAAGAGCGTCACTGAAGGTTTCGTACTTAGCTTTCATAAGAGTTCTGTGGCTTATGCCAGGGGACATTGTTGAAAGAAAACGAAGTTGGCGTTTTCCATTTCGTGAAAGGAAGTGAACGTAAATCGCAGTTGAATGGGGAATGAGGTGCCTTCTTAATCGAAGACTGGTTGTGAGTTTCCCTTTCTGTCTGTAAATTAAAGAACAGGTAGTGGTGATTACGTGGTATGTTGCCTGACGGGATGTGGAGAGCTTAAGCAATATATTATTACGTCTTGTGTTTTTGCCCTGAATCTTTCGCTCGGGTTAGTACGGGTGATATACCGGGCAAACTCCCGTTGTCAGCTGTACATTTTACGCCCCTTTCCCTTCGTACGTGTATGTTTGGAAAAAGAGATATGCTGTTCTGTCAGCTCATGAGACTAGGGTGAGATGAGCTGGAAACGTAGTCTGCTAGGAAGCTCGAATGTTTTTGCGTCGTTGTCCTCTGTAGCGCCCTAAGACGGTTGAGTTGAGCTTCCTATGTTTCCAGTAGGCCTACCCTCGTCTCATGGTCAACCCCTTTCTTGTGCTTCAGTTTTGACTTTTCACACACCGTATTGAACTACGACTGTGCACGGTTCTCTCACATGAAAATTAGACACTGTCGTACGTGTTCTCGTCCATCAATAACCGGAAATCTCTTCGTTGAAATTCCATCGTTTGTTCCCAACTAGGATTCTACCTAGTTTAAGGACTAGTAGTGCTGATGATATGCTCTAAAGTCTTTCCGCAGAGATATTGTCGGAATTGCCTCAAAGTCGCGTAAAATAATGGGAAAGTCTCCAAGCACCTGGGCTAATCTTGACTTGTTCGCACGGGGATGTATACATATATTGACGCTCGCGGGAAATTTTGTAAAATACGGAGAATTTGCTCAGGTGTAGAGATTTTTACTGTAAGCACTTACCTCTTTTTGTGTTGGTATTGATTTAGCTTTGTTTACCCAACACCATTGTGACTTGTTAGATGTTTTCACCCTCACATTTTCCTTAATCCTTTATGACCTTAACCCGATACCGCCCAGCGATGCCGTCCGGAAACAGAAAAAAATATTTTTGAGGAACTTTTCAGTTCAGTATTGTCACAAAAAAAAATATCACCCCTAAGGAAACCTAAAATTTGAGAATTTAGGCATCTTTCAAAGCTAAAAATTGTGTATTTTAGTGGAAAAAATCCTTCCAATGTCTCTTAAGCTAAATTTCTCTCGAAATACTTTGAGCTGTTATGGGTTAACTGACAAAATGCGACGTGCCAACTGAAAACTCCGCCCAAAAATGTCTTGTTTCCTTGTATCAGCGAGTGTTGGAGGAAGGGTTTACCTCCTTGTTACTCGCTCGTTGGAATCTCCACGGAGTTCATTCTTTCGACTGGTCGTCCATTTAGAACGTCAGGCAGGAACTTCTGCCGCCCTTGTCCCGGTATAGTCTCCCCGGATTAAGTTTTGCCGATGGACGAGAACGCGTACATTAGTCCGCTCGCCTCGCGGCAGGGGCTTTGCCTTCTACGATGTACTGCATGTGACGATCGTGAGTGACGTGTCACGTGACCTTGGTGACCCCAACCACTTTTATGTGCCACATTTCAGAATTCCACCATGAGGCCATCTCCTCCCAATCATTCGTCGTCTCAGCCCTCACCGCACCCTCCACCCCCTCCACCCCACAGTCAGATGATGCCCAATCAGGTGAGTGGTACTCGCTTCTCCTCACCTCGCCCGCCTCAACCCTTCCCGCCTCGACCCGCCTAACCCTGCCTCGCCCTTACCCACCTAGCCTGGGCCAGTGTGTTGCTATTAACTTGGCTGTGTTCTGTTCCGTAGACGAAGAAAATTTTTGACGTGCAGTAGTCCTCGTATTTGTCACGTGCTGTCATTCTCGTCGGCGTGAGTTAATCGGGACGAACGAAAATATCCCCTCGATGGATTTCACCGGAAAGTCGTACTCGATTTTGATTTGTTGAGCATGCCTAGAGAGAACGATGATTCGGTGGACATTATTGCCTAACCTTACTCGCCAACTCTGTGTGGTGTTAGGTCTCGAGGTTAGGAATACATAGATTTGGCCACGTGACTTTGGCGGTTTAATAGTTGGTCGCGTTTAAATTTTACCGTGCCGCGAAATCTGACAACATTGCTGTGGTATTTTCTAACAGCGCCTCTGAGTTTCTGCTTCGGTACCTCACCTGTCTTCAAAACCAAAAGGCAAGCTGTACCCTTGTTCTACCGTGTAAAATTTCGTCACCCACGAAAGTCAGTTGTTTTTCCAAAATCAGAAAACGGCGAGCGATTTATTTTATTGCCACTCACGATTTTATGCTGGTTCGACGGCAATTGTGCATCAGTGGAACACAATCAATTGCAGTTACCACACCTTGTTTCATAAGCTCAACTCTGAGTTACTCCCTAGAATTGTAAAGTTACGATAAAATTGAAACGCTTCTTTTAATCTGCTCCCATAATTAATTTGTGATTGAGAATATATTCCGAGGTTCATGGCGGAAACCTGTGGCGACTCTTTGGTTCAAAGAGAAAGAAAATAAGAAGGAATGGTTTCGATCTGTAAAAACTATTCAATTTAAAGGCAGAATATAGTTTGTGTGTTCTTTTCAAGCTTCCCTTGAACATCTGTTGTGAAGTGCAATGCGCTAATGGCTGTTTCTTAGTGGAGATGTCTTCGAAAAGGGCTTTGTAAAACTACGTCCCCACACGTATATGTGTACACACGGCCGAGCTCTTGAATCTTGTCGCCTTTCAAAACATCTCATTTGTCGGAAAAGGGTTTTCCTTGGAATCCGTCAATAATTTTGTTCGTCTGGTAACCAAACTCCGGTATGCTTTGCATGTTGCCTACCTGCTTCTCGCCTACACCGTCCTTTTCCTTGGCGTTTCCTCGTTGAATTTGATTGGAATTCGAATTTGGTGAGAAGATTGTGTTACGTAGTTGAGGTTTGAGCAAGCCAGAGGTGTGAACTTTGAAAAGAATTAACTGCAGTGAGTGAAAATTGAAATTACAACTCGGTTTGGAGAGCATGGTGTAGGGTGATGAAAATTGGTGGTTGTTGAATGCCAATTTCTGTGTGTAGGCGTATGCATGATTTTTTTCCCCCCAGGACTTTGCGAAGTGTGTGCAATTTACGGGCAGTCCCTAAATGGCGTTGTTGAACGCAAAGCATGTTGAAATGACGTTCATGGCGGGGAGGGGACTTAATTTTGATGACGCCATTTAAGGATTACCCCTTTGATATTACTGGATTCGCAGTATAAATAGTGTTTACAGGGGAAATTTTTCTCGTTGGGACTTTGGCGATGAAGCTGACGAAAATGTGCATGTGTTGAAATCAGGATGTCTATCATGGTACACTAAGTTCAAAGGTCGCGTTTTCGACCTTTCTTGTTTTTCCCTCATTCAACCATTACGGTAAACGACCAGGCAAGACTTTTTTTTAATTTTAAAAAAGATAGGTTAACCTAGCTGAGGTGAGGTGCTGTGTCCAATGTTTCCATCACCCCTCTCGGTCGTTGCCAAGCCCGATGCCGCTAACGTCTCGTCGGCAGTAACTGCCGCCGGAAAGTGAGCTGCATCAGGCTGTGCAACCGTGAAATGAGACTAGTAAAATACAGTCTCTCTCAAGTTTAGACTATCGAAGATAAGGTTAAACTTCTTGTACCCCGCTCTGCTCGGCCGCGAGATGAAAAGGTGGACCACTAGATGTAAAAAGTGCTATCTTTTAAATGTTATCCTGAGGGAGACATTGACTGGTCGAAAATGCTCCTATAATATACGTTGGAAAGAAGGAATATATTGTGGAGAAGTCCTGATGATGTTGGTAGCATTTTCGTAATTTTCAACTGGACAGGAAGGGGCTTGTCACGAGACTTGGCTATCTCTAAGAAAGAACCTTGTGTTCACATATCGGTATTCCCCTATCTTAAGTAATTTGAATAAGTGCGTGAAGTGGAAAAAAGACCTGGGATTTCTTAAGCGGCTTATGTAGTTAAACACTACTTGTGTATTAGAGTGTTTCTTTTTGTGTTATTTAATCAGTTCTTGCCATCCCCATAGAAATATATTAGTTGAAAAGGCTACATTTTTCAGGGTAAAAATGATAATGTTGTGTCTCGTTGAAAGCGCAAGATTGCCGTCTTGGATTAACTTTGTGACCAACGATCTTGAAAAGTCGTTTCTTTTTGGATTTTGCAGTGCTCCGTAGTTGCTCACCGAAAAGTTTTTGATTTGTGTGGTTAAAAACGTTTGGTCTAAAGTTTTGCGATGAGGCTCTAATGGCGCCATGAGAGTTTATGCATGCTTACAGAAAGGCGTCCAGGTTTGCGTAGGGGTGAAGGTAGTTTTCGATTTGATTAGTTTCACTGTAATATCCTGAACTGTTTGTGATAACAATGGTGTTGTTTATTGTTGCAGCCTTTTATGGGACCTAGGTATCCCTCAGGTCCGCGAGGGCCCGGGGGCGTCAGGATGCCAGCGATGGGCGGTGAATTCAACGGGGTAAGTTTATCTACTTTCTAAGAAACTTTCTCTCCAATTTTAGTTCTTACAGTCAAGATCAAAGCTCATATCTCTCATACATAAACGAAAGCCTGGAATGGTGAGGCACTACTTCTGATCCTAACATTTTAAACTTTCAAGTCGCTTAAAAAAAAGAAGATTATTAACCTTACCTTAAGTTATCAACTATCCTAACTGGACCGGACCACCTATCGGGACTTGACGAGGGTAGTTAGCGAAACTTAAATCCCAGGAAACCTTGTAACAGCCGAGCTGTTAAACCTTGCAAATACTTAGCTTGAGTCACAGAAACCATGGAGAAGCAAACTCCTGAAGTGGAACTAGCAATCCAAAAGGTATTGTCCGGTTCTGGTCGTGCTACAAGGCGGGGGCCAATGTATTTCTTCATTAGGCGGAGCCTTCCTGCACTACTAGAAGCGGACAATACCTTTTGGACTGCTAGTACCATGCCCTGAATATTCCTTACCGGATGTCTCCGCCTAAGGAGCGTTAAAACTTGAAACTAATGGATAATTGAACTCCATAATATTCGTCGTATGGACGTGGGACGAAGTGCACGAGATTCATGAAGTTGTTATCTTACTGAATAGGAAATTTTCAAGCTGCAATCCCCATCCTTTCCCGATGCACCAACCGCACATCCACTTCCCCGCACGCTACGTTTTCCCGCACCGCTTGTTAAGCGCGATTTTGCTCTCACTCGAAATACACCCTAAGCTAATGTTGTCTATTCCGAAACATTGAAGTTTCGTGAACCTCAAGAGCACCATCTCGGATTCTCACGTCGAATAGTTCAGGAGTTTTATCGTCCATTCCGTTAATGGTTTCTCTGATCTTGATCATTTTCCGACCTCCTCAAACTCTTCATCCACTACCTCCCAGCGATGCCGTTCGGGAATAGAAAAAAAGTATTTTAGAGGATCTTTTCAGTTAACTGTCACGATTCAAAAAATCTCACTCCTCTGGAAACCTGAAATTTGATTATTTAGGCAATTTCCAACGCTTGAAATTACGTATTTCAACGGAAAAAAATCCTTTTAATTAATTTCTCTTAAACTAAATTCCACTCCAAAGACTTCGGGCTGTCGTGGGTTAATATTTTCCAACTTCTTATAAATGGGCCACGTTTTCTTTGTTTTAAAGGACTTAACGTCCATGTAGCGGTACGCCCAGCTCTAAATGTTAAGTCACAGAGGAGGGAGATTTTTCTGTCGGTGGTTTTATGGATCAGGTAGGAAGATAATCTCGTTGCGCGACGATGGATCAACTTTGTTTCTCTATGGTTTCGTAGTCATGAAAAGGAGCTTCTTTGCTCGATTTTTTTTCTTTCCCAGCGTTAGTCTCTGACAATTTCTGTTAGTCAGCTGGCCGATATCTTTGAAATTCACCTGCCAAAGCCGACCGTAATTTTGATGTTGATTTTAACCTAACTTTGTTTCAGCCTCCCGGCCAGCCTATGATGCCAAACAACATGGACCCGACCAGGCAAGGTGAGTACTCAAAACAGGGCTGTTGTGCTGTGCACGGAAATAATTTATTTTCTTTTTACTGGTGAAGGGTCTGAACTCTACTGCCGGCAGCTCAGGCTCCTTAAAACACCGGATTTTTTTTTTCGATTAATGAGTTGATTGACCACGGGCCACCTAACATGCAGTTCAAGCATGATCTAAGCGCGGGTCTCGCCTTGAGTGTTTTCGAAAGGCGGACTCGAACCAGAGATAACTTTTAACGAATAACACCTCACGACAAAGAAAATGACGGCGTTGTGTTTGATTTTGCTTTCGAGACTTCTGTCATTTTTCTTGGTGACTTTTGACTTGGTTGGCATTCTTCTCTTCTGCATGAATTTGTTTCCGAAGAATTTCGTCAGTTTTGTTGTTCAAACCGTGTGTTGAGTGCGTAGTTGGAGCAGTCGGCCGCAGGGTTTCAAAGACAATTAAACAACTTAGAGAGCATGGCCTTTGTGCACCACAGAAATAAACTTTCTTTTGAAATTTTCAGTTGTCATCCAAGAGCCGCATTTCAATTTTTTTCATTACGTTAGCCAATTTTGATTATCATGTCAGGGCCAGTGCCTTTTTGGATGAATCTTAATGATTTTTATGCTGTTGTTCCGAGGTCTTCTTCATATAGGTTACAATATTACAAATGTCAAGAGATCGTGCTAGCTTATCCTTACTGGGTTGATCTCGCCTGTACTCAGGGAGCGAACTACGTCAGTGTAAATGTAATTCGTTTCTTTTAAGTAAGAAGCTTGTTTTCCAAACGGGCATACATAATCGCGCTAAACCGTAGCCTTATCTTGAAAGCTAATTTTTAAATCGCATTTTTATCTAGCGGTGCCTTTTTGATAAACACGAAATTTTGTGTACGATGATGGTTCCTGTGAGAGCGTTAAATTCAACCCAGTCCCTTGCGCTTAGTCGTTGGTCTATCTTCTTTGTCTTTTCAGGTACTATTGTCCAACCGATAATACGATAAGTTTTGAAGGTAACTTCGTTAGGCCACGCAGAATGAGAAATTCAAGTTTTGACGCTCAGCTGAGTTTATGAATGAGCTTTCTCGTTAGTTGAAATTCGTTCCGAAATTTGGACTTTGTACATTTGGCAACTTTTTAAGGATCGCGTACCCTTCTATATTAAAGTTTGAAAATGCTGGTTTTAAAAGAGCTTTAAGAAACTGTGTCTCAAAACCGGTCGCTTTCGCAAGCCTGTTTTTCTATGGTTCCAATTTATAGGGGAAAGTTCGTCACCGATCTGGCTGCTTTTGGAGCCGATAAATTTTAAGACAAGGAAAGAACAACGAGCGTGTAAAAGTAACGGGTGTACAGTACGGACCTAATAGGTACAAACCGTTTCCGAACGTAAGTTATACACGCGGTGGAACAAATCTAGGACATGAACTCTCATAAGCGTGAAATGTAGGGAAGTCTGCCAGGTTAGGAATACGTGCTCTGATGGAAATATTGCGTTTCTCTTTCCGTGCATTGAGGGTGGCTGAGAAACCCACTTCCTTTTGGGGTGTTGGCGGAAACAGCATCGGGTGAATTCTGTCCTATCAGGAAACAGCTATGTCAGTATGGGTGACAGAGATGGAACATCGTCTGGTGCTGTTTCTGAACGCACCTTTGTTAAGCCGGAGCTCACGTTGTCATGTGTTTCTGTCTTTTAGGTGAGGGCGGAGAGTATGTAGGTTGGCAAGGTAGGCAGTCAACAGAAAACCCTTTTTTGTTAAAAGAAAAAAGAATACTGTCGAAAGAACCATTTTTTATGTCTCTTGCTCTTTTTACGTCTAAATACCAGAGCTGGTAGCTGGTCCAGATTTTTTTTAGATAAACCTCCGAAATTTTGGTGTCGATGAAAAGCCTGGGGTTTGGACTCTTTTTTTCTTCATGTATCAGCGAACATTCATGGCCTCGAAAGTTCTCGAGCTAACATTTTTGACTGATGCATCAGGAAGATTGCTTGCGTTTGGTTTAAAATGTGAGGTGATCGTAGTTCCAAATTATCACCGAGGAAAAAGTTTTGGTCTACATTTTGTGAAGAATTACTTAGTCATTTGTCTGTTCAGGTGAATCCATGAAAGTGTTCACCTTATTAACTTTTCATGGGAAATAAACACACTCATCGTGAAAGAGGAGAAAAACTTTTCGCTCTAAAGCCATCTTTGCGTAGTTAATTAATATGACAATTCTAAATGATTTATTGATTAGTGTAAGTTCGTTTGTCTGCCGCTACCAGCCCTGTCTTGCCTGTGCGATTCCCAAGCTCTTGCCAAAACCAAATTCTGACCACGTAGCTAAACATCCTTTTTTTTTTTAAATAAAAACCAATCAGTTGTAAATAGCTGGATTAGACTAGTGGTGTACTTGAGTAAGGGAAGCCGTTGTTGCATAGCACCTGTTATGTCTCGATTTCTAGATGGGCTTGGGGCTAGAAAACTGCTTGCATGTGATGGAAAAGCGCTAGAAATGTGTAGTGAGCTTGGCGGTCGATCCGGAAACCTAGACGTGCTGACCTCGGTGAAAGTAAAATTTCAGAACCCGCCCCAATTTTCCTTTTCGGCCCTTTGGAAATCCTCAAATGTAAACACCGCTATTATGGCCTTTTTTGTTTTCTTGGCCGTTTTCAAGTTGGACGTAGAATTACCTATGTTTTTGTTCTCCTTGTGACATCTTGCCTTCGTGTAGTTAGATGTGTTGATCAGCCTAGGCGCTGGTGGTGACAGAATGATATCAGTGTGCGAAAGGAAAGTGTGATTTGGTGACAATCCTATTCGTTTGCATGAAACTTGAGAAGTCTGGGTTCGGTTTTCTCATTGAGAAACTCACGATATCTCTGCGAACTTGAATCTATTTGCACTATGTTTATTTCTGTATAAGTTGCATTATTCCCCTCCTACTTGATGAAATCCTAGTAGTGAAGATCGTTCGCCCTATTTTCGGCTGTTGTTAGTCGAGGTAAACATTGCAAGTTTTTTTACGAAGATATTACCTTCGTCATTTTTAACTAGCCGCCTATCACTAGTAGGACGTTGCTATTATTGCTTTTACGCTCCGCTCAGACCCAACATCTTCCACTTATTTCATTCTGTCTGTAGTCATCTAGTTTTGAAAACTCTTCAAAGACGGTAGTTTAATTGATTTTCAAAGTTTTCCCTGAGAAACTTGGACGTAAATATTTTTGTTTTAATCAAAACGGACTGTTGTATTCGTGAAACCAATCAAAAATCTTTTGTGAATTCTCTATGTTTTTGACTTGCGTGATCGCAACTATGCGTCTATGACTTATTGCGCTCATAGGCGTTCCTTTTTTAACCCCTTTCTCTATGGGATTCTACATGAGTATTTTGTTTCCGCATGAAGAGCATTGCAAAGCAAAGTATTTGTGTTTTTCGTCTTCTTTCCTCTCGCATTGGCTGAGTGGATTAAAGCAGGATAGCTGCTTCCGTCATCCATGAGGTGGTGGCATCTGGCGGGTGTTGGCAAAACTAGACCGGACATGACGCCCGTCCGTCTATCCCGTGCAGAAACACCTTTCTTTATTCACTTTGCGATGTTGCGCGGTTCACTGCTATGTAGCGTTTGTTGCACAACTCTTTTCCCACTTGGCCCCACACTGTCTTTGCATGAATTTGTTAAATGCTCAATTTATGTTACCGTGACTTTTGATGTTAGAAGCAAGGTGGTATCCCTGCTTTATGTGTCTGTTTCCCTTCTCTCGTGTTACCCAGCCTTCTCTCCGCAGGCTGTGTATTAACATATATTATTCTCCCATCTAAGCTCTGTTCTGGCCTTAGTTATGAACTCCTTTGTTAGTACAGTCTCCTGGTTAGTATGTGTACAAACATGTTGTCCATTCGACTTCATGCTAGTCCTGTATATTGTACCATATAAATCTGACTTTAGGAAATGTATAAGTAATTTCTAAGTGATTTTTACTAGTTGATGAATGGATACATTTAGCTACCATATGTGATCAGTAAGGAGATATTAAGAGATTTTAAAATTTTTAGCTGGTAAAACTTACAGTTCTTTTCTGATTTCCGACCAAATATTTTGTTGAAGTTGACTGGAAAATCGTTTCTTAAAAGAAAAGCATGTAGAGTATTCGAAAAGCGCAGGAGTTGCTCACAGTCCCTTTAGTTTTTATTCCCCATCTAATAACTCTATCGGTGGTGATCTGTGTTGTAAACAGCCTCAGTATTGTACAAATGTGTGTCCTTTGCCCAAATGTGTTCATGCAACAATGCTTGGCCTTGTCTAAAGTTTTTCTCTGTGTGTAGGTCCTCCTGGTATGAGCCCGATGAACCCGAGAATGAACCCGCCTCGAGGCCCGGCAATGGGACCTATGGGACCCAGTTCGTATGGCCCCGGTATAAGAGGCCCACCCCCCAATAGTAATCTCGGCCCCGGAGGCCCTGGAGGGCCCGGTGGGCCAGGAGGCCCTGGGGGCCCTGGAGGCCCGGGAATGCCTCAGGGTATGTCGATGGGAGTTAGGCCGCAATGGCAACCTACAACGTCAACGGTAAGTAGCATCGCTTTCGACTAGGACTAGGGGAACCTACGAAATAAATCTTACCAAACCTAACCTAACCCAACCTAACTTTAGAGTGAAAATACGCCCTTCCCCGACCCTATCCCAACCCCTCTCTACATGCTCTGAGCTCTCAGAAATCAGCTGAGGCCAAGGAGACTCCAAAAAAAAAGAGAAAGTCTGACAAGAGTCCGGAATGGTCGTTCAAAGCAGTCACTAAGTTTTTAGCTGACACCAAACGGCTTTTCAGCCGTTGATTCTTTTTATAAATTTACCCCAGGGATATTTCGTGCTTGAATTTATTCAGAATCTCTTTGAAGGGCTTGTGCACTCAAGGATGTTTCATCGACTTAGGTAGTCAAATTCATACACGAGTTGTACAAAAAATGACGAAACTGGCTTTAAAAATCTGAAAAGCACAAAAACTACAACATTTTACTAAACAAACAGTCAAGATTAGTTTGCAGCCAATAATCATGGTTATTTTAATTTTTGGAATCGTCGCTATTGCCGATTTGACTCGTATTTCTGTAAATAATGTACTGTGCTAAAGAGTTTTTTTTTATAAAATGTTTTTCTTTAACGACGGTAATATCCCAATTTTTTTGTCTCAATTTGTTAATATTAACTTGATCAATCATGTAAAACCGTTTTTTTAACAAATTTATCGAGCAAAGTTTCTTGTAAAATGTAAAAAGCGTGAATATTTTAGTGCACGCCCATATAACGCCACAAAATTCTTGCTATCTTTGAATGCCTAAAACTCAAAAGTTGGGACGGTGACAAGTCGTTTTTAGTGGTCAGGTGTGTGTAACAGCATCTTAACAATATTTTGGATTAATGAAAAGAGCCTGTTATCGGCACCTTTCAGCTCGACGAAGCATCCTTAATGAGTGACTTAAAAACAGGCATTCGAAATGGAGAAAAAACGCTGGAAACCGCAAAATTCAAATTTTTTTTAGTTTCGGTGGTCTGTAATAGGAATCGCGGCGAATGTGCCATGGGACTGTCGGGTTTCACGAAATTTGTGTTGGTAATACTAATGCAATTTAAAGGAGCATGATCTCGCGCAAGGTCAGTTCATTTCAATGGTATTGCCAACATAAATTTCCTTTCACCAAAAGTCACTTGGTTTAAATGCGAGACGACCTATGATCTCAAGTCTACGTGGTTATGCAGTCATAATCGGAATCGACCCTCTCTGTTTGGAATATTGTATTTATATAGAAGGATATCACGACTTCTGATCCCAAATTTCCATATCTTTTTGCTTGGAAAACTGGAACTAATTGTGTCTGTTTCTTTTCAGCCCATGAATTACTCATCTTCATCACCAGGGAACTATGGGGTAAGTCTTCTCTTCCTCTCTATTTTGTCTATCGCCGCTTTAAAGAAAAAGTCCGTATTAAAATGCGATCCCGCCTGCTCGCCAGTGATCTTTATGAGAGGCGCCGTGAAAGGCAGCAGCGCTCATGTAAAGTTCCTGCATAACAGGGTATAAGTCGCGCCGCTACTTAACATCAACTCCTCTGCTTCTCGCCTATAATACCTTAGACATAGGATGTCGACTCCACCGGCATTAAAATGACCAACTTTTTTCGGTTGACGGCTCTAGGCGTGTTTAAAACAAGACACGTTTCACGGTATTGTAAGATAGGTTCTGAGAGAAAAGATAACTTAAAAAATTACCCTCGCATTTAGGCTCTAGACAAGTAATAATGGTCGAACAACCAAGGCTTTACCCTGTAACAATGCCCCTCTGAACAAAGACCCCACTCAAGATATTCCCTGCTTTCGGGCTCAAGGACAGCAGCTAATCCATTTCGCGTTCGTCATTCCGCTTTATTCTAGGAAATAAAGAGCTGTCATCTTGCGTCGATGAAACTCGTTTTGGTCCTTGAGCTCAAGGTTTTGTTTCTTCACAGGGTCCACCAGGCTCGGCTGGTCCGCCAGGTCCAGGCACCCCTATAATGCCCAGCCCGCAAGGTAAGCCATGTTTGGATTACGCCCGCCTCATGCATGCCTTCCGTACATGCTTCCAAGCATGCCCTCCAAGCTTCGGTGCTTTGCAGCAAGTATGCTAAGAGCCGAGCGAGCTGTGATTATCAGATGTGAATTCGGGAGTGAAATCTCTTAGTCTACTTATCAAATCGCGCAACTTTAGTTTGTGTCCTCAACCGACGGGAGTGAAATTTGGATCGAGAAAATTCGGAAAATTTAATAAAATGACGGTAAATTCGAGAGGTTCGATTTTCCTCTTCGTGCGTTTCTCATGTCAATGCGAGGCCCACGGTACCTTTCTAGTATAACCTAGCTAAAGCTGCCCTCATGGTTGCCAAGCGTGATGCAAGTTAATTTTTGGTGGTAGTATCTTCCCCGCCATGAATCATAAGGCTTGGCGTCAGCGTAACGGTAGCTAGATCGCTCGTTATTTAGTAGCAAGCTGCATTTGGCTTGACGATAAATGAGTTTAAGTCAGGTTTGATGCTCCGCTGGGAGCCTTGTGCTCCGCTGGGCTTGGCGATGAAATGTGCTACGAAAGGAGTGGAAAGTGAAACCTTGCATAGTAGCAGTGCCGTCGCCGTCATTGCGCGAAATGAGCACGATTACGAGGTTAGATCATCCGTTAATATTTCTTAAGGTCATCTTAAGTTACCGTTATTGTATTTATCTCGTCAGGAACTGTCACATCTTACTTTACGGAGTAAAGTCGCGACTTGCGACAAAATGATGTCAACTTATCTGAAAGAGATACTCTACCAGTTGTGGCGCTACGAAATCAAAGCTCTTTTAGCTAAAAACCCTTTCCCGGAATTTCTCCGGTTCTTGCTGTCGGCTCTTAGAGTGCTCCCCTGTAATCATGCCTAGCTCTCTTGTAGGGTTTCCTGTAAACTCAGCCCCGTAGTTGTATTAGGTTTCGTACCTCGGCTAGAAGTTTGATAATCGATTTAGAAAATCAATCGCAACGTCTCTGATCACGAACACAGGCATAATCATTCAATTCTTCCCGATTGAGATGGTAATGCATCTATTTCGGTTAGATCAATATCTGTCTCGTCTTTCCCCGGTTAGCACGATTCATCTGTAGGGCCGTAGATTATTATCTACGGCCAGTTAAACTCGGTTTAACCGAGTTTCTCTTAGGGGGGTGCGGATTCCACTGTATCGCTTTGCGTATAAACTGGATATGGTCCCCGGGTTCTCAGATTTTAATGCTCCTCGTGCGAAAATGCTTAATTATTAATTAATTTTTCGCGAAGAAAAACAT
>Ga0058701_10002028_pt1 | contig 15001 bp, 7 predicted proteins | sample AgamicOrMae_FD_97039 | JGI IMG/M metagenome (GOLD analysis project Ga0058701, IMG submission 97039) | Agave microbial communities from Guanajuato, Mexico - Or.Ma.e | ecosystem: Host-associated > Plants > Phyllosphere > Phylloplane/Leaf | place: Guanajuato, Mexico | collected 2012-06-04
ATTGACTTGCTATGGATCCTAGATCCAGGGCACGAGCAAAGTTTCCGCCTGAAGTCATTTAACTAATTATCTATTATAGAAGTGCGTTTGAATGGATGGAGAGAATGGTCGGTGGACTGGTCCATCTCTCCCACGAATTCAAACGCAAGTGTGGTAAATAATAATAAAATGGCTTACAGAGGACTTTTGGTTCGCTGCAGCTTAGCAGAGATGCGATAGTCTTCGTCGCACAACTAAGATACGATATTGTAACTCTCACTCACTAAAACGATTTTAAAGAAACAGCAACATTTATTTTATATTATTTTTGAGCCTGAAGAGGTAGTGAGGTATATTGGGCAAGTGTAGATGAAGAAGGTTAAATTCTTGTTGCACGGGCCAAGTTGAGGTGGCATATTGTCAATAGACAAATGATACTCAAAGGGGGAGGTATCAGAGAATGGGGCACAAGCGTTAATTGTTACGCCTCTGACAATGAGAGTAATTATGTTTAGTCTATGGGCAACTAAATGGAGCACTTTTTATCAGCCTGGACGAAAAGAATATGCAGGTATTATCTTTATAACGGAAGGGTTATTTGTAACCCCCAGCATTATTTGCATGCTCTAAACTTAATTCATGTGTTTAATTTTGAATCGTACTGAATTTACTTTTACGAACGATTTGATTTAGTTGGTATCTGCCTTGGCAGTTTTGTGACGGGAAACATTTTAAATGCTTAAAACCAGCACAAAAAGCAGGTAGTATTACGTATCGTACAAACACAGTTGAATCAGGAAAGAATTTGGAAGGGAAAGTCCACCTTAACAGAGTGAATACTACAACGAGCAAAAATGGGTTAAGGTCTTATTTTCAAAACTTGCAATGTAAGTTCGAATGGCATTTTCTGCCTCATGAATTCCTCCCCGGCTTAAAATTTCGTTGTTACATCAGGATTAACGACACAGTACAACCGAGCAGGTTAGGTTAACAAAGAAGAGCTTGCTTGTTCAACTTGAAATAGATGCCTTGCTTCGCTCCAATTGGCGACCGTTAAGATGAGGCTTAGTTTGAATGAATTGCATCGTGCCTCGCTCCACTCGGCTTATTATTAGCGACGAAACGTAAAACTCAAGAGGTAAAATCCATCCTTCAAGTTTTCAGTGCAAGTACCATAGGCTGACTCGCAGAGCGCCTGCATACCAGAGAGTAGGCAACCGCAACACACAAAAGTGTTGCTTTTGCCTATGCTGCGATCTGCAGGCACTCTGCCTCTCGCACACAGGTAGTTCCTCGGTTTGTATTTTATCGTTTTAGACACCGATTATAGAGAACGAGGAGCTGCCTGTCGCGTTGTGTTTTACATGCTGGGTAAATCAGAGAGATAAGGGGGTAGGGGTCGTTTCATGCCCTTCGGGTAACACCGGGGTGTCATGGGCGGTATGGCCATGGTAGGGCGGTCGGACACAAGGGGCAGCTGCAAGCAGCACCCCCTACCCCCAAGTCAACTGATCCACGCAGCGTTTCGCAGGTGCACAGCGTAGACTGACCCGACCCAGACTCGCAAACGGAGCCGGAACTCGACCACTTCCCCATCACTCTGGACAACTCCTTTCTCATACTCTGCCCATCGAGTAGCGGATACCATCGGGGCTCCTCGGACACTACAGCTGGATCTGAAAACGTTTATTAACATCAGCGAGAAGTACAAACGGTTCCTTACGGAACTGCCCAATATTCCGTACACTAACGGTAAAGGCAGTGAGACGAGAAAAAGTTAGGTTATTAGGTTGCATTTTTCGGGGTTCATTGAAGTTTGAAGTAACTCACCGCTTAAGTCAAGAACTACGCCACCCATAGCAGGGTTTGCAAGTTGTTTATCATAGTTCCAGACTGTCACTTCGATACAGCTGCAGGACAGTTCGTTCGGCTGGAGATTTTCATACAGCATAGTTTCATTCCACTCAGGTTCATGAGTTCTAGCGTAGGATCTCGTATGCCTTTGATTTTCAACACTGGAAAACAAAATAAATAAACGCTAATAGCACGAAATATCTCGTAAGCTAAATACTCAAAAAGATATACTCACTTGCGACCTGGTAGTAAGTAAACTTTGACGTAGGGGTCAGGTGGAACACCATTAATAGCAGGCAAACCTCTCGCCTTGATTACGCTTAGGTATAAGATATTTACTTTCTTGTCGTAGCAAACTTGAAGCTGGATTTCTCCCTACAAAAGGAATATCTCGATTTAAGGAGTTTCTCTTTCACAGGGAACTGTAGACGTCTGTTCACATACCTGAGCTTGTCTCAGAAGATACAGATCATTGCTTGCCCAAGTCTCTGCTATACTGTGTGATCTGCTTCCTCTGCTAGGGTCCGTTCTACACTCCAAGCCCTCGTTACTGCAGCAGTCGTGAGTGTCGCCTCCTGCCCCGCTACTGCTGCTTCCATGACCGCTGGCTCCCCCCACGCCGACACCGAAACCTCCCCGAACGCTGCCACTTCGTTCGGTGAGGACCGTAGCAACGGATTCGGAATCGAGATCCGTCACTTTGATTCTACTATCGATTCCTGGAAATGCACGCGCAAGCTATTAGTTCTTCCATTCCTAGCCAGATTGAGAAAATGAACTTACCGGAAGTTCCATGTAGACTGACGGAAGACTCAGATCCGCGTATCCTCATCGTATTTCCCGCGCAAGTTGAATTACCGTTGACATCCAATAGGTGGCGCCGATTACACTGATAATTTCTGCAGTCCGAAGACATGCTCGCGCATCCGATGCTGCCCGAGTTACCGCCAGTTGCGCTACAGCAAAATAATCGTAAGACGAAACCTTGTTGCTTCAGTGCTCCCAACATAACCCAACAAAACATACCTGCGAATAACAATTTCTACTTCGCTATCACTTTGACTTCGCTGTAACATCATTTGTACTTCTTCGAACGTTTTTCCTGTTAAACTCACTCCGTTCCATTCCAACACTTGATCTCCTGCAAATTCATTTCTGTTAGAATTGTCGATATCTCTTCAAAACACATTTGTAATATTTTTAAAAGATCCAATAAACACAACAACTGTCCGAGTTCTGTTAGCATATTTTTTTTTACTTCTACTGTAAATGCAATATCAACAACTTTTAAAATTAATTTTTTGTCTTAGATCGACGACAAAAAGTGATCGAAATTTAATTTGACAATTATTTTGAACACTTTATAAGCACGCTTAAAAATACAACCTTTATTTTAAAAAAATCGGTGTTATATTTTTTTCCTAAGTTGGCTTTACTGAATTTTCAGGAAAACGTTTATGGTTTCGAAGGATGGGAAAGCAGCCTTATTCAACGCGACGCGTTGAAAGCGTCGATGTAAATACTCATACAAATATTGTTTCTATTCGCACGCAAACTTCCATTGAAAATACAATTGGCCCTCTCGACGTGCGTTTAAATCTCCTCAAATAAATGCGTGCTCACCAAGGGCGCGCGGATAGAACTGATACAGTTAAAATGTTTTTTTTCGTGTAACACGGGTCATTTTAATTTCGAGGAAGTTTACCTTCTTTGATATCTCCAAGGTGGTCAACAACGCCACCAGTATAAATTTTTGCTACATAGGCTCCCAAATCACCACCACCTCCTGGTATCTCTTTCCCTCCTATTACTCTCATTCCGATTCCATTACCTAAAAATTTAATAAAAATTATTTTCCATTAAAAATCCTCTGAAATGATTAAATATATTTTTCCTACGTACCTGCAGCTGATCTATCTTTAGGATCCCTTGTCAATAAAAAACGACTTACAGGAAAGGGGTATTTTGTCGCCGGGTGCTGTAAATGGGATGGCTGTAACAGAGAAAAGCACGCCCAACCATTGTCCAAAAATTTACGATAAAGTTTGAGATTGCATGAAACTTTTCGGATGTATAACCCTTTCATTTGGACGCGCCAAATTGTCCCAATACGACAGATAAAATTTTCATAGAAATTAAGATCCCCACGTATTTTTCGAAAAAGCCCACGTCGTAATTTTATAATTTAACATCGATGTGGGTAGGCAACCCGCAAGAATGAATATTTGTAGTTTTACATGCAAAGCAGCTGTTACTTGTCCTAAAAGACAAAATTTACTGATACGTTTCTAGTAAACAAAAATGGAAGTAAAACTCATTGTCAGTAACACAGTAAGGTGTATGACATCTGCCGAGACTATCGTAATAAAACAACTAATCTTTAGGCTCTACACGTAACATTTACACATCGACATACACATAGAACATACGTCCAACACATATCATATATTTGGTGTCACCAACGCAATCTTAGGCTTTGTTGCACACCGCCAAAAATATTTTTTCGAGTCTTTTCCAATATTATCTTAAAGTCATGACAAACAAAATCACTTATGGAAATCCGCATGCAGAACATCATTTCAAAGATTCAGCTTAAAGCAAAAAATAAGAAAAAAATGATATTGCGATGAAATCAAAAAGTAAGACAAGTCAGTCTTTGCGTTCTCCCCCGAAAAGTATGAAAAATCTAACGGTAAAAAAACTCTTTTACGAACGCAGTGCACTGTGGATCGTAAGTTTTGACCATTCGATTTTTCATACTGGATAGGTTAGGCTATACTTTGTGTACTGTTACTTCATCCTTTTGGAATTCCGACGAACTCAGCCGATAAGCAGAAGACACTGTGGCAGGCAGTAGAGTCAGCAGAGCGTCCAAACCGTGGCATGCATTTTGCACAACACTGGTCGTAATATGAAAGGTAGCTTACGTTCTTACTTGCGCTTTCTTATGTTGCACACCTCCAGTGGACCCACGGTCACTCGAAATAGAATTCCGAGCAGAGCTGCATAAATTCTTTCCATCGTCTCTCTCCTTCCGAGGTTTGCGCGAATTTCCTCCGAGTGTCCCATAATCATCAGAGTACGGAGACTTTTTCGTCGTTACGTCATATTGGTGTTGCTGTCCTGCAAAATCGATCAGCATCGATTACGCAGCTGACATTTTTTTCCAATTCTATAAAACTTTGTAAGAACTCGGTAGCGAACATGAATTCCCTAAACTAAAACCCTCTGAACTAGAGCCCTACAACTTCGTAGAGAGGCGCGAATGGTGTCCCCTGCCATAGGGGCCGCCATGATCGGCACACTGTTTTCCTTGGGGGCGAACTGTGCTCAACATGGCGGAAGTGCCAGTGTTGGGGGTTTGATGAGCGCCTCTCTACTAAAGTTACACGGCTCTACTCTGAACATGTAAAGGGTTTGCATTAATGACAGCCAATCAGAGGGTTTTGACCGCGTTTACGGAGCCCTTCCGCTAGGTCCTTTAGTTAACATACCGGTATCACAAAGCCAGCAACAAAATCATTTTAGCGTGAGGAGCTCTACCGCAGTACACCACCAAGTTTTTTCCGTGATCTAAACTCACTGTTTACAAAAACGATTTAAATCGGTCAAATGGGTCATTTTTAATAGCCTTTCGGTCTCCACCATAAGGCGGAGTTGCACAACCGCAATGAATTCAAACATCGTTAATGAACACTGGGTGAAGATAAGTTTAACAGATTATCGGGTTTAGTTGAGCCTATAGGAGATTTGTTCTATCATCTTCATCCTATGTAATCTCCCGGCATTCCAACGTAAATTCCAGACGTTTTTGTACAAGTAAGAATAAAATTACTCATACAGCTTTCAAAATGAAAAATGACCTTTGAAAGAGAGAATCAATAACGCTGTTAATTCGCCATGATTCCTTATCAAACATGCTAGATCGTACTTGAAACTCTTCCGTCAAAAATAAAGACAGTTTTGAATTTACGCGCTGAAAGGATCATTCTCCTTTATCCACCAGCATCTTGTCGGTGGATTTCGTACAATTTAAAGAACCTGATCCCAAAGTCTTTTTCCTTTGATATCGGTAATTGATCGGAGTATTATTCACTGAATTGTAACTGCTGCTATAGTTTCATGACCCTCACACCCTGAGCTTCATATAAATTTTGTTCATCTGAAGCTTGAAAGAATTTGTGCTTTTCGTAGACCCAGCGTGCTACAAATAGAGGCAAAGAGCGCGCAGAAGAGCTTGCTGAGTCTTCCTTTTTCAGTATTAATAGTACCGCTATAAGCATACATTCTTGTCAGCAGTATATAATAAGCCTCCCTGCATCGTAAAGCCAAATCTACGATAGGTGAAGCACAATCTACAGCAACGGCTAAGAATGCGGTGAGTATGCAATCTTAAAAGACGTCAGTTCAAATTCGATTCAGTAGAGAAATTCTTGCTCAGTAACATAAATTGAAGGCACGTTAGAAGGGAAAATTTTAGTCAAAGCTACCAAAGCTGCCTCTATATGGAAAACTGATAACTACAACAGTGTGAGTATTGTGCACAGGATGTGATACTTTGCCGGATTTGACACGGAGTCTTTTCATATCAGTTATACCTGGCAATTGTACACGGCGGTGTTTCATCTAAGCATAAGTCACAAACAAGGTAAGTATTTACAAAATGTACAAGACTATGGTACATAGTATACATGGGAATGAATCCGAAAAAAGTTTTCCTTTCTGACACAAGATATATACATTTGAAACAAGTTCCCTCCCGCGCTTTTTTTATGTCCCATACGGTAGTCAATTAAACAATATTGTAATACGACAAGGAATAACCCTTTTGATATATTCTGATGTAGCTGACGTTTTTAGCGGGATGATATTTTAAGAGTAGACAGATAGCTTGTTCAAGTACACAGATTCAATACGAGTAGAACTGCTTGGGTTTGAAACGCAATAATCTTTTGTTAAAAAAAAGACTGTTCAAGAGAATTTGCACCGGGTTTGAGGAGTTTAACGACTCGCGAGGCACAAAAAAAAGGCAAGCAGCTAAACAATCGTGACGTACGATCAGCAAAATTATTTCAGCAAAGGAGAAAATTCTTACAAAAATTAGCAAGTTGAGTGGTGCCAAGTCATCATGTGAGCCTCACATGTGCCACGCGGAAACCGAAAAATTTGTTAACAGAATATCTATTCCAAAATGCGGGGCAAGAAGATAGAAAGCATAAGAATATCGGACCGATCTTCTTTACATGTACGTAATAGACGATCCTTTGTGAAAGGACCACTTCACAAAGATTGTGGAGAAACCTCCATACAAATTGTCAGTAACCCTCCCAAAAGAGGTAAAAATTTTCAGTCAGCACTATTTATTTCCTTTTTTAAAAAAAAAATATACTAGCCGCGCCATACGAAACAACGGGTTTACGTGGCATACCACGGGATTTCGCTCAATTCGTGAAAATTCAGTGAAGCCTGAGAGAGAGATTGAAAACAAGGACCTATAGAGGTTATGTGTAACTAGGAATATGAAAGAAAATAGATTTCCCTTGTCCTAAAAAAGCGTTAAAAACTATAATCTACCGTGCAGCAAATTTCTTTATCGTCATCATGCTAACCAGTTATCTCAAAACGAGCCGGAAATAAACGTAAAGAGAACTTGGGGTACTTAAGGTTTCTCTTTTAGAGTATTCATTCATTGAATGTCTCTCGATATTTAGACGAAAATGAGTACTGTTAACGTCGCCGAGTAATTTGAACTGAGGGCGAATAGATTCCAGCATCTAAAGAGAAAAGGCGCTCTCAAACCATTATTGGTATGCCTAAAGTGCTCGGTAGATACTTCTGTTTATGAAATCTACTAGTAGTTATCGGTGCCAGGCAGGTGAAGGTGAAGTTCCTAAAGACCTAAATACCTAAAAAGTGATCTTCGTAAGATGCAAGCATTTTAAGTGTTAAATCCCAAAAATACAAAACCAGTTCGAAATAAGAACTACCACAGCGTTATTCCCCTACAAAATAGAAACAACGCCAGAGGTAAGCCTAATACGGTATTCTTATTTTAAGAATAAAAGCGTAAAAGTATTGCCATCACCAGTTGAGTGAAGGCGTGCGGGTAAGGTTCAATCTACTACATGCAAAGTACGCCTTTCTGCTACAGTACGATCTCCTGATCAAAAAGCAAGTTGTTATAAAGCTTTTAAAGTTAAAAACTTTATCAGTCTTAAAAATTTTGCAGTCGTTGAATGCGTCATGCACTTAAATAAAATCTACGCATTATAGTCGACTGTACTTACTTGCTGCAATAAGAGCATTGGAATAAATCGCTAGTTATCCAGCGGCGTAGGGTGACTTCAGAGAGGTACGAAAAAACGCACCTTTCTCTCTCCGACTTTTGACCCACTCTGTAAATATACTTCAAGAAAAAAAGTATTATATTGTACACACTAGTACCCCAAAAAAGTAATACAATAAGAGTAAGTTATCAAGTATTACGTGTGTACTTAGCTTTTCCAGTAAACTTCCGAATGTAATTTATATTCGACGATATTTTTAAGTAAAGCCTAAACAGGTAATTCATCTGCCTGGATGTCCTCTACACGTCCTCAAAAAAAAATCGGTGTTGACTGAAAATTTTTCTGTTTGTGCTTTTAGCACAATCGTAACTTAGCTTTTGTCTATGTGGTTTAAAAACCAAAATGTCATTTTTGGAGAAAAAAAATTGCGATAAAAACTTCATTATTTTTTGGCTCCTCGTTCTTTTTTTTGGCACGAAATATATTTACATGATTTAAAGTGTTTGAAATGTTGCCGGGATTCTGACAAGTGAGAGGGTTTCACAATCACAAAAAATTGCGTAAAGACAAATGAAGAAGAACATTGTGCATGTAAATGAGAAAAATCGTTCTGTCAGTTCCATTTGCTGCCCTTCGATAAGGAAAATGAGTCAATGGTAACGTGGTGGGACGTTACGTTTGGTAACCGAAAAAATAACAATTTGTAAACTTACAATATCGATTATAAATGCAAATCACCCAGACGAGTTCGTGATAAATAAGCTACCTCTACATCATGGCCTTTATACCCAAAACTTTCAATAGTTTTCCATTCCGAAAATTTTGAATGAAATCTGCTCCTTTTGGCGCTGAATGCCAAGCGCCATTTTTAAATACTTTACATCAATCAACTATAAGCATACGGAAACAAACTACTTTACAACTTAGATATGATTTTTTAAGTATTATATCCGCCACTTAGATATACTTATCAATAGATGTAAGGCAGTTTAGCGTAGGAATTTTAACGGATTGTGGTAACAAGGTAAGATGGTTGTGTAAAATTGAAACTAATATACATGTACACAATAGGTCTGCTGGTGCGGTAAGCTATTCAGCAAAACGGGCGCGTACGATAGGCCTACTACGAGGTTTTGGTTGGGATAGAAGTTTTTGAAGATTGAAGAAATTTTCACAGTTGAAAGGAACGTTTTGATTTTATTTTTAGTAATTTATTTCTCAATATAACTTGTATGTATTTCCACCATGGTTTCTATTATAACACTGTCCCTATAATTATTCTTAAACCACATGTTGATAATCTCAGATGTGACAGAATTACAATAGTAATGTGGTCCGACAAAAGATACAACAAATTGTAACATTTCGTTCGCCGATTTGACACATGTTAACAGAGGCTCCATGCTTTTAAACTTCGGTCTTGGACTTGAAACAGTAATCTTTGGTGCTAGAATCGAATCAACGTCGTAACAGTATAACCCAGATCGGGTCGCATTAAAAAAACTCGTGTTAAAATACAAAAAACTGACAAAAAGATTTGTTATTGCTTGCATCTGATTTCTAAAAAGGCGACTGCCTGGAAATAAACCGTCCTGGTTGATAACGAAAATGAACCGGGGTGGGTTCGGTTCTTAAGATGCTATAAAACACTATTATCTACACTCTCGCATTGTGTTTCAGAGTATCAACATACTCGTCTCGTTTCGTTTTCGTTTCGTCTAAAGCGATTACTCAGATGTGTTTGTCCTTCGTTTGTTAGGATACCACGAGATATTGTTCATTTATATAATATGATGAAGTTTGGATTAGTCAAAGCGCGTATTTACACAGCAGTGCTGACCGATAGTCAGCTGATAGAAAGCTGATATGAATCTAGGAGTGAATTCGTCAAATATCTTGTGCTCTTTCCCCTGAGAAATGGGCCCAAACCAAACCACTCCTTACAAACTCAAAAGATCCACTTGTAAATGAAAGGGTTAAAAGCAGAAGACCAAATTGAAAATTGTATGTAGAGATACCGTACTAGATTCATCGGATTCACTGGCAGTGAGTCTTATAGCTTATCCTCCAACTGCATTTTGTAAGACGTTTCAATCCTCTTGTTCCAGTCAAATGGTGTTGACAATGATCAGTTACATGACGACAATGACTAACAATGATGATGGAATCAGGAGAGGGGAGGGGGAGACGGGCAATGCACCAAAAGCAAACACAAAGGCCTCTAATCACAAAGAGACACCGCGCTCGCGGCCTTCTCAGCTGGTCGGGACTTAAGGCAAACGACATTTAGGAATTAAAGAAGGCCTAATCAGCTTTCCAGAACGGAGGGCGCAAGATTCACAACAATACTACTAACTGCGAGGATGGAAAGGTAAACCAAGTCACAAAAATCCACCTACATTCCGGCAAAGAGGCGTGCAGGAGCAGTGTTGCCAACCGACAAACGAAATGGCTTGCGAGAAAAAAATCGAGACCACAAAGCTCGTGACTTGAGGAAAAACACGCGTCATTATTGGCAACACTGTGCAGGAGAAGGAGCCAAATGAACCGCACAGCCGCACCGCTGTCCCCTTCCCGCTCTCTGATCGTCTTGGCAGAACACTTTTTCCCTCCCCAACAGTTACACGAGGGGAAGGCAACGCCCCGGTGAGGGAGTTGGCGGGAAGTGGGCTGACACGGGAGGGGAGGGGGGTCTGGAGCAGCAGGAGGGACAAGGACGACCATCGGGGCGGGCTGAGGAAAAGAAAGGAAAGGCGCGAATCGCATCGCATGTTCGGTCCAGCAGCCCCCTCCTCCTCCTCGACTCTATAAGGCACATAAATCAATCGGCCCATTTGTTTTAAGAAACCTTTGCGTAAGCATTAGACGACTGCAAAAGAGCGAAATGGATAGAGAGAGATAAAAATTTGGAGGGCGCTCATCGCTTCATCTTGATATTAAATAACAAGTCACGACATACTCTTACAGCAACAATCAAAAACTTAACAGCTGATAACGATGAGTCTCTTGTACGTCGACAAGTGATTTACACACCATTGTGTCCTCGCGGACGCGACAAAACATGTGTCTACTTGGCGTACAGTCGGGAGCCGTACTTGCCTTTTTGCGGCATCGCCAGAACAGACTCCGTAATCGGCGAGCTGCCCAGGTCCTCGAGCAGCTTGCGCGAGCGCGTGGGCATGTCCGGCAGCAGGGGCATGGCATGCGGCGTGAAGTCCGTCAGGGGAGAGAAGTCGGACAAGCGCTCGTACACGCCCGACGTGTAGTCGTCCGTCCGGAACGTGGACGCGATGCGGTCCATGGAGCGGTCCTCCTCTGTCCGGCGCGGCGAGCGGTGCGGCCCATGAGCGCCCACGTGCGCCCCGTGGCCGTACTCCAGCGAATCCCGTCCAGTCAACAATAATTCGTCTATGGATTTGAGGACGCTCGAGCTGGCGTAGTCGGCGGGCGACAGGCCGCGGCCCCGTTCGCCCATCTCGCCCGGGTAGCCCAGCTCGGCGCTCTCCCGCAGGCGCGCCAGCCGCAGCAGCTCCTCGTGCAGGCACGCGTTCTCCTCGATCTGCTGGCGGCGGCGCGCGATCTCCGCTTTGATCTTGGCCTTCTTCTCCTCGCGGGAGAGCGTGTCGTCATCGTCATCGCTGCCGTAGGGCGACGGGTGCCACGAGCGGGGCTTCCTGCTCTTGCGGCCCGCCGCGCCCACGCCGCCCGCAGCCATCGCCGCCAGGTTGCCTCGCCGCGGGTTCAGGCCGTCGCTCGAACGCCGCATCGCCAGCCTACGCACACAACGCAATCGTCCGCTTCTGCATTCCTCCGCGTTCAATACAAACAGCTTAACGCTAAAGCAATATCGCCCACCAAATTTAAAAAGGCTGCTTATATGCCCGCCCGCTCTCACAAGCCACGCTTTCATAAGCCAGCCATACCCCCACATAAACCTAACGTCTTCTTTTATCAGTAACCGCTAATAGTGTTTTTTTTTTAGGGGGGCGGGAGATGGGGGTGATGTCTTGAAAACTTTGGATGAATCCCTTTTTGAGATTGAATATGGCAATCTTAAGTCGAGGTACTTTTTATTTCAAGTAGAACAGTAGTCGTGTCCTCTTTTCTTTCTTTCTTCTTCTGTTCTTTTTTTAAATTGTTTTATATTTTAAAGGATATTGCTATTGACCCGACAAGCATTAATATAGGGAGACTTGAACGCACGGAAACCAATCTAATGCATTGTAATTGTGAGGTGACTTGAACGCACGACCTAATACATTTTGAATGAGGCAGTCGGGTCAAAAGACACTTTCTTTTTAAAATCCTTGCAGCACGTTGCAGATATCTTAGATATCACGATTTTCAATACCTTACTAATTACTAGCTTAAACTGTAACTAAGAAATGGAATAGATAGCTTAACTTAGCCTAGCTCTAAAATAACTAATTTCTAGGAAGTATATAGTCTACGTAAACTTCAATAAGCTATTACGACGTAGTCAGACTTTAACAACCTAAACTAACAACAAGCTCCTCGGAAAAGAAAAGGCTAAATCTTGGATTTTCGTTAAAGACGTCCAATTATTGTGAGAGTTTGTCATGCAGCTCGGGTAATCTAGTTTTTAGTTTAGCTTAATGCGTCAGCAAATATTAGTGCTCAGCTCAAGGCGATACTAGTCAACAAGCTTCCAACGAACCTATCTGGAAATACGTTGGCAATGCAGGGTAGCTGTCATAAGCGCCGAAAAGCACAAGCGCCAACGCCGCAAGCGCCAATCCGTAACCGCCACACGAGAAAAGTCGCAAACGCCAAACTTCATAACCGCTATACAAACCTCACCTAACTAAACCTAACCTAACTTAACATAACCTATAACATAACCTAACCCTACTCAACCTAACCTAACTTAACCTAACCTATAAAATAGGCCTACCTTATCATTTGGCGGTTACGAACTTTGGCGTTTGCGGCGTTGGCGCTTACGGTTTTTGGCGCTATCGAATGCCCCCCGGCAATGCATAGCTACGGAAACCCCACACCAGCCACGCTATTTCTCAATGGGAATATGTTAGATAAGGCTGGCACAAAATGACTAAAACACCAGAGCGCTGGGTTTCCCGTTCCCACAAGAGTTTAATTTCACCCCGATAAAAAGTCAAAATCAATAAATTTGCCCAAAATCAATTAAATCTTTGATTGATGGTAGATCCCAGGTTGGTTTCCTTTGTTCTTCCCGCGCCTTGAACCGAGCCCCGAACCGGATATTGCAAAAAGCCATTACTGTTCGACTCTTTCCCGCCAACAATGACCCTCCCGAATTCTTGAGAAGTTATTCCAGGAATTAATAAAAGTGAAAATAGCTCGCTCTTCAAAAGTAACGATGTCGAGGTCTACTTTGTTTCAGTGACATCCAATTCAACGGTTCCCCAAATCACGTGTAAAATATGATATACCCTTTATGTATTGCGTTAGTAATTTTATTTCCTCTGTAATGAGCATGTATTTTAAAGGGAATTCAAAATATTGACGAAACCAAGTGAATATGTATGCAATAAAAACTAAGTACCGGTAATTCTTTAAAAAAATATGATTCATGCGGGTAGGAATAAAAACTATGATATATTTGACGGTAAAACTTTGGGTTTTTGACCTTCTATAAACAGTATAGTGTAGAAGTTATGCATTATGCGGCAAAATTTTGTTGAAATTTCAATAAAAATGCCTTCACTTACGGTTTCGATTAGATACAACGATGAGAATGGTTTACAGTGCTTTGGATTGCCGCTGTGATCTTGGTAGTGAAAATGTACAGGGGGTCCCTTGTGCATTCTACCGCAGTTTTGACAGGATGTTGGTAGCCTCATGCATAGTAAGTCAATATACATGAAAAGCCACTACTTATTTGGTAACCAAACGTTGTCATTGTTATTTCTACTGTGTAATCCTACACGGATAAAAAATATCTACTGCACGTAAAAGATCGACTAGCCCATCAAAAAATGTCTGTGTTGGTCTTTGCAGACAGAAATTGTTTCCTGCTGCACATCTATTTTTTTTCTTTTTAGTGTGTTAAATGCTAGTTTAAAATATAAGTTTTGCAACGGTTAATCTTTTAAAATGCTCAACTAAACCTCTTTTCGATACCTCCAATGAGAAATCGATCAGATACAAATGCTAGTTTCAAAAATCGATCAAGTGAAAGCGTTCATTGGAAAAAACGATCAACTGCTATTCTTATACATTGCAGTTGATCGTTTTTTGAAACGTACTCTTTCACTTAATTGAATTTTGAAACACGCCATTTCACTTGATCGGTTATTTAATGGAAGGATCGTTTTTACCGTATGCTTGCCGTAGTTTCTACTTTATTTACATTACAGCCTTCCAAACAACGAATTTTTAGGGCAAACTCAAAAAACTGCGAATAAAAATCTCACTTTATAAAATAGGTAATTATTAATTATGTACACGAATATACGATAAACCAGTGCCCTTTCACTGAAGGAAAAGTGAGTTTTCTGCCGTCGGCAGTGCCATGGGAAAATTGTCTAGTCTTAAACCTTGCGCAAACCTTCCGTTGCACAAAGAAATCAAAACAAAATATTAAAAAATAGATAAAGGAGAGACTGGTCCATTGTTGTGGGAGGGGGCATTCGATAGCGCCAAAAACCACAAGCGCCAACGCCGCAAACGCCAAAGTTCGTAACCGCCAAATGATAGGTAGGCCTACCATTTTATAGGCTAGGTTAAGTTAGGTTAGGTTACGTTGAGTTACGTTAGGTTAAGTTAGGTTAGGTTTGTATAACGGTTATGAACTTTGGCGTTTGCGACTTTCCTCGTTTTGCGGTTACGGATTGGCGCTTATGACAGCTATTCTTTCCTCCTCCTTTCGTCGCAAA
>Ga0058701_10002029_pt1 | contig 14995 bp, 10 predicted proteins | sample AgamicOrMae_FD_97039 | JGI IMG/M metagenome (GOLD analysis project Ga0058701, IMG submission 97039) | Agave microbial communities from Guanajuato, Mexico - Or.Ma.e | ecosystem: Host-associated > Plants > Phyllosphere > Phylloplane/Leaf | place: Guanajuato, Mexico | collected 2012-06-04
AAAGGAGGCCGTTCTAACCCACCCCTTGTCCGCCCCGGCCCGCTAGATCTACAAGGCGCTGTTTCTCCAAGATATAGGAGGGTACGGACAGTGGCGCGAACTTTGATGCAGCGACACTTTGCCAAAACTAAAACGCGGCCCGCCAAAATAATAAGCCTCAACTGTTTACTCCTCTCAGACTCAAGGACAAGTGAGTCATTCCAGCCGGAGCGACAACTGCAAATCAACCCTAATTAATCTGCAACTATCTTTTATTACTAAACTATTACAAGAGGTGATAAATATACTTTTCTTCAAAGAATCTGTACTGCGCGTATTTTCATAAACGAAAAAAAAGTTTTTGACGAAAAACAACTATTTAATGTGTGTACAAAACGGTCTCTTGCGGTAAAACGGCGATAGCAACCTTGTATTGTTTTTAGGCAATATTTCTTAGAATATTTTGTTCTAAATTATGCGAGGGACTTGAGCTGAGCAAATCTGTGTGAGAATAAGAGAGTTGTCATTATAATAATGTATGGGGGAAAAATACGTACGGAGCGAATGCGATAGGCACCTCGTCCAAGAACTTGCGCCTAAAAAAAAATAAAAACTGTATTAAGTTGCAGCTGATGGCAACTCAATGTTTTCGTGATGCCTATATTATCGGATTGATTTTGCTGCCGCTGAGAAGCAGGTGAATTAGTCTTTGATGGGGTGCCCTGGGCCTAACTCCCACGGGAAAAAAAGTTAACTTTATAGCAGCCATTGCTAACGTTAGCTACAGCCACTAATAAGTCTGCGAGGGCTACAAATTGAGTAAAATTGTCTGTTTAGCAGCTACATCTAATATTAGTAATGACTGCTAAAAAGTTAGCAATGTCTGCTAAAATTATTTGTACTATCAGTCCAAAAGGTATTGTCCAGTTCTGGTCATGCAACAAGGCGGTGGCCAGTGTATTTCCCCATAAGGCGGAGCCTTCCTGCGCGACCAGAACCGGACAATACCTTTTCGACTGCTAGTATCAGCTATATCAATTAACGCGTTTAGCGCCACTGCTAGCCATTTTTCCCGTGTCGCTAGGCAACAGAAATTGTGGCAAAAGAAATATAAAATACCCCTTTAAAAATTGGCGCAAATTGTTATTCGTCCCCAACATTGGTTGCAAAAAAAGTAAGCCACAGAGCAATGAAAAGGGACTGAAAAGTTGGAAAAAGTCGTCGCTCAGAACAAATGATAGCTAAGTCGGAAACATTAGAAGTCTCTTGTGCGGCATATATCACTGGATGGTATACGATCGATCTGCTAAAGGCGCCTGTGGGACTTGTATGCGGTGCGGACTACAATGGAGCTTGTGTAGCGTCCTTTTCGAAAATAAATGTCAGCTGATATCGGGGCGCGATTGGGACGAGTTAAACGACGAGAGCAACGGACACGCCGTATCTCTTCTCTTTAGCCGCACAACTGCCAACATACGAATGTATTTGTCCGTTTGGCTCAGACTTTTTTATTTTTCTCGCTTTTTCTGTTCCAGAATAATCAGTATGTGTCCGAGAAACAAATGACCGGCGTTGCGCGGTGTCCACACGACCCGGACCATAATAGTACTGCAGTATACACAGGTCAGTATGAACGTCGGTTTCGGAATTCGTCTTTTTACACTACAAAAGTCGAGACCTCAAGTTGGCAGTATTGGTTACTTAACTTCGAAGGGGCCATGTTGATACAGATTCCATATAAAACGGTATTATTTGCTAGATATTAACTATTTTCAACATTTTAGATTAGATGGGACTGCAACAATTTAAGGACACACTTTTGTTTGTAAATTAGACATGGGAGTCTAACAGTTTAGGAATGTTCTTCGGCAAGAATGCCTTTATATTTTTTCTTAAAGTAGGGATTTTGTCTAGTGAGCTCAATGGTAAAATACCGGTTTTGGATAGTCTTATTCTAGTTTTCGATAGGAAGTTTCCTCTTCTGGTACGTAAAGTGTATTTCTTACCCTTGATAAATGTAACGTCTTTCTTTTCTAATCAACGGGGTGCCTTTAGTCGAGCGGGAAGTTCGTACTTCATGCAGGGCCGTAGATTTTAGCTCTCGATTGTTCATCATGTACCTTATGACGCATGTATCATTCTCAGACGTGTCCTCAGCATCGCGGAAAAAAATGGTTTTGTTACGGCAACAAAATAAGGGACAACTAATGAATTTTTTGTTGCTTCAACCAAACATTTTGCTGCAGCAACCAAACGTTTTGTTGGTAGAACTAAACATTTTGTTGTTGTAACAAAATATTTTTGGTATCCCTATTTTAACAAATGACTTTGTTGGTATAACAAAACCTTCTTTGATTACGGAATCTGTTTGAGTGGAGTAACTCAATGTAAGTTTCTGTTTCAACAGATGGTAAATTGTACTCCGCGACAATAGCAGACTTCTCTGGCGGAGACCCCTTAATATATCGGGAACCACTAAGAACAGAGCGGTCTGATCTTAAGCAGCTCAACGGTAAGTGTCGCTAGCGCTGTGTACTTCTCCGAAATTCATTTTCAAAATAATGGCGAAAACGTGATCTACGTCTCAGTTGTGGTCAATTCATCAGAGTGTCATTGTCGCCTCTATTCTTTGTTAGAAGTATTCGACCTCCCAATTAACTTGAGTTCCTTCATTCCTGCACTTTGTCGCCTTTTTCCTAAATTCCAGCAAGTTGCGTTTCGGTGTATTTAGAACCCGATTCATCAGAAAACCTTGAATATCAGTGGTTGCTTCTTAAGCTAAGATAATCATGGAATTGTTTATGGTAAATCATAAAATGAGCGCTTTTTTCTTTTTTTTATGGTCAACTGCTCTTTTTTTTAAGGGCAAGAATTTTTTCAAGAGTTTAGAGAAAATTGTTGGCTGAAGTTGATATAATTTTTATATGACTAACCTTTTTTTTGTAATTTTTATGAGGAGTACTTGGTTTAACGTAATGGTTACTGTCCCTGAACCCGCTTTATTTTTTCGTTATTTTCAATGCACTATCTTAAAAAAATCCGAATCTCTTTTGTTTGTTTTTACTAATGGGTCATTAAATCGCCCTTCAATCAAAGCGATCACTTCATTCTGTATTGTGTTTGGAACAGTAACAAGATTGCCATTAAACAGAACCAATGGCGCACTCAACACCCTCACTTTAAATAAGCATACGTCGAAACTAATCTTGACGTCGAAACTAACCGAAGTTTTTGTTTTCTTTCAGCGCCGAATTTCGTCAGTTCGCTGCCCGACAAGGACCATGTGTTCTTCTTTTTCCGCGAAACTGCGGTTGAATATATAAATTGTGGAAAGGTAAGTTGACCTTGAATCTAAATTCGGATTACTATTGACGTTCAACTTAAAACAACTGTTTTGTTTCAGGCTGTATATTCGAGAGTTGCCAGAGTTTGCAAACGTGATAAAGGTGGTCCACACCAGTTTTCAGATAGATGGACGAGCTTCCTGAAATCGAGGCTAAATTGCTCCTCGCCTGGAGATTATCCGTTTTATTTTAATGAAATCCGTAAGTAGGAATCATTTCGCTCGTTGGACTAGCTCAACCAGTGCCGGAAACGCTGCGGTGTCTTACCGCGCGAATAACTCAAATTTTTCATTGCAGAATCGATGTCCGGCATCGTAGAGGGAACATACATGGGAGGAAGAAGAGAACGTCTATTATACGGAGTGTTCACTACCCCTGTAAACTCCATCGGTGGCTCGGCGATTTGCGTCTTTTCAATGGACGCCATTTCGGCGACGTTTGACGGTCCTTACAAGGAACAAGAAACCATGAACTCCAATTGGCTTCCAGTGCCAGCGCTGCGCGTCCCTGACCCGCGCCCGGGAACCTGCGTCAATGATTCACGAACGCTCCCGGAGCTGGCGGTCAATTTTGCTAAATCGCACACCCTCATGGACGAAGCAGTGCCTGCGTTCTTTTCGAAGCCTATTCTTATCAGAGTTAGCCTTGAGTAAGTTATATCTTATCCTTATCGAAGTTAAATATGCCAAAGGTTGATTTCAAGGTGCCATCAGTCCACTCCAAATCGTGCAAGAAGGCTGTGGTCAATGTATTTCCCAATTATAAGTGGAGCCTTCCTGTCCGACCAGAATCGGACTAAAGCCCTCTTGGTAAAGAAACTCCAATCAATCTTAGGCGCCATCTTGTATCCCCATCGTGTCTCTGGCGCATGGGAATCCGTATTGCTGTCTGTCTCTCACCGAGTTCGGGGAAGGACACCATTGGCGTTTCTTTACCTATAGGGCTTTCAAATCGGACGAGAGTGCTCGTAGGATAAGCAAGCATTAACACCTTCATGGTCCCAAGATTCTTTCTTGTAAACAAGCGAATACCTATATGGAAGGTTACCCACGTTGTGAGCGGTAATCGTCGTCGTATTTTTTTTTATTTTATTTTTTTCCCAATGGAAGATTTTCATTTCGACGAACTCCGTAAGGCTATGTTCTTATTAAGCCGAAATCACGCGCCGTAAACGATGAATCACAGGAAAATGCAGTTGACCGTTCGTAATGGGGACGTTAGTTTTGTTCGATTCTTTATGGTTATTGCTTTCGTTTGTCTAGAAAAGGGTTTTTTATGTCTTTTAGGCCTCGCGAAACTGTATGAGATTTATAGCGTGGGTTTTGATTATGACTTGTATGGTGGCCTGTATATCCGGCAAGATTTGTCGTACACGAGTGGTTGCAGAAACGGTGTATGTGTGTCGCCGATATGTCTAATCAAAGTTTTGATGTTCCAGTTTTCGGTTCACCGTTATTGCTGTGGACGAGCAAGTGTTGTCTATTGAAGGAAAGCCATACGATATTTTGTACATCGGAACAGGTGCGTGCATCACCCTTTTTCTTGCCTTTTATCATTGGTGTTTGTGAACCATAGAATAAAAGATATGAAGAAAAGGGGAAGAAAAAAAAACTAGTCTGTGCATGGAGAACCAAGAAAACTCCTGAACCGGAATCCTTCAATTAAAAAAACCCACCCGGACAATATACCCACATACATACATACATACACACAGTACATATATACATACCCCGCCAGTGAGTCTAAGAAAAAGCATATAAAAATAGACTTAATCTACAGGACGCATCGGCTTACCTTTTACCGCCAAACCTCAAAGGACTTTCTCTTAGACGAAACCTTGTAAATTGGGACAAGCTAAAATTAAGCCGTAACATTCTTTTGGCATTATCATAATTTTTTAACCCACTACCGCCCAGCGACGCCGTTCGTCAACAGAAAAATTTATTTTAGAGAGTCTTTTCAGCTCGGTATTGTGACAATTTTTAAAAAAATATTACCCCTCTGGAAACCTGAAATTTAATTATTTAGGCATTTCCCAAAGCTTAAAATTGCGTATTTTAATGGAAAAATCCTTTCGATTTCTCTTCAGCTGAATTTCACTCCAAATACTTTGGGCTGTTATGGGTTAATCGCATTCTCAGAACCCTCAAACTGAAAAATATTGCGGTTTCACTATTTAATTTTTCATATTTAAAGCGAAAAATAAATCAGTTGTTTTTATTTCACTGGAGATGGTCAGTAAAAAGTTGTAGTGAGATCTGACTTGATTGATGCTGGATTATGAACTCTTGTACAGTCGTGGGTATAACTGGCTGACAGTGATTTTTTGTTGTGGAATGTAGGTTAGCAACACAATTGAAATCGACTGAAACGCGGGAATACCTCCCTATCAAAATACATTTCAACACATTTAAAAAAAAAATCTCTTGTCAGTCATCTATTGCCCTCGACTATACTTCGAACCGGAGCGTATTGAGAATGGGAAGTGGGAAGAAAAATTCATTTAAATAGGCTATAAGTTAGGAGCACAATTCTATTGGGATCATTCACAGTATTAGTTTGGTGTAATTTTAATGATTGTTTTTGTCTTTGTTTCAGATGACGGCAAAGTAATGAAAGCTTTGAACGCTGCAGCGCCTGATAACGACACCGTTGATACGGTTTTAGTCGATGAGATTCAAGTTCTTCCGGTAGGAATTCCTATCAAAAACCTCCACGTCGTCCACCTTGCAGACCCAAGAGACGATAAACTTGTAGTTTTGACTGACGATGAAATACAAAGTATTCGACTGCATCGATGCGACCATCGAACTACGCAGTCTTGCAGGCAAGTTTGTTGTATAGTTGAGTACGTAAGTCATGTCTCATTCGAATCTAAAGACTTTTATTTTAACGAATTTGCGTTGGTAATACCACCGTATCTAAATACGGAGGTTTCTCGCGCTTGGTCAGTGAAGTATAGTGGTATGGCCAACTTAAATTTTTCGGAACCAAATGTGTCAGTATTTTGAATGCGACACGATTTTGGATTTCCATTTTTAAACCTAAAATGTCTGTCACTGATTTTCTTTCGTGGAATAAAGTCAAGGAGTTGTCCAAGAAATACGTCGACATGTAGGAGAAGGGTTTTACAACACGTGTCAATGATAACATTCCAAAAATGTGTGCGTGAGAAGGAGAAGTGTCGCTATGGGGAGACGTTCAAATTATTGTCGGTTTAGTTTATGAAAAACCCTTATTCTTTTTCGGCTTAGATGCAGTTTATAAATAGATCTTAAAAAGTTATTAGAAATCGTGTTTTGGTTTTATTGGCATAAATATTTTCTTAGCTCTTTTAAGGTAGCAAAGCCTATATCTTTGACTGAAAACTCTCTTGAGTGACTCGAAAGACCTGGTATTGCGTACCTGAATTAGCTTAAGTGACGCTAGCTCGTTTTTAAAATTGCGTAAGTTTCATACTTTTATGTTAAGAGTGATGATATAAGACTTTATTTCGTGTGCATTCCGTTATCTACTTGATTAAATTAAACCATAATTCGTGGGCAGTAACTTCGAAAAGAATGCTTCCTTAAAACTTACAACGGATTAAGCAATATTAATTGTAATTTTCCTTTACAGATCTTGCGTTGGAATGCGAGATCCCCACTGTGCCTGGGACACAGTTGATCAGAAGTGTGTTTCAAAGCCTGAATCAGGCTGGATTCGAAATAGATATCTACAAAACATTTCCTCTGGCGAACACCGAGCGTGCCCTGGTAAGTTCAACTCCAGATACTCGATTTGACCGTCTTCAACTTTTCGGAAACTAACGTTATGTTTCTTTTTTTCTTTTCAGCTGCTTCCTTTGATGAGAGGGACCTCGATCCAGTTTTAGGTAAGTCAAAACGAATTGATTAAAGATGAAAACACCATACGTAGCTATTTTGTTGTCGATTAGTCAAGCTTTTCGTAGCTTCGATTGCTGTTTAATGTAGCGAATGTTCACGGAAATCACTTTTTGTTAGATGTTTTGATGTTGTGTTCGTTTAGAAGCAAATAGCAATTTCTAGTCTGTGTTAGTCTTGAAGGGTATTTCTTTTCATATCTAAAAATAGATTTAGTTACTCTTGTACTGGGGGAGAAGTGTCTGAAAAATCATGAAAAAATAATCCTATTTTTACTCAGAAAAAAACAACAACTAATATGCGTCGTTTTGGATTTATTAAGTAGGACTTTTGGATATTCTCTGGGATGACCCGTACATTCTTTACTTTGCCCCTTTATCGTTTGGTGGAAGTTATTTTTTAAATGATTTTTTGCTCCATTTTTCAGTTAGCTGAAATAGGAATAACGTTGAACAGAAAGATGAATTACCTCGTAATTTTTAAATCCAATATAAACCGGAAAAGTTTTTAGGAATTGATTTTCATCTGGACTTTACCTTTCTGCGCCTGAGTGTCACTTTCAATGTCACTTCTCCCCTATTTTCTGCGAACACGTGAAAAATCACCTTGATGAGATCACGTCTTTTACAATGTCGTTTTCGATTGTGATTCGGCCATCGCAGATGGACAAGAATTTAAGCAGGTATCGAGCAACGAAGTTATCGAAGAGTCCCGTTGCCCGGTGTGCCCCGTGTGCCCAGTCCAGCCCCCGGCGTGCCCGTCGGCGGCCACCGCCACAGAGACCACGTCAGAGTCAACCACTTCAAAGGGTCAGCGTTCATTTTAGACTTATGTCCCAGAGAGGACTGCTGAATGGTTCACGGCTGATGATTTTCATAATCCGAAACACGACTAAAATTTTCATATCAAAGCTCCTGTATCCAAAAAAAAAAGTGCAAATTAACGAAGGTTTTAGATTTTCGGTTGAATCAGTTAACGTCTTTTTTTCATCTCTTTGTCCTTCATGGAATGTTATACCCCATACATTTCCTATACCGTTCATTTTTTTAAAGGAGTAGTATAATTGATAGCTTTATTTTTCAAAAAAATAGGAAAACGTAACGTAAAAATACGGAATTACTCGTAAAAGGCTATTTTATTTCCTATTTAATAACATTTTCCTGTTTCAAAATTGAACACATTTCTGGAAACCGTCTTATGGTCGATAATTAATTAAGAGTTTTCTTCTATGAAAGATTTTTACCAACTACTCATGCTTTCATTCCTTCATTTCCCATAAACTAAAAGATTCATCTGTACCTCACCTCGAGGCTGTCGCAGCTGTGTCATGTTTCTTCCCAAATTTACGTTTTACCCAGTTACTAAAAATCTTTAGAAAAATATTTTTAAAAATTAATAGGTATGCAGTTTTGTATTGTAGTACATTTTGAGTGCGTAAACTGTTGGTTTTCTAGCTTCAACTACCTTTTTCGTTCGTGCCTGAGAGAGAAAAGAAAACAGCCGTGTATCCACAAAGCCACGTCTTCTTTGGGATTGCATTCACGGCTTTTATTTGCAGGGGATAACAAGCGATCGAAGGGTGCGGGGAAATGGTTTCTCTCTGGAATGTTGAGCTGTATATACTTCCTAACTTTGTTTACAAGGCATTCACCTTATTTTATCAATCGTGTCTACAAAGGAATTCAAAAGAGCGCGCCAAATGAAAGTTGTACGACGTATTAACCAGTCGCGTTTGCCATCGCATCACTTTGTAGTTTTTAGCTGGTTCCGAAAGGGCGCAGGATTCCTTTCCTCTTGTTATCAGACTTATGCATGCTTTGACTATGACGGAAATTTCGCAACTTCGATGTTCGGGAAAAAATGGGTTTGTTGTTTTTGAGACTGGTTAGGCATCTCATCTTCGGATCATATATCATTCGTATCACCACAGATGCTCCGTATCTTTATTAGAGATGTATAATACTCAAACATTGTATTTTATCATAATTGATCACGAAGATGATTTTAGACCGAAGTAAAGCTCGTCCAATGTTGCGTAGTAAACTCAGCAAAAGCTATCAGCTTTGAAGAACACAGCTTTACCAACTCCATTTTCAAGTTTTCCAAGGTATTGTGGAAGATGTCGACGACTTCAATCTGACAAAGTATCCCTCGTCAGGCAAAATGTAACATTAACAGTTAAAGAAGTTAAAATCCTGAAACGGCGACTTTCGCTTACTCCAAGCAACGATGTTATCGAAGGCTTCATTATTATCCGTTCCAGAATCATTTAGCTTTTAAATGCAACTGTTACATTTTGCTTTCTCCAAGACGATGACAAGACTCTCCTGCCCATCCTTTCCTTTGCCCGCCTCAATGGCGACAGACCCCTGCTTTAATACTAATGCATTATATCGATCGTTACTAATAAATGGTTGCATTCGTCCTTCTGGCTTAAGGTGAACGAACATCGGCACACTACAGTCTCCGACCTCTTCCTGCAAAAGAACGGGAAGTGGTCTCGAAATCAAAGGATCTCTATTTTTGAGGAAAATATCGAATCGTTTTGATGCAGTTTATAAGCAATTCATCATTTTGGAAAAGAAATGGGATGTCGTACAGAGACGTTCATAAAAACGCATTGGGTTGAGTGAAAAAAATTCTCCGCTATTTTTAGAGATCACAGATAACTTAAAACTTGTGTAAAGAATCATACGCGGAAGATATCGGAGACTGTATTTTGTGAAGAAATCTTTTTCCTGGTGAATCACCACCGGTGATGGTATATGCTTGGGTGAACGTAATGTGACGCCTTAAATGGTATTCAGAGTCACTTGTGGAAACCTAACCTAATCGCAGCTGTAGACAGAGCCCCTGCGAACCTCTGCATAGGCAATATCAACTCCTTGCTACTGCGCGTGTTGCCTATGTCCTTCAGCACAGGGGCTCCATTGTCATGTAATTTTCGATTTATGTGATTATTAATTATTAGAGTGTAATTTATGTGAAGATGTGATCCTGAATATCAAAGACGTTATTACTGCTAAAGCTTGCCGATGCTGTGGAAACTTCAGGATGAATCTCTCGGGTTGTTTATCGCTAGTTTTACCACGTATCCCTTTCAACTCTTTTCTGTGGAAGTTTTGAAAACTTACACATATATTTTTCAGCGCGCAATATTAAATATTCGAATAAGTGTCTTTCGCTGAAATTTAATATAAATATACTGTATTTGTATCATCATGTATGCAACTTGTGGTCATTTTTTTTTCCTTCTTTTTTTTAGAAAGGACCTTAGGTTTACATATCGGTATTCCCCAATCTTAGTCTGAATAATATTTTTTTTCCTTTTTTTGTGTATTGAAAGGGTTATTTACGGGTAGCAATGCTTCAGCTTGGGTTTCACGGGATACTTAACTGGTTTTTCCAATATGGTTAATTGGTGAATGTTCTTGAGGTATTGGTAAATAATCGCAGTTTGGCTGTTCCCATAATTAACAATGCTCTTTCACATTTGCATGGTTCATCTTAGAAATAGGGAACGCATGATCGCATTATGAGGAATCAGGGAACTGTGAGGGAGATGTGCATGAAAAACGAAATCATCGTTGTAAAAATACTGTACTCGTTATTTACCTGTGCGGAGTATGTTTCATTCTAGTGTCCGGCTATGTTTTGAATAATTAATGTCGTTCTGAGCACTTCGTTGTCATACTCATCTTGCAAGATATATTTATATATTTATTTATTTTTTATTTTTTTTAGTCGCTAGTCGTAAAATACATACACTCTTAGTTTTGAAGGTTAGATTTTTTCACTTCTGCGATTAACTGTTCGTCGCCAAGCTGAGAGGAACCATAGTGTGGTTGATGCAAAAGGCATTAACGTAACTTAAGTCAACTTATACTAACGGTCGCCAAGCCTTGTGCCGTTTATTTCTCGGTGGAAGTTTTGCCAGTGGGAAGCAAGCCCCATCAGGCTTGGTGACACTTAAGCGGACCGAGGCTTAAGGCATCACTGAGGGAGGTGCAACGCATAACCTAAATTATCGAAGCCTTTGTGGTTGTAGGTCTTCAATTTTCATGATAATATGAAACCTGGGACAAGGGAGGATCACCGAGCAAGAAAATCTTACCTTGGAAACTGAGAGTGTATCTACCTTTCGCGCGTTGTTGCGTTATCACATTAAAGGGACTGTATCCTCTGTCAGATATTCAGAATAATTCTCATTATTTCGCAAACATAAACTAATGGAACCAATTTGCACCATCAGATTGTCATCTTGGGTTGCTTTCTGCGAGATGTTTTATTTCTTGCCTTATGAGTTGACCTGGCGAAGTCACGTTGATGCTCAATATGAAAATCGTAATTGAAATTTTGAGATATTTTCATGATATATTTGTCATTGTTGTTTCAACAAGTTTGAAACGAATGATTAATACTTACCGAAAAATGCAGCTTAGTGAGCCTATCCTTTTGTTTAGGCATTTCTCTTCATTAAGCTTCGTAGATTAACTCACGGCATGGTAATTTGAGCAATACAATAGTTTAATTTATTTTTTTTCAAGGAATTGCCATTTTAATGTTGACATTAAGGTGAAAGATTTAGGAACTACCGCTTGCTTAATAAGGTTTTAAAGATAATATGTTTTGTACCAGCTTTTGTCACTGTATTCCTTATACATTTTTGCAAAATTGTATCGTTAACCTGGCTGTATCGCTATTTCGCTACCGTTCAGGTTGGTTACTTGTCTACAGATGTGAAGCTAATCACACTGCTTAGGACTTTATTAAGTCTATCAGCATCAAATTAGGATAAATATTGATTGACATTGCTGGACCAGAAACGACGCGGAAATATGGCAGATTTTATTATGGCAAGTTCTAGGTTAACCTGTACTTAATGTACAGTAGGCCGCAAAAGTCATGACCTCTGCTTCCATGCATTTCTTATGGAAGCAAGGGGCATGACTTTTGTGGCCAACTGTACACGGTATATTTGCAAGGTTGCATTTTTACACCTTGTGTTGTACCTTACGTCGCCAATAGCCAAGTGGAGCGAGACACATAAGGCGCCTCATTTTGGTTGACTTGACCAGTGCATGTTTCGTTGATCGTCATTACAATGATAGGTCGAACTAAGGTGGAACACAAGGTTTACATTTTGCAACCTTTGAAATTTCCCGTTTATAGCCCCTAGAGGGAAGGGGGTCATCCGAGCACTTTCATCAATTTCATTGATTAGTTTTCACGTGTATGGTACTCCTCGCACTCGTGCTTGTTCCGAGCCTTGTCATGCTTATTGTTATGTGGTGTTTGCGTTGCTTAACTCGCTGTCGCTTGCGTGACTGTACAGGTCCTGGCGGACCTTCTGCATACATTCCGCCTGGCCACCACCCACCCCCTCCGACGCCGAATGACGGCCACGGTGCAGGGCTGCGCAACATCGAAATTAACGAATCCGAAACTTCCAACCAAATTGTCATTGAAGTCGACGAAAATAACATCATTCCAGACACTATGGCCAAGACCAATAAAGCAGGTATGGCAAATTTACGCGTTTTCGCACCGTTCACTTCTTTAATTTACCAGCGTGTGGTGGGAAAAGAAGATGAGAAATTCAGCTTGCGAAGCGTCATGTCATAAGTTAAAGCACGTTGAGCTTTTTTTTCCCTTTTTTTTTAACCAACGAAAGTGTTTGTCGCTCTTTCTCCCGAATGAGCAAAAAAAAATCTGTATGGTTTCTCCTTTTTTTTTATTATTTCATTTTTGTGGAGATCTATCTTTGACATCGTTATTTGCTTTTAGTTTTTCATTTTACTATTTTCTGGAATTTTCGATGGTTTTAAATGATTGTGTACTTGTTAAAAATGCTGTTTTGAAACTGTTCTAATTGAAATGTATGAACATAGGAATGAGTACATTCTTGAACGAGCATTTTCAACCAGTGCAGTTTCATTTGAAGCCATCGTTTTGTGCAGCCTAAATACCGTGTGTTCTAATTTTTTTTCTAAAGTTTTTGTTTTTTTTTAAGCGTCGTTTCCTTGTTTTTCGTGTTTGTTTGAAATCTAATATCCTATTTTCTTAAACTTTTTATGTTTTTGTTATTGAAGTTATCTTTGAAAGTGCCGTTGTATTAACTTTTCTTTTGTTTTTCGTGTGTGTTTGAAATCTAATAATTGTGTTCGGAGACAGGGAATGTTCAGGTCAAAGTTTACAGCGTTTTCAATCTTAGCCCTTTTTATTAGTTCAACTTTTATCAAGATTTTGTTTATTCCTTTAGCAACGTCAACGAGAAGAATGAGGTTTCTCTGACTGTGCAATTTGTAATTACATGCAGCTTATGTTCCTTGGTATAACTTTCTACGAAAAGAACTGTTCTTTATTAACTTCCGTAAACTTTGACTGAGCACTTTTTAAAAAAATAATATTGTTTTTGTTTCAGTTCTCCTAAGCGAGCTTTTCACAATTTAGCTTAATTCTTGCGGCCGATTTTCGTTTTTTTTTTTTTTATCCATGATATTCGATTTAAACTTTCTCTTCAGCAGCATCTTTAATCTTACTGACTGAAAAGTCGCTATGGTTAGCATCAAAGTAGCTATCTAAATAAAGGTATCAGGGAAAGGATATCATCTCCAGTTTTTGAAGCACTGCAGCCGAAACGGCTTCTATGTGACCGTGTTGGAAAGTTTCTGATTTTGTTAAACTAAAATGTTATTTGATTTGTATATTGTTCTCTACGAGCAAAGTGTTTTTATTTACAGTTTACGCTTATTTATACGCAAGTATTTCTCGGTATTTGTTTTGACGAGAGCTGTTTCTTTTTTCCTCACAAATCCAGCGTAGTTATTTTATTTTACAGTCGAAAACGCTCATAGCGAATGTCCCTACTAAACCATCGCGCGCTTATGACGAATCTAGTTACCGTGATCATTGCGGCATTTTCCTCATATCTACGTGTCACATTTTTCTAACGATCGCCGCTTATAACGACCGATTTGGGTTGCAATCGAGGTCGTCGTTATAAACGCTTTCGACTGTATCGATACTGAGCTTTTGAGGATTTTCCGAATTGTCGGTGCAATCCGCTCGGCAAGAGTTCCATGCGCGTTGCTTACTACTCACTGAAAAGCTAGTAGGCAACACGCATAGCACTCGTGTCATGCGGGCTGCATCGGCATTCGCAAAAATCCTCGAGGCTCGTAACTATCGCTCGGCGATTCAGCTTTGAGAATGGTTTGGTCTGTAGACTTACTCAACTAAGCGAGTTCTTCGTTGCTGTCAACCGTAAAAAAAAAAAACGGAAAAATCTATCTGTCTACTCTTTAAAACCCTTCAAGTGAAATTCGCTCATAAACCAAAAACTGACCATGTCGAGGTTTCGAGTGGATGAGTTCTTGGTTTAAACTAGAGAATCTCACTAGGAGTCTTTAAGAGAGTAAAATATCCAGTGGAAATTCGGTTTTGGTTTCTTTTATGTTGGCACTGCAACTAAGTATGAAAGTGGAGACTTTAATGCAAGGAGATGTTCCTTCCGTGATAACTGTCTCGGGGGGCATTCGATAGCGTCAAAAACCACAAGCGCCAACGCCGCAAGCGCCAGTCCGTAACCGCCAAACGAGAAAAGTCGCAAACGTCAAAGTTCGTATAGGTTATGTTAGGTCAAGTTAGGTTTATTTAGGTTAAGTTAGGTTAAGTTAGGTTAGGTAAGGTTAGTATTGCGGCTAAGACCTTTGGCGTTTGCGACTTTTCTCGTTTGGCGGTTACGGATTGGCGCTTGCGGCGTTGGCGCTTGTGGTTTTTGGCGCT
>Ga0058701_10002030_pt1 | contig 14994 bp, 17 predicted proteins | sample AgamicOrMae_FD_97039 | JGI IMG/M metagenome (GOLD analysis project Ga0058701, IMG submission 97039) | Agave microbial communities from Guanajuato, Mexico - Or.Ma.e | ecosystem: Host-associated > Plants > Phyllosphere > Phylloplane/Leaf | place: Guanajuato, Mexico | collected 2012-06-04
ATCCGTATACTGTTAAAAAGATGGATGGTATTTCTGTGGTCACTATATTTTTCAAATACATGCGAGCATGATAGCTCACAGGCAGGATTTTTACTTTGAGTTTCATAGCCCTATCCTCCTTGCACATAGACTGTTGTGGTCCCTTTATACCGGTTGCCCCTGGGTCAAGTTTAGACCCAAGTTAAGTGATTAATTATTTGGGCCTAAACGACTATTAAGTCAAAAGCCCAACAAAATCTCAAGTTAACAACCCAGCAGTTGGACTACCAAGTCATCAAATAAACAAGCCCACAAGTCATCGGTCCCAGTTCAAGGTTTATCTGGCAACCCAGGAAGACTAGCAATCTACAAACCCTAGGAGAGAGGGGATAACCCTCCCTATAAATACGGATTTACCTCTTCATTCAAGGGGATAGAGAAAATTTCTCTTAGAAGAGAGTAGTAGACAATAAGCACATCAAAACGTGCCATTTATTGTGGAGATTAAATCACATTTGATGGAGATTCAAGCTATCACAACCCTCAATCAAGTTGCAACAAGAGATCGAATCAGAGTAGTTGGCTTTGTTCTTTTTGTAACAAAATATAGAGATTGTACCCATTTTTATTATAAATACAAAAATTGAATTTGTTCCTTATTTCTTGTCTTAATTTAATTTAGACTTGAAATTTGTGGTTACAAATTTCTAACATGCTTGGTGGGACATCTCCGCCGCTCATCTCCTTGTCTTGAAACTTTAAATCTTTTAACCACCTCTTTGCAAGGAGGACATGGCTACAGGAAGTGTTCCCTCTTCACATCTAAAGAAAAAGTCTGGATCTTTCCAACGAAGATCCACTAGCTCTAAAACCATTTCTAGTAACCAAAGCACTAGAGTGATGACAAAAAGCATGGTGAGGGCAGCAACGACAGTTACAAAAAGAACAGTTGTGGTTGCATCCTTGCATTCTACTAACGACACTAACTCCAACATGTATGATGGAGTCTGTAGAACTCTAGCTATTGACCCACTTAAGGGAAAATCCACTCCAAAATTGAAGATGAAACATTAATCTCCATTTTGTGAGGTGGAAGATTATTATAACAGTGATTCTTTTGCGTCGTCACCAAAGAAGATGGTCTTTCCACAATCTAAAGCAGAATCGTCCTAAACAGTCATAATGCCTACTATGATAATAGGAGCTGTGAATTTTGAAGAAGAATTCACTAGCATGAAAGCCACGCTAGAAAGACTCTCTAAAAAGAGTACAAAGAAAGATGCACACATCAGGCGGCAGAAGGAGCATATTGCTAAGTTGTTAAACAAACTGGACAAAGGGCTGCATGCATCGTTTAACAAAGGTGCAAGCAGTGATGAGGACAAAAAAGGGTCCAATCAAAGTGAGGCTTCTGAAGATGATGGCGGGTCAAAGAAAGGCACCAAGAATCAGAATGACTCATCTCTAAGCTCAACGACTGCTGAGTAAATGCAGGAGTTGAGTGCAAATGTTGTCAAGATTCAGTTGAGAATTGCTGACAAAAGAGTTATCTCTACATCAAACCTTACATGAAGAGGATCGATGCTCTTCGTATGCCTTACGGCTACCAACCTCCCAAATTCAACCAATTTGATGGGAAAGGTGATCCAAAACAACATGTTGCACACTTCATTGAGATATGCAACAATGCAGGCACCGGCGGCGGCTTACTGATGCAACAGTTTGTGCGAACTTTGGAGGGCATTGTGTTTGACTACTACACCGGTTTGCTACCTCAGTCCATTGATAGTTGGGAGTAGATGGAGCATGAGTTTCTTAATAGGTTCTATAGAACCCAGTGCACTATTAGTATGACTGAGTTAACAAATACTGAGCAATGAAAAGACGACCCTGCTCTTAATTACATGAACCGCTGGCGCTCACTCAGCCTCAAATGTAAGGATCGTTTATCTGAGCCTTCTGTGGTGGAGATGTGCACTTAAGGCATAGAGTGGGACTTATTTTATGTCCTACAAATGATTAAGCCCAAGACCGTCCAAGAGCTGCCTATTGAGGCGCATGACATGAAGATAACAATAGCCAATTGTTGCGAGAAAGCTTCTCCTAGCTTTGAATCAAGAAAGGAAAAGGGTGATTTGAAGAAAAACTTTAAGTCCCCTAAGAGCTACACAAAAGAATCCATGTCGGTCACCACAAGCAAACTGATCCAAATTTCAGAAAAACAAAGAGAGCAGCATCCATCAACGAGAGATGCTGGAAAGAAGTGTCCTGCTTTGAAGGAGCTTCAAGAAGAGAAGTACCCATTTCCTGACTCAGATTTGTCAAGGATATTGAATGATTTGCCAGAGAAGGGCATTATTAAGTTACCACCGTCAAAACGCCCTGAGAAAGCAGGGAAGAGCAACGACCCAAAGTATTATCGGTATCACCAGGTCGTCAGTCACCCCCTTGAAAAGTGCAATATACTCAAGGAGCGTAAAATGCTGTTGGCTAAGGATGGAACAATCATCCCAGACTTGGATGAGGTGGCAAAGCCACTCATATAACAATTTGGTGTGAGCATTGTCACTTGGCTCCTTCTCTAATAGAAGAGTTGCTAACTATACAATTTGGAAGCCTGGAGTTAGCGGTGCTTCTAGTAATGGTTCCCACAGTACTTGTGGAGGATGAGCCAGTACCAGAAATCCTTAATGAAGATGATGAAGGATGGACCCTTCTCACTAGACGGAGGCCTAAGAAGCAAAGGCATATTCAACCACCCTTCACTCCATCGAAGAAATAGGCAAGGAAGAAAGAAGAACCCTTGATGCCCTAAGGAAAAGAAAAGGTCTAACTCTGACAGGAAGTATGAAGTTCAACCTGTTGATCTGCTTGAACAAGAACCTCTTATCCTTGTCACATTAGAAGATCCTAAGGGATTTCTTTAGGAAGGTTACAGTTAGTTAACATGGTTTCGTGTTCTGAGCTTAAAGATGAAAATGGTGCGGAAGATGTACAAGTAGATGTTCAAGAAGCGTCATCTCCAAGTATAGACGATAAAGTCCTCACTATCTTAGAAGTTTTTCCAGAGCACGTGAGTTGAAAACAAATCTTCCACTTACCCGAAGAGATACGTGAACAGGTTGTGGTTGCCCAACACCATGCAAAGTTATATGTTGATAAAGTGAAAGCAGTCAAAGAACCTGCAAAGCTTCCAACTCAATGTGTCATTTGCAACACGCCTGTGTCATTTACAAATGAGGATTTTTATTGCTTAGGTTTAAACCCCACAATTGTCCGCTGTTTGTCACTGGCTATATCAGGGGGGAAAAAGTGAAGCGGATCTTGATAGATGGTGGCTCTGCCATTAACATCATGCCTAAGTCTACTATGAATGACTTAGGGGTCGCCGTCGGTGAACTTCTCAAGAGTCGGATGATGATACAAGGCTTCAACTTGGAGGGTCAACGTGCAATTGGCATGATCCGCTTTGAATTGGCAATGGCGGATTTGTTCACAATGTCTATCTTCAATGTCACAGATTCAAAAACCTCGGACAAGTTATTATTAGGACGACCTTGACTTCATGAGCATGGGGTGGTCGCATCGACTCTACACCAATGCCTCAAGTATTATTGTGATGGAGAAAAGAGAATAAATGGTGATGTTAAACCATTTACTAGGTTGAATCTTATTTTGCTGATGTGAGATTCTTCGACGAGGATGCTCCTTTGAAACAAACAATGCCAGCCACTGTCTCTTCTACTGGTAAAAGGAATGATGAAGATACTCACGGGATGATCAATGATGGCCCTAGTGGTAACGTTAAAAAGCCGCGACCAAGTGAGAAGGAAACTAGCAAGCCACTGTCTCCCTTGTTCAAGCAAGCAGTTGTTGCAACGAGTCCCACAGTGCCGATATTCAGGTATATCATCAAATCCCGTCATAAGGATGGTGAAGCACCATTTAATGAATGCACAACTCTCGAAAGTGTAACTAAGCCTATCAAAAAACTCTAGGAGACTGATTGGCATGTGCTTAAAGATAAAGGCATGCTTCTAACTCATAAAGCCAGCCAAAGCAAAGTGGTTAGAACCTTGCTTCATCTTCCAAGGGCTCACTTAAGGAAGAGGTTGACTTACCAAAGGAGCGCACTGATGATGGATTTGATGCAAATGCATATAAGTTATTGAACAAAGTTTGTTATGATTTTAATAAACCAGTTTTTTTGGGGTGTGTCATTGAAGCTAAGCCTTATGGCATCAATGAGACACAAAAGAGGATACAAGAGCAAGGAGGTGGAGTGGCAGTTCTAAAGGTAGGTCTTGGTTAAGCATCACCTCAACCAGTTTGGATCTCAGGGTGACATAAATATAAGCAGTCCCTTATTGATTATGTTGCAGTAGAAGAAACTATTGAAAGTGATGAAGAGGAAGTTAAGAACAAACCAAAGTCTTTTGTGTTTGATAGACTACAATCTTCCACTTCGTAAGGGCGCACTTTGGTGTTTGACAGAGTGGGAAACAACAAAAGTTGAAGTCCTCTGTTTTCTGGAGATTGAGAATTAGCGCACAGTCCAAACCTTCTGTCTTCAGCAGGATCAAGTCAAGTGAAAAATTGCCAAGCTCGTCATGTTCATAGGAGAAGGCCTTGGTATTTGGTCGTCTTAGCAAAATAAACGAAGTCCAAAGCGTTATTCCTCCTTGTTTGAAACACTTATTAACGCTAGATGTAAGCACAGATGGTTCTCTAAGAGCAAAGGTGCACAGTGGTTTTCACCGGCCATAAAGTTAATCCTAGCCTAAACGAGAAAGCCATAGAGAAAGAACAAGCTTTCGTCAATCACATCACAGTGCGAGAAGTTGATGACTTGGATTCTGAAATAGAACTCGCAGAAATGCCTAAGACCTCAGAAGATGGTGGACAAGCCACGTCGATGAACTCAAAGAATTAAATCTTAAAACTCCAGAGGAGTCACATCCTATATATGTCAGATCCTAAGGTTACTGTCCATCGCCTGTACATTAGAAAAGGTGTTTAACCTAAAAAGCAGCCGCAATGATGTTTTTGTCCCTAGTTGATACCTGAAATCGCAAATGAGGTAAACAAACTCATAGAGGCCAGATTCATCCGTGAGGTGAAATACCCAACATGGATAGCCAACATTGTTGCGGTAAGGAAACAGAATGGTCAACTTCGTGTTTGCGTGGATTTCCAGGATCTCAATGATACTTGCCCCAAAGATGATTTTCCACTGCCTATGATAGAACTTATGATTGATTCCATAACAAGACATGAAGCTCTATCCTTATGGATTGTACAATAGGATACAATTAAATTTAAATGGCACCAGAAGATGTGGAAGCCACAACTTTTTGCACACCCAAAGGTATCTTTTGGTACAAAGTGATGCCCTTCAGCTTGAAAAATGCAGGAGCTACATACCAAAGGGCGATGCAAACTATCTTTGAGGATATGCTACACAAAACAGTGGAGTGCTATGTCGACGATCTAGTGGTAAAGTCAAAAAAGAGGCTAGACCGCTTACATAATCTTTGATAAATTTTTGAGTAAGAAGGTGTCAACTCAAGATGAATCCACTTAAGTGCACATTCGGTATCACTTCTTGTAAATTTTTAGGATTTGTTGTTCAACATCGAGGCGTTGAAATTGAACAAGCTAAAGTCAAAGCAATTTAAGACATGCCCGAGCCTAAGAACCTGAAACAGCTCCGCAGCTTACAAGGCCGCTTAGCGTATGTCAGGAAGGGGCACCCTCATAAAGAAAGGGGCACTGTTTCAATGGGATGAATCATGCAAGAATGCTTTCAATAGTATTAAGAAATATTTAACAAGTCCACTGGTATTAGGAGCTCCCATTCGTGGCAAGCCTTGATACTATACATTACCGCCCAAGAAAGATCATTGGGGGTTGCCTATGTGCTCAAGAAAATAAGGAAGGTAAAGAGAGAGCTCTTTACTACCTCAGTCGAACCTTGGTTAGGGCCGAATTCCATTACTCTCCAATAGAAAAAATGTATTTTGGCTCTCATGTTTGCGGTGCAAAAGGCATTACATGCAAGCTCACACGGTGCGAGTTATCTCTAAGGCTGACCTGATTAAGTATATCCTATCAAGGCCTGTTCTAAGACAGACGCTTAGCAAAGTGGGCCGTCATCTTAGAGTAGTATGATCTTGTCTATGTACCATAAGAGGCAACTAAATGGCAGGCACTAGCAGACTTCCTTGCAGATCACCTAATTCCTGATGAGTGGGAGTTAAATGATGATCTCCCTGGTGAAGAAGTGTTTGTCATAGACATTCTTCCACCATGGGGAATGTACTTTGATGGTATGGCACGACAAGATGACGCTGGAGCAGGAGTAGCTCTTATTTCGCTAGAGAAACATATGCTCCCATACTCATTTCCGTTGACTCAGTTATGCTCTAATAACATGGTTGAATATCAAGCACTTACCTTGGGTCATCAAATGGCCTTAGAAATGGGCATCAAAGACTTGGATGTTTATGGTGATTCACAATTGGTCATCAACCAGCTTCTTGAAGATACGAGGTCAAGAAAAAGAATTTGGTCTCATATCACACGCAGGCCTGTCAAATCTTAGATTGGCTAGACACAATCAAGTTGCAGCACATTGCTAGGAGTGCCAACATGATGTCTGACGAGCTAGCAAATCTTACAGCCACTTTGGCACCGGGGAAAAGAGGATACGACCATTCCAGTTTGTGGTAAGTGGGTAGTCACACCATTAGAAGAAGAATCTGCGCAAGAAATTAACGCAGTCTCTATTTATGAAGTAGAAAATAAGATTGGCATCAGTCGCTGATTGATTATTTGAATCATAGGAAGTTACGAAATGATGTTAAGCATAAGACGGAAATACAAAGATGAGCATCATGTTTCTTTACTACAATGGTACTCTATATTGACACTCCTTGGCTTGTGGTTAAGAAGCTTAGGCGAAGAGGAAGCTCACTTAGGTGTGTGGTGCACACTAGTCCAGGCCTAAGTTGCGTGATCGCATCAAAAGAATGGGATATTATTAGCCCACCATGGTACATGACTGCATTGACTTTGCAAAAAGGTGCGATGCGTGTTAGTTCCACGCTGACTTCATTCACCAACCTCCGGAACCACTTTATCCAACTGTAGCGTCTTGGCCTTTTGAGGCATGGTGACTTGATGTCGTAGGACCCCTCACTCCTAAGTCCTTAGCGGGTCATTTGAACATCCTAGGAGCCATTGGTTATTTCTCTAAATGGGCAGAGGTGATTGCATTAAAAGAAGTCAAGAAGGAGAGCATTGTCGACTTCATCTGGACACATAACATTTACCAATAGGGCGTGCCTCGATATATCATCGCCGACAATGGAAAACCATTCTTCAACAAGTTGATGACTAGCCTCTGTGAGAAGTTCAAATTTGCTCAACATAAGTCTTTAATGTACCATGCACCTGCAAATGGCTTGGCATAAGCTTTCAACAAGACGTCGTGTAACTTATTGTAGAAGGTGGTGGCAAAATCCAAGCGGGATTGGCATGAGAGACTCAGAGAAGCACTTTGGGCTTATTGAACCACCTACAAGATGCCAACGCAGTCAACCTCTTAGCCCTCGTGTATGGCGTAGAAGCTATCTTACCTCTGAAAATTCATATTCCATCACTTTGTGTCGCCATACTAGAAGGCTTAAGCGAGCATGACAATCATAAACTTCAGCTAGCAAGAGTTGGAGTCTCTTGATGAGAAAAGGCTCCAGGTACAACAAAAGTTGGAGTGTTATTGAGCACGTTTGTCACAAGCATTCAACAAAAAGGTTCTCTCTTGTTCGTTCTAGGTTGGGGATCAAGTACTTACAGTAAGAAGACCGATCATCATGATGTATAGGATAGGATGAAAGTTCACCCTTAAATGGGACAACCCTTATATTGTTCGTGAATTCTACTCGAGTGGTGTCTACAAGATAGTTGACATAGAAGGGGTGCGAGTGAGACTGTTAAACGATAGGTTTTTGAAGCATTACTTCCCTTGAAAATTGCTTGTAAGCTCCTAAACATGAGCCTAAATTGCTTGTTCATTCAAAAAAAAAAAATCTTGTACTATTCCTAGCCTATAAGACTATAAACTGTAAATGGCTAAAAATAAAAAAACTTTATACAACTTCTAGCCCAGAAGAGTATAAATTGTGAATGGTAAAAAAAATAATTAAAACATTATTTGTTGAACAACATTATGACCCAGCCTCATCCGAAATCTACAATTCTATGAATGCAGAAGTATCTTGGTGAGTAAAATTATCAAGCGCAATCGAATAAGACACAAGACAAAGATGAAGAAGCAGTGAGAATATTGATATTACATAAAGAGTGGTAAGAATTCACCAACATGAATAATTCAAGTGCAAGCACAATAGGCTAAAGCAACCCAATTAGGCAATACTCATCCAGGATTTAGTGAGAGTTACAACTCTAGAACATCACTCTCATGCTCCTTCAACTTCTCAACCTCTTCTAGAGAGAAAGTGGGTGCAACTTCAAGTTTAGCAAGAGCTTATTCCTTATTAATGACTTGCTTCTTGATGGTAGCTATTAATGCGATTTGGCTTTCATGTCAATTTGCAGTTGCTACTCCTCCTCACATATAAGACAAAGGGCCTCTTTTGACTCAGCTACTTTTTAGGTCACACTTTTATGCTTTTCCTAGATGACATTTAACTCTCCCTGCGCCGCAATAAGATGAGACTGCGCTTGGTTCAGTTGTTTAATACAGGCAGACTTCTCTTTGATCAGGCCAACTAGATGGCAAAATATCAGAGCTGCTTGCCTGAGAGCTAGTTATGTAGATATGCTGCTCACATAATCATCTACCAACTTCTCCAGAGAATTTAGATCTTCGTTGAGGCGCTCAATCCTTTTGTACATCATGGGGGCACCTTCATACACTCTTGATACCTCATTAAATGAAACATTCTTCAAAGCATTAAGGTATCTAGAACCTATAGCCCATTTGTCCTAAATAATGATCCTCTGAGAAGCAGGACTCGGTTGAAAGGAAGTAGTAGAAACTACCGTAGCGGTAGATTTTCCTTTCATGACCTCACGACTGATACTTTCAGCAATAATGGATATTTTCTTTGTGCTAGTTGAAGAGATGTTGGTCCCTCTACGAAATGCTCACTATAGGCTGGTGATGTAGTAATGGTTTCAATCCCTTTTAAGAATAATCCCCCAGCTCCCTCTAAGATACCTTCTTTACAATTTCTATGTCCTTGCTAGCATGAAAACCGACCTTAACAGTTGGTAACTTGGCTGCAAGATTGATCTCCTCAACTAACCGTTCATTCACAATAGGCGTAGCCTCCTGTAGTAAGTCAAACTCACCAATCTGCAGCCAAAATAAAGCAGGCAAAAGGTTAGGCAAATTTTTTTTAAAAAAAGAGAAAAAAAACTTTGTGTGATAAGTCTTGCAAGATTCAAAACAAAAAGGAAAGCAAATTACATCTTCAAGATTAGTGGGCTAGAGTGGGCATGTCCGAATAGCTTTCGATGTTGTTGAAAAAACTCTCTCCAAGAGCCACTTTGGAGGCACTTAGGCAATGATCTTGCGGTTTTTGCGCTCACGTTTAAAGTTAGCTTCTAAATCTTTGTCACTGTCATCATTGTCGACAGTGCCCTCTCCTTTACTGGCAATAAGAGTATCAATGGATTCACCGGTATGCTCAACATCATAATATTGGTCCTCGAAATCAAATCCATCCTTTGAAGTATCCCCCCTTGCGCTCTTCTTGAAATTTAGGCAGGTCATGTCCTGCACTCTACTGAAGAAGAACAGCATTGGCCCTGAGATCACATATTATCACCTTTGACCACCAATCCTGATATTTCTTAGTCATGAACTTAGTAAATTATAGCGAACAGCTTGACAAAGTTGCTATGGACTTGGTGTTCTTAGATAGGAGGGCAGTCCAAAAGTGTAAGGCATCATTATTGGTTGTGGTTTGAGTACGAGGGTCAAGTTTAAGTGCACCTGGCAACTCTTACCAGAGCCCAAATTGTCCGCTGAATCGATATGGGCTGTAAGGCGTAACAAAGAAAGTCGCCACACAAAGAAGAGGTAGGTAGCCAGAACAAAGAGCTATTAGGTAGCTAAGCTTCTCATAGCTAAGAGTTCCATCATCATTTAAAGTCTCCTATTTGTTCTTGCTTAGCTTGGTGCAGCCCAAATCAGCAATTCCCCATTCATGGATACGCCTTCGAGCATCATCAAAACTCTTTGCGTCCCCAAAGCTAGAGTAGTGCACTATTAAAGGACCCGCTGGAGCTAGATCTAGTACATAATGTTTATTAAAGTAGCATGCGAGCTAACCACACAGATAATGAGCAGGAAATAATGACATAGAGTTTGCCGGTTTTGTTGCACTAAAAATACCACTTAAACCTCGATAAATGCTTGCCAACATTGGCATGGCGACACTGAATGTTCATGCAACTGTCATATTGCTAGCCACTTCAAAGGTACCAGGACAAATGAATCCTTTTTCATCTTCAGGGAGAGCAAAATTACATAACCAATATGAAAGAAAAGCAGCCAAGTAAGTTATCCCCCCTCTATTATCAGGAATCAGGAACTTCAAGGGCATTAAAGACTATTGATTCTTCTTAAGTCCATTGTAAGGCCATAGACTAAATGTCACTCGAAGGATTATTAGTGGATTTAGGGAGTGATTTGAGAGGATGTAACTTGGAAGAGCTTCACCGTCTCAAGAATTACTCTTGGTTAACTTGTCTTTTACACCAAAAATCTATCCAAAGCTTAGCACAAACTCCTTTGTTGTTAGCATTCTCAAGACTGTTGTAAGCAGCAAACAAGTATCTCCCTATGGCTTGGTTTGATCTCTAATTATTCTGACGACATTGATACAAGGCATCTGAGCTAGGGACTGCCTCATCGTAAATTTTGGCGTAAATAGGAAGTCCACCTAGTTTGTACAAGTTCCTCAAGGATGTCAATATTTCCCTAAATATAGTATGCAAGGTGTTGCTCTCAGGGCACCAAGCCTCACAAAAGGCGCAAATAACATGGGGATCATGGTCATAAGTGTATAATAAAGCATACACGGCGTTAGAAAGGTGACAAGCCCTTAAGTGAGATTTGAAGCAGGAGAGAGTGTGTTCTACCCACTCCCAATATTCCAACATGAAAGAGAATTGGCCAAATATCTTCAATGCTGGCCCCCCCAACACTCACTAGAGATGATTTTTTTCCCAAGTAGCGGGCAAGTGGTGATGATGCAGCCATCACCATGACTGGCGCTGTGGAGAAGGTAGATATTGTTATGCATTCTATCTGCAACCCTGGTAGTCAATGGTGATGTGAAGTCAGAACAATAAATGTGGTGCTAAGCTTTGCCTTTGTGTCTCCATTTTCCACGACAGAAAGGTAAACTTTGTTCCGTCACTTGTATTCCTTAAAGCGTACCAAAATCGAGTACTTACAAAAAAAATCAAACGGTTAATTTTGGTCTAGAAAAAAAAGGATGGTAAAACTCACAGTTTAGTTTTCAAGGGCATGAAATTTTCAACGAGCTCATAAACATGAGCATGGCTCGTTGGCATATACGGAGACTTTCTCGTTGAAGTCGAAAGATCGAGTTCGATCACCCTTACGCACAACAAGTCTTCAAGTACTGTATCTCGCTGGCATGTGCAAGGTTTCTCTCCTCAAGGTCTAAAGGCCGAGTTCGATTACCTCGTGCATAGCTAGCCTTCAAGTGCTACGTATCGTTCTGTCCTTAAAATCGAAAACCCGAGTTCGATCGCTGTCACGCACAATGACTCTTTAGGTATTATATCTCGCTGGCGTATGCGGAGGCTCTCTCCTCAAGGTCTAAAGACCGAGTCCAATTACCATTACACACAGTGTGTCTTGTAGCTATACCTTGTTGACATGTGTGAGGGCTCTCTCCTCAAATTCTAAAGATCGAGTCCAATCACCCTCACCTACAACAAGTCTTCAATACATCTTGTTGGCATGTGGAAGGGCTCTATCCTCAAAGTCTAAAGATTGAGTCTGATCGCCCTTACGCATAACGAGTCTTCAAGTGCTAGATCCTGCAGGCATATGCAAAGGTTCTCTCTATGCGCCCTTTTTTTCAAAAAAAAGAGCAACATGTGAATACATATAATTGGAAAGAAGTACCTTTGGGAATTTCCTATTTGAGTATTTATGACTGGTTGACTCTAAGATGCATAACATTTTTACCATTAAAAAAAATATTCAATTATTTCACAAATAGTGTCAAGTGCTCTTTTGAAGAATGGATGGGCAATAAAATTATGCGAATGTCAAGCAAATATTCACCGCTGAAGAAACAACAAACTATTGAGCCAAGTCCCCAGGGACTCATGAGAAAGGGGGAGACGACCTCATACATGACAAATTTGGTTTCCTATTTCGCATAGGCGGTTGGTAAATATAAGAAATCAAAATCGTGAAGGTTGTATTAATGATTTTTCAAAAGGAAGGCAATTTGCAGACACTAAAAATAATAAATATATGTCACATCATAAAAAATAATTTAATCTCATTAATTTGGATTAGCCCAAATTAATTGATTAATTATTTAGGCCTAAATGGCTAACAAGTAAAAAGCCCAACAAAATCCCAAGTCAACACCCAATAGTTGGACTACCAAGCCATCAAATAAATAAGCCCAGAATTCATCGGCCCAAGTTCAAGGTTCATCTGGCAACCCAGGAAGACTATCAATATGCAAACCTTAGAGGAGAGGGATAACCCTCCCTATAAATATGACTCCACCTCTTCATCTGAGCGGACAGAGAAAATTTCTCTCAGAAGACATCTTGAAGTAGATAATAGCACATCAAAATGTACCATTTACTCTAGAGATTAAATCATACTTGATTGAGATTCAAGCTATTCCAACCCTCCATCAAGTTATAAATAAGAGAACGAATCGGAGGAGTTGACTTTGTTCTTTTTGTACCAAAATATAGAGATTGTACCAATTCTTTATTGTAAATACAAAAATTGAATTTGTTCCTTATTTCTTGTCTTAATTCAATTTAGACTTGAAATTTGTGGTTACAATAGGTACTCTGTTTTTAAATTAAAGTCATTTTCTATACTGTTTGATTTGGGTGCCACTCATTTATTTATATTTACCCAATCTGCTTTGTAATTAGACCTTGAGCATGTGAAGTTAGAAACCAATTACAGAATTGAGTTATGCAATGATTCTGCAGTTAACTATCCTATCTTTAATAAACATGTTCCTGTTTCTATTGGGGGAAACATATTTCTTAGAGACTTAATTCAATTTGACCTATTAGACTTATTAATCATTTCGGGGATTAACTGGTTACATATTGATTGTAAAGATCTCAAGGCTATCTTGAATGATGAGAAAGGTCGAGAAATATGTTTCTATGGCAAAGGAGGAGAAACCCTGTCCCTTAATTTCTGTCATGAAAGGAAGTAAGTTATTGTGCCAATGGTATATTAGATATTGGTGTTGTGCATGGATATTTAGGAAAAAGAAGAAAGAGCAGAAGATATTCCTTTAGTATGTGAGTTCAAATATGTCATTCTTAAAGAGTTACCCGAACTGCCCTCTCAAAGAGAAATTGATCTTTAGATTGAACATATTCCTAGTGTTCAACCAATTTTCAAAATCCCTTATCATAGGCCCCAATAGAGCTTAAAGAGTTGAAAATTCGATTGTATGAGCTGTTACTAAAGGGATTTATTAGACCAAGTGTGTCACCATGGGTTGCCCTAGTCTTATTTATAAAGACGAAGGATGGAACCTTGAGGTTGTGTATTGGTTAAAGGGAGTTGAATAAGATTACCCTAAAAAATGAATGCCCTTTGCGCTAAATAGATGATCTCTTTGATCAACTGCAAGGAGCATGAGTCTTTTCCAAGACTAATTCGACGTCTGGATATCATCAGCTTAGAATAAAGCAAGAGGACCTATCTAAAACTGCATTTACAACTAGATATGGCCATTATGGGTTCACAATGATACCTTTTAGCCTGACCAATACCTCTGTAGCTTTTATGGATCTTATGAATAGAGTTTTCGGACCTTACTTGAACAAGTTCATGATGGTGTTTATATATGATATCTTGACATACTCTAAGGATAGAGATGAACACATAATTCACTTGAGGACAGTGTTGTATACTTTAAGGAAGGACCAATTATATGGAAAACTAAATAAGTGCGAGTTTTGGTTAGAAGAAGTGGTATTTTTAGGTTGACCCCCAAAAGGTGAAAGCAATTACACATTAGCCAAGGACAACGAATGTTATTGAGATCAGAAGTTTGTTGGGCTTAGCTGACTATTATCACAGGTTTGTAAAGGATTTTTAAAGATAACATTTGCCCTAACCAATTTATTGAAGAAAGCTACTAAGTTTGAGTGGATAGACAAGTTTGAAAGGGTATTTCAAGAACTAAGGTAGTGTTTGACTACCGTCCCTATCCTAACACTACCAGTTCAAGGCAAAGAATAACTATCTACAGTGATGCATTAAAGAATGGGTTGAGTTGTGTCCTAATGTGGGAAGATAAAGTGGTAGCTTCTGCCTCCTAACAACTTAAGCCTTATGAGAGAAATTGCCCTACTCATGCTCTGTAGCTAAATCTGTGGTCTTTGCACATAACATTTGGACACATTATCTATATGGAATACCTTGTAAGATTTTTACTAATCATCAAAGTTTGAAGTATATCTTCACTCAGAAGGAGCTCAATTTAAGACAAAGGCGTTGGTTAAAATTATTTAAAGATTATGATATGCAAATTCAGTATCACCTAGAAAAGATAAATGTTATGGCGGATGCGTTGAGTAGAAAGAGACAACATGGGCTGAAGGGGTTTGAGAACTTAGGTGTTCATTTGGTGTCACATGGGCTAGCGAGTGTACAATTATTAGCACTGACCTTATAGCCCTTTATTGTAAAGGAGATTCAAGTAAATCAGGAAATTG
>Ga0058701_10002031_pt1 | contig 14992 bp, 12 predicted proteins | sample AgamicOrMae_FD_97039 | JGI IMG/M metagenome (GOLD analysis project Ga0058701, IMG submission 97039) | Agave microbial communities from Guanajuato, Mexico - Or.Ma.e | ecosystem: Host-associated > Plants > Phyllosphere > Phylloplane/Leaf | place: Guanajuato, Mexico | collected 2012-06-04
AAACCACTTGATGTAGCTTAATATTGATCGCGACAGCCAACATTGTGCAATTTACCAAAAAAACATAAAAAACGAAAAAAAAAACAAAAAAACGGAAAAAACGTGTTTTTTTTCCAAATTTAAAAAAACCGTTTTTTTTTAAACTCTAATCGTACCTCATTAACCCACTTCCGCCCAGCGATGCCGTTCACCAACAAAGAAATTTATTTTAGAGGATCTTTTTAGTTCAGTATAGTCACAATTTAAAAAATATCACCCCTCTGGAAATCCGAAACTTAATTATTTAGGCATTTTCCATGGCTTAAAATTGCGTATTTTATGGAAAAAATCTTTTCGATTTCTCTTAAGCTGAAATCCACTCCAAGTACTTTGGGCTGCTGGGTTAAGAAATGAAACAATGAACCCTATGGAACCCAAATGGAATAAAATTTGATCTTTCGACTACGCGTGGTTTTTCAAACTCCCCCAAGGAAATTTCGATTGGCGAGACAATGCATCGTATATGATGTAGTAACCGCAGGAGTAAAGCGAGCCTTTCCCCCCTTGTATTTAGTCCTCTCCTTGGACAATGTTGTGACTCGTGACGCATGTCATCAACTATAAAGGGCACACCGGTGTTGATTGTTGATGCCTACGCGACGGATGCGGAAGTATTACTCCCCCTCCTTCCTCTCTCACTAGAAGATTTTTCGAAGTGTCTGTTCGCACGCATACTCCCATATTCAACGCACATCAGGCCTTCAACCCAAAACCCCTTCAACCCCTAAACGGGTGTGCTGAGGTGTGAAGGTATGATGAATGGGAAAAGAGAAAGGAGAAGAGGGAAGAGAGAGAAGGTAAAAGTTAATTTTTAATTTTTAAAAGTTAATTTAAGTTGGGCGTGTCTATTGACTGACCTTACTGCCCCCATTTAAAATGGACGAGGTTGGGTTCCGTGCGTTCAAGTCTCCCTATGTTAACGCATGTCGGGTCAATAGTAACACCCTTTTATGTAAGAAAGGGGTATCCGGGCTTTTGGGGGTCCCTCGCGTCAGTTATATTTTGGGTTCGGCACGCCCTGGGCACGCCCCTGATTATTTCAATAAATAACCGTGAATCTGAAGTGTTAAAACTTTTTATCAAAAGTTTTTCGTGTGGCTAGAGTTTAAATGGATTTCCGCGAGTTTGAAACGGTTTTTACCAATGAAAAAGAGTGAAAAAATATTCAGTCCATCTCATGAGATATTTCAGATACGCCTACGCCAATGAAGTTAATGAAGCAATCTATCTTTGCATCATGTCAAACAAACGCTCTTTCTGAGGTTCTTAAACATGCGGACAAGCCCGATACCGGTAGAAGTCAGCATCTGTATCGAGCACAATAAACAGATAGGTCTCATTTACAAAAAAAGGGGGGGGGTCCAAAAAAGAGGGTTACCTGAGGATGAGTAGATTGCTCGGGTTGAAACGGCATAGCTTCAGTTTTTCAAGTCTGCCCTTTAACGTATTTCTCGCCAAAAAGCCTTTCAATCGCCGGTTTTATGCTGCTAACAAACTTACTTTAGAGCTAGTCGTGAACTCGAGCTTGCCAAACTTAATGCATTGAAACATACGATGTGACATTAAAACAACGAATCAAATGAACTGGCTCAATAAGCGGCACAGGATGTTACGATCCGTTTAAAGGCGATATATCCAACTTGATTTTGTAGCTCAAACAACGAAGTCTACAGGGATGCCATATAGTAGGGTTATGGTATAGAGTGAATCTTTTCGCGTTGTTATTATCGACTCATTCAAAAATCAAACTTTGAGACACAATAAACATAAGCAGTCAGTAAAAAAAGGTGTGTATATTTTCCTCATAACATGAGAAAATTTGTAAGGGTAAACACAGTGAAGAACTAACCTCATTGTGAATGAGCGAAGTGGTATCGAAGGGTGTTTTGAAGAGATGCCATCCTGCAGATCTTCTTCGTCACTTGATAAAAACTCCCGACACAACACTTATCACCACTAATAAGAATGAACTCATGTCAAATGTCAACAAAACCTTGTCGGCGCGCTGTAACAAAACATTGGCATAAGTCTGGCCTAGTCTCATGGTCTGGCGTCACATGCACGATCTCATGAATGCTCAACTTCAAGCTAAGAAAGCGTTAAAAGCACAGTAACCTGCCGTCTTGTTAAAAAGCGACGAGCTGATTTGATGTGAAGAATAAAGGGACAGAGAAATTACCTCAAGACTACTCGACTTGCTGTACGTACAACCACGGATCCGTGGTACTGTACAACCATCATACAGCCATCATGCCTTTGACCGGGCCGTGACGGACCGTAGAGCCCTCTAACGGACCGGAGCGGGCAGCCTAAAAAGCGCGTATCTCCTGGCGCGAATTTCAACACAACGCGGACAGGTGACGCTTTTGAATACGCACAAAAACACCCCTAAAAAGTGTTGAATCTTTTACAAACACGTTAAGGACTTTCAAGAGGAAAGACAACCTTACGTAAAGGGGAGAGAAGTTTTTTTTGTTTTTTTTTATTTATTTTTTTACTGTAAATGAGATTTCCCATGAACACGCTTTTTTCTTAAACCATGGAGGAAAAAGTGTTATTGAGTGATTTTTCCTACTGTAACGCATATGATTAAGGAGACATTTTCTTGATTCTTGATATCAAAATACGCAGCTCTGGTGACATGTGGTTGATTTAAGAATCTCTCCTTTGTCTATAGTGAGCTTTACCGGTCTTTTTGATTCGTTATTGCTACGTCCATATGCTATGGAAAACACAGTCCATATTCATAAAACTAATGAAAACATCTGATTGAAAATAACAAAACTAATTTCCGTCCCATTTTTGCTCTTCTTTTGACCTCATGAGTTTAGCTTTAATTGTAGTCTCAAAAATTAATACCGTACATGTTAAGCTCCGTTTAAGTCAAATGGGCGTCACCGTGACTATTTGCGTTCAAGAAATGAGTCTCTATAAGCCTTTAGCCCTTTTATTCTTTCTTAAAACCCTTCCTCTTGGCATGAAGCAACTGCTAACCGTGCCAAATAGATAAACACCCGTGGCGATGTCTCCGTGCAGCCGGCATATTACCAGTTAAACCAACCGCTTGATGAGCAAGGCACGACATCTTTATAGATCGCCCCTATGATATTTTTGGAGACGGCCGAAAACGAAGTTAGGGAACTGTCTACCTACCTTTGTGAGTTACGTGACTGCGGTCATGTTGCACCCACCATTGCACCACGACCATTTCCTTGAAACACCAAGAAAGAGGGGTGTACCGGAACAAAATGGGTAAACCTTGGTCGTACAAGACCACCTTGTATGGAGCAGTAGTTTACAACGGATCTGACCCTCAAGGCTTCTAGACGGGCGAAATTTAACGATACCGTTTCCAGACCATTTTGTTAATAATAATCGCACATCAAAATTTTGTGGGAATCTTTACTTTATTGGTGTCGCATTGTGAACTCTTGTTACCAGAGTGACAAACTGGAAGCAATATTCAAGGTCGACGAGCAATCTTTCCGATAAGGCGATATGATAGGATAAACTGTAAGAGAGATATGCATAAGCCCTGTGGGCCTACCGGTAAGACTCCCAACAGCAGTCTGTGCTCACTCGTTAATTTTTCATGGTGCAAACAGGTTAGCTGAAGACGGGTTCGGTAGTTCGACCGGAATGTAAGAAGTACAGTTGAGAATATCAAAAGTCTTGTCGTTTTCTTTGAGATATTCCATGTACAAAAATGACTCACCTTTTGATTTCGACTGTACAGGTTGAAGGTTTGCATACGGATAGGACTGCCTGGTGACTTTCGGAAACAGAAGATTTGGCGTAAAAGATCTAAATTTTTTAAAGGACTTCTAACAATGTTTGATTAGACTTTTACTTGTGACGCAGTCTCAACGTAATACCATTCACAATATTCGTGGAAGTACACAGTTTGGTCCTATCCACTTCTCTCAACTGACAACAAGGACACCATCAAGCCATAAAAATTTGTCCTGTCCAAACCTACTAACAAGTAAGTGTTTCATTAAGTCAAAAAAAGAGGGACGGGTACTAGACAATCATGTAAGAGGTTAGCGCCCGATACGCTCAATGTAGGAACCATCAATCATATTCCCCCCTCTCCTTCTCAAGTCGCACGTACTATTTCCCTGGTCAAAGAATCCATTTGCATATCCATACGGGTAGCCATAAACTTTTTCAGAAATCAATATCCAATGCTAAATGCCATCCATGCGTCGACGATCATATCAATTTTTTGAAATGATATCCATGCGTGTGCGACCATATTCGATTCAAAATATATCCCGAGGGAACGTTCATTATCAATATCCTTAATCTTGTGCTGGTCTTATGAATATACATATCTCTCGATAGCCGCATCCAAAAATATCCAAATATTCATGAATTTCCATGAAAATTCGTAGATATTTATAGCTCGACAATTTTTTATGGAAATCAATAGGAATCCATGGGACATCCATGTTTAGATTCTTCGCCCTGGGTCGCTAAACAATCAAAAGCGGGCTTAACGCGAGGAAACCATTTTTTGGTTATATGGTACGTTGCTTGATCAAAAGATGCGTAGTTGAGGGTCTTTATTTAAGGGAAGTTTCGCATAACAATGATACTGAAGGGAGACGTTTTGAGAAGAGGAAAACCTTCAAAATATTACAGCATCAAAAGTTTTGTTGTTGTTTTCCTTACACCAACAAAATCATTTGTTAAACATACAGTATAACAAGAATATTGTGTTACAGTAATAAAACGATCGGTCGCTGCAGCAAAATATAATTTTTTGTCCTTATTTTGTTGCTGTAACAAAACTTTTCCCCGTATGGAACGCTCGCTAAGGCGACAAATATTCGTAGATAGTAACTCATCAATGCCAAGGAACTGCGTCAAATCAATTTCCAGTGTTTTTGGAAAATTTTAACATGAAATTGGTAAATATTGATCAATTCTGCGTAAGGTCAGACACGGATCCGTGGGCCAGATACAGATATGCGTTAAATTGCACGAAATGGCTGAAGAAACAGCCGATAAGTTTTGGTTGATAATGGGTCGAGATCAGCTTCATGATAAGGAAGGAGTTAACTTGGGAGTGTATTCAGAGCCCACTGTTTCTTGTGGGAGACAGGATATGTACAAAAGACGTCGATCGATGCATTACAGTATTGTCGATGTAAAAAAGATGTTAAAACCGAAATTCAATCAATTTTATAGTCAAATCGACTCAAGTTTGTCCCATATAAGTCGAAGAGATATCACCTCTTTTAGAAGTCGGAAATAAACACATCGACGTAATTTCGATATCCCATGTCTCGGTGGGTAATCTCTTTCGGAACGGAACCATAGAAAGAATCTTGAACGCGTTACAAAATGGTTTCATAATTGATGATTAACGCGTTCTAACGAATGATAACAAGTTATAATAGTGTAGTACGCGGAACTGAATCCACTTTTCCTTTTTCTCCTCAAAACAGCTGAATCCGTTACAAACGAAACCGTATCCTTTGAATATCAACACAGATGACTCATGTCCCCTAGCGCGTCTTTTTTTTCTTCTTCTTTATTTTCAGACGCAGGGGGTGAGTCTCAACGTCTCGTTGTCGCCTTATTCCCCCTCTACGATGAGCAGCCTCCCACAGCAGCCAGGCAGCAAACCAGCTGGCACAGGGTGGGGGTGTTATGTTGTATAAAAGCAACTGTCCCGCATGGAGCCGGCCAGTCCTCTCTACGACACCGTGCTCGAGATTCGTGTCTTATCGTGTGTTGATCTCCATACTGTCATGTGTTTAAGCAACGTCCGAGAGCAGCGGAGTCCGGAGACGTTCGGGCAGGCGCTGAATTACTCGTTTGATAACGCCGAGTTCCTTCGGGAGAAGGTAAAACATAAGAAACATCTACTATCGGCGCAGAAGCTTCGCGCGATGGCCGGATGCCCCGCTGCCCTCAAAGCACTCGCCGCTAATCCGGATCTCAAGAAACTTCCGGTTTTCCCGGAAACACCTGATGTGCAAGGTAGTGCCACCAGCGATGATTGGTTGTCCACGAGCACCGCTTTACTGAGGACAGCTCTTGGATCTGTTAACCATCGGCTTGAAGCGTGCTGGAATTCCGCCGCTTATGAGTAAGTTCCTCACTGATATGGTGATGGAGAATCATACTGTTAAGACCCAAAATTCCCATGCACCGAGAGTGCTGCGTCTCTCTCTTTTTTTTTTTTAAAATCATTGATCAGCATTGAATTTGGCTTAAATTTTGAAAAATGGTATTCTCGAATCGTCAAATTTAAGTTCTTGTTTTAGGCAGAAGCCATGTAGTCTATTAACATCCATTTAAAACTTAAAATAACTCTGACAAGCTGCATAGCACGGTAGGTTAACTTAAGCTACCGGTATGTCATTTAAGGTAACTTAGGCTACGTCATTGGCGGATGACGCTATAACTTGTTTGCTAAGAAGAGAGAAGATGTTTAACAGACGTGGGTTTTGCTGTTATTTTTTATACATATTTTTATATTATTGCGTGGATATGCTGGATTTTGGAAAATGTTTTAACCATATTCCCGCATTTTGGAATTGTTTTAGCAGCAGTATACCGGCACTTAAAGGTTTTTTATCTTTTTTTTTTGTTTGTTAAAAGTCAAGCTTTGGGCGGCATACACGTGTATATTTTGCATCGTCTGATCATAACAAGATCGTTAAATAGAGTTGATAAGGAAGCACATATTTGTCAACACTTGCCTTTCGCGCATACTGTACGATCCCCCGTAACCTTGGCATTGCTACCAAGGCCCTTCACAGCTCTCAAACCCAAACGGCCCCTTAACCTCTGCGACCTTCGTTGGCAGCTTTCGCCTAACGGGTTTCAGTCCAGTATCTCCATATAATAAAGGAGGCAACGATCCCACTCAACATTACAGTAGTTGAAAATACAAAGATTACGCAGCTTAATAAGTCAGTAACAAAATATCTTAAATTAAGTACCGGTAGTCGATCCAGCCTCTCGCCCAAATTTATCCCTGGACTTTGACCCACTCTTGCCAACTGAATTTGAATAAACCGGGTTTTGATTCGAATTTTCATTGGTAAAAAAGTTAAAAATCTTTCCTTAGAGGTAGGTGTCTTTATAAAAGAAACATGACGCGACAGGTAGCTTCGGGTGAGGAAGCAACAGAAGATCAGAGCAACAAGACAATCCCATTTAAAATTTTGCGTCGATGCCGCACCCCCGTAACGAATTCTACCTGTTTCGCACAAAGAGTCAACCGCATTGTTCTCGTCTCTCGAGACATCCACTCCAAAATGTTTTTCTATTGAGTACACTGGAAATCAAAAGTCCTAATATCTTACGGACTTCCCGTACTGATTTCCAGTGTACACATTAGAAAAACATTTTGGAGTACATGTCTGCAGTGATGACCTAGTTTGATCGCGCTTGCACAAGGCCACTGCATTTTTTGCCTTCATAGCGTCTCAGATTTATAAAAAGTATTAATAACAATGTCACCCTCAATTACTTTGCCCATACAGTGGAATTTCGGTTATACGTCCAAGTTGGGACTAAAAAATTTGGACGTAGAAATGAGAGGGACGTGCAAGTGAAAATAATCTTCCGTATAACGCCATGTAAAGTATTCTGGATGACACTATACCAATTGGACGTACGAACGAGTGGGACTAACAACTGAGAGACGTATAACTGAGACTCTACTGTATTAGGAATGAAATGTTATGTAAAGTCTCCTCTCAAGGTTTTCATCGAATATGATCTGACGCTAATGATTCTTAGTCGGCGAATCTGGGCTTTTACGCCTCTCTCGAGAATTAAAAAAAAGCCAGCGCTAGTTCACTTAGTTGTTTGACTTTCTTGAATAGACTGTACCCCTCCTCCCGCCCAATTTCATACGCCTTCAACGGCTGATTGATTTACTGTTCCAGGACAATCAAGAAAACGACGCAGCCCGCTCACATCGTCATGTTCATCGCAATGACAGTGTTGGCTGCACTGCTATTCCCTAGTCATGGACACAACACGTCCGCATATCATTCAGTCTTGTCTCTCGTTTATATGTGCTCGTTAGCTGGACATTTTGGTAGTCAATTTTGGATGACCTTTGCCTCAGGTAAATATTCTACCAACTATAAAAAAATACCGGCTGAACTGCAGTCCTTGCGCTACTAGAGCCCTAAAGAGGGTAAAAATATGTGCGTTTTTTTTAATTATTCACAGGTCTTTCCCTATATTTCAACCTCCCTCGCCACAATTTCGCCGAAGTCCAGAAAGTTCTGTTCCCCCTCTACTTCACGATCAACAGTTCATTCAGTTTAGTAACGCTTGGATCGTTCGTGTATCTACGGGAATCTGACGAACGGTGGACCAATGACGTCATTGCGCAGGTAATTCCTCAACTGGTATCCATGAAATGGAGATTCTATTTTACCGAACTGTATAGCGAACACGTGGGTAACCTTGTCCTAAGGGAAAAGAAAATGCGTTATTACAGGGTGTCAGACAATCTCATAAACAAAAACCGTGGATTTCGTATGTCTTTGTAAGCTACGATTTCTTCGTAGGCAACCTCAAGTGGTGTCGCATTCGAATCTAGTGACTTTTTCTTATTAGAAATTTGGGTTGGTAATACTAGTATATTTACACGGAGCACCTCGCGCTCTGTCAGATCAGTTCAATGGTATTGGCTACATTCAATTCGCGGAAAGTAGAGTACCTAGATTTGAATGAGACACGACTTTGGATCTCCACTGCTGGCATGTCAATCGACAGCGCACATTTAACGGATCTCTCCGCCATTTTCAGGTGACGTGTCTTGCCCTGTGCTTCTTTCTGGAAGTCCTCACGCGTTTATATCTGACGCCTCCTCTTCTGCAGCTTATTACCGCCAAAGTCGAAATTGAAAAAACAGTTGAAGGTGAGTAATGAGCCAGTTTTCATCTGCCTTGCATAAAAGATGAGAAATAAAACGTTCATTTTCTGTTCACAGGCATTGGCCAGGAAGTAGGTCGTGCGAACCTCGGCCCACTCATGTCATGCCCCCATTTCCGGAAAATCCATTCATCTTTCCGTAAAATTCACCAAGCCATCGCAATTTGCAACATCGCAACCATTGGATGCAGTGCCTTCCATTTATACTATCTAGCGCAAAAGATTTGCTTGTAAATCTAGGCAAAAATTCACGGGTTCTAGTACTAAGGAGAGCAAAAGTTTCGGAACATTTTACAGCGCTGAAGTAGCTGTTGGATTAGCAGTCCCAGACACACAGCTGACCAACTTACACATACATCAAGTAGAGCGCTACCAACTGCTGTAAGACGTCACAAAACTTTTGCTCACAATTGTACCGTACAACACACAAGCCTCTTTATAACAAGTCCATCAGGACAAATTACTTGAGGCCTGAAAGATACGCCTTCGGAGAGAGTATTTGTTTATTTATTTGTGTAGTTATTTTGTATTTGATGTGCCGTGTGTTTGTAGTGATTTGTCTAGAATGGATTAAGTGTGGCGGTTCAGCGTGCGCGTGGAATGCTAGTCAGGATATTGACGTGCTGAAGGTAGCGGTTGCGTAAATAAAAAGTGTCCATAGTTAAGTACCAATGGGAAGTTCACGCACTAAGCATTCATAGTTACATATTTCATGCTGTTTGGAAACTTTGTAAATTTTTAATTGTTATCACTAACAAATCGTTATTTAACAGAGGTTTACTTATTCTTCGTGATTATCATTGGAGGGATAAACCAGGGTGGAATGTAAGGGCGGTATCTTAAAACCTTTAGGGTTTTCGCCTAAATCGGTGAGAGGAAGGGATTATCCGAGGAAAGTTAGCTTTAACGATCAGGCCCTCTATGCAACCACTACCTTGCAACGCAAACGGTATAACCCAGTTCGAAGCAATCTGTGATCTTAGTTGTTTAGTCGAAAACTATTTGCATAATGAAGTCGGAACGGAAACGCCCTAACTATAGTGAAATCGGACACCTCGTCTGGTACTCTCGATCGGAGTGGAGCAGTTTCTCAGTAATGGAGGCAGATCTGTGATTCACTACTCTTGGTCAAAACCGGTGTTGATCTTGTAATTATGACTTGAAATCGACTGTACGTAGGATATTCTGCCTTCGCACGATAAACTTTGTAGTAAATGTACATCAAAATATTTGTTTGAAAAAACTTGTTCAGCGAGGTCGCTGGAGAACGTCTGATTCTCAAATCAGCAAATCCTGACAAAAAAAATAATATATCAGGACCTAAAATCTCGTTTCTTTCTCAAAACTCCCCAAGTGGATGGGATTGTGGTTCTAAGAGACTACTAGTTCAGCTATCAAAACTCTGGATCTCTGCTGGTGACGGCTTTGAAAATTTTCATACATCATGGAACTATTTTTTGTTATTTTTCATCCTTAAACTATGTAAATTTTTTAAATAGTTTCTTAAAGTCCGAATCGAGACTTCTGAAAAGCTTTAACCGCTCTCCTGACATTTCTCGAGGAGAGAAAAGACTCAAGTTTTTTTTTAAATAATAATAATAATAATAATAATTTTCAAAAACTTGGGGAAAAAAACTTTAAAAAATCGTAAGCTACGTTGCTTGCCGCCCTAGTCTAGCCATACCCTGGTCTAACCTTACTCTGGTCCCGCGCGAGGTAACATTCTTCAGAAATCTTTAATTGAAAGCGAACCTTTGGCAAACTCCTAAAATAAAAGCGGTCATCCAGCTTTGGAATCGGAAAGCAAACTCGCAACGCAAAATCTATCAAATGTATTTTCTTTTTAATTCTCTGCAGAACATTTGAAAAGAATGGTAAAAGCAGAACTCCTTGCAGGAGCGAAATCATCATTCTTTCTCTTTGAACATTATCTCCAGTAAAACATCTGTACGAAGACAACTAACCCGTGTATAAGAGGTTTCCTTCAGTTGGTAACATCCCTCGGAGACTAAACAAAATCTGGTTAATCGAACACAAAAAAAGGAAGAAGAAAACTAAATTGGGTCGACGCGGACTGTCTTGCAAATTTTTTCTCGAAAAAGTCACCCGTTACTTTCCTGAATACGCAAGCTACTATTTCACTGGATTTGCCACTCAATAGGCTCTGAAAACTGACAATGCTCACACGGTATTGCATATACAAATATATACACATACATAAATACTACTTTAAAAATAACGCGAGAGAAGGTAATCACATCCGAGATAAAAGTAAGTCGTCATGAAATATCCGTAACAGCACCAACTGCCTTCATAAGTCTTAAATCAATCGCTCCGACTTTAAGTGAAATGTGGCCGTAAGCTTCGATAACCAGTTCAGCTCAGATCCATCATGTTCGACTCCTGGTTGGACCCCGAAGAGTCCTTTTGGATTGATTCGAAAATGAACAAAAGATCCTGTGTACCTTTGATCTGCGTCACGAACTCGCTCAGGTGAGGGTTTTTGTCTGAAAACAAAATTAAAACAAGCCTTGTTAATCAATATTTTCTGCGCTGCAAGTCCCAATGAATCGCTTGCGAGCTTCTAAACGCCGAGAATCTCAAACTTGATTTCAGTAAAACTACCACTTTAACCTTAAGGGTGTTGCTATTGACACGACATGCATTAACCCACTACCGCCCAGCGATGCCGTCCGGCAACAGGAAAAATTATTTTAGAGGATCTTTCCAGTTCAGTTTTGTCACAAATTAAAAAAATATCACCCCTCTGGAAACTTGAAATTTAATTATTTAGGCATTTTCCAAAGCTTAAAATTGCGTATTTTAATGAGAAATTTTTTTCGAATTCTCTTAAGCTGAATTTCACTCCGAATACTTTGGGCTGTTATGGGTTAATAGGGAGACTAAAAGCAACTTACCGGCATCCGTGATGGTCAAGAGCGACGCAACAGCTCGCATAGCGGACCGTTTCAACTCGTCTTGCTTTTCGTATTCTTGTTTAACGGAGTTCGCTTTCACTTTCATCGTGCATGTGTGGCGCAAAGGTTCCACGAGCCTCTCAATCCCTGGAAACAACAGATTTCCTCGTTAATATCAACAACACTGTAAATTGCCAACACTGCGATTTCTTCCTCTTGCGTCTCCGATCCTCAGACGAACGTTTTAAAGCTAGATCTACAAAGGAGCCGAAAAACTGCGATTTTCGAATTTCCCTAATACTTTTTCCGAATTTCCCTGATAGATTTCAACAGGCTAATTATTAGCCTTTCTGATTTTCAAGAAGCCATGATTATTTATTCCCGCAGCGCTCCGTTTTACCCAAACATTTTTTATTCTATTCGGGTTTTTCCCTAACAATGCCCGGATTTCTCGGACATCAACTTTTTGATTCCCTCACAATCCACGATTTTCCGATTTTCAGGTCTTGAGGTAACCCTGATCTATTCCCAAGCAGAACAATGAAACCGCATCCAAACTGCGTCATAAAACCCATCTAAAACGCGAGTCGGAGGCGCGTTTTAATCACCGCATGTAGACATGCGCCTCTTACGAGCGTTTAAGATGTGACATGATGCGATTTGGATGCGCGCAGAACTATACGCACATATGTGCGTTTTGCGCCTATGGTTGTATACCTGGGCTGGTTTAACGAGGCATCAAAATCTGAAAATCGAAATAGGTTTTTTTGAATTGATATAGTTGACTTACTCTGAAGAACAGCCGAGGGGCACAGCTGAGCCAATCTTGCAACCATTAAATAGGTTAACATTTTGATGTCGTAGTGGTCTTTAAGCCCCAGCTCCAAGTGGTTCAGGAATTCGAACACGTCGATACGATCCAAACAGGCGTCGAGCAGTGTGTACATGCACTCGAACGCCGCCTTGCGGATGTCCAAGCCGTCGTCCACAGTGTGACGGAACGGGCCCATTTCCACCTCCCGGATGAGCTCTTTCTGTAGAAGGATACAAAAAAATATTGTAAGGGCCTTCGCGAATACTCGTCAAACGAAAACGAGAGTACAAGACTTACCCGAACTTGCGTTTCACTGTAGAGTTGAGGCAGGATAGATTCTAAGAGATCACGAACTAACGACGGCTTGTTGTGTGCGGCGGAGTTGAAGGCAACCAGTGCCACACGGCGGACGTTCAGGTCAGGGTCTTTGAGAGCGCTCAGGAACTGGCCGATGCACTGTCTCAGAAGAGGGTCGATGGCTTGGGGCTGAAACACAACAAGCGATCATTTCAGCGGGTTTTGGACAGAATTGCTCAGAAGCGTGTCGTTGGTTTAGGGCTAAAACACAGCTAGCGAACATTTCAGTGGGTTTGGGACAGTTCTCAATAGAGGAGGGTCGATGGCTTAGGGCTGAAACACAACTGGCGAACATTTCAGTGGGTTTGAGACAGTTTTCGATAGAAGAGGGTCGATGGCTTAGGGCTGAAACACAACTGGCGAACATTTCAGTGGGTTTGAGACAGTTTTCGATAGAGAGGGTCGATGGCTTGGGCTGAACACAAGTGGAGAACATTTCGATCCCTCGAAAGAAAAAACGATCAAGTAAAAACGCACGATTCAAAAAACGATCAAGTGAAAGGGTATGTTTGAAAAAGCGATCAACTGCTGTTCTTATACATTGCACAGTTGATCGCTTTTTCAGACGTACGATTTCACTTGATCGATTTTTGAAACACGCCCTTTAACTTGACCGTTTTTTCTTTGAAGGGATCGAAATTTCGGTGGCTTTTAGACAATTTTCACTATAAGAGGGTCGATGGCTTGGGGCTGAAACACGACCCGCGAACATTTCAGTGGGTTTTGGACAACTTTCACTGAAAAAGGGGCGATGGTTCAGGGCTAAAACACAACTAGCGAACAGCGGTTTCGGACAGTTTTCATCAGAAGAGGGTCCATGACATAGGGGTGGAACACAGCTAGTGAACATTTCAGTGGCTTTCAGACAGTTTTCATCAGAAGAGGGTGGCGGACAACTGAGAGGATTTATGTTTTTGGTTAAATGCGCGCTCGCTCTAGTGTGGACAATTAGCAGTTTAGGGCGAATGCGACCGAAAGGAGAGGTATCTCACCTGATCGGATATCGTGAATTTGACTGCAGTGACAACCGTGGTTCGCATCAATGCAGACGAGGACTGCAGCGATTCTCGCAGGCAGGGAAGAAGTTCTTCAGGATTGATGAGGGTGAGTTTGCCGAGGCACTCTGCGACGACGTTCCTGGTACCTTCCTCGGCGCACTCGCAGTGCCGGAACAGCTGCTGCCAGATGGCTGGCACGAACGGCTGCAGCTCCTGGATGCCCGCGGGGCTCGCCGACAGGCATGTGATAATCTGACACACCGAATCAAATTACAATTTAATCACTGACAAATGCGCAAAGGTTGGAAGAAATTGCACAGCTTTTCCACATCAAATTTTGTTATCCTTTACGGTTTTTCTTCTCAAAGCAAAAAAACAGGTTGAACTTATCCCTGGCCAATGTCATAACTTCACAAAAAACTCGATGAAGCTAGAATTATTTTCACCGAAGTTCATGAAATGTTGCAAAATAATTAGTTTGAGTTAGTTCAGGTTTATTAAGGATACCTGGCTTACGTTGACCTAGTTTTTTTAAAATAATACCTGGCTTAAGTTTACCTTGGTTTTTAAATAATACCTGGCTTGAGTTTACCCAGGTTTTTAAATGATACCTGGCTTAAGTTACCCTGGGGCTGGTTTTTAAATACCCGACTTAAGTTAACCTAGGTTTTTAAAGAATACCTGGATAAAGTTAACTAGGTTTTTAAATAATACCTGACTAAAGTTAACCTTGGTTTTTAAAAATACTTGACTTAAGTTAACCTTGGTTTTTGAATAATACCTGGCTTTTTAGATAAGGTTTAATAAGATAATTAGATAAACTAAGATATACAGGGTGATTCAAGTTTAATGTAAAAAAATGAAACCTCGGATAGGCAAAGGGATTCTAAGACGAAAATGTGAAACGAACGTAGGGTCTAAAATGTATCGTTTGGCGTCCAGGCGCC
>Ga0058701_10002032_pt1 | contig 14990 bp, 10 predicted proteins | sample AgamicOrMae_FD_97039 | JGI IMG/M metagenome (GOLD analysis project Ga0058701, IMG submission 97039) | Agave microbial communities from Guanajuato, Mexico - Or.Ma.e | ecosystem: Host-associated > Plants > Phyllosphere > Phylloplane/Leaf | place: Guanajuato, Mexico | collected 2012-06-04
CCAACGTGCTGTCACGAAGGCTCTTACGGGGATAACTCCAGCGGACTACAGTGGGGCCTATGAAGCTTGGAAAACGCGCTGGCAACGATGTGTCGACGCCCAAGGCGACTACTTCGAAGAATTATAACGTTTTGTACAAATCGGATCAATACATATGATTTTCTAGACTTAGTCTCATTACTTATCTACCGCACCCTGTAGAGTTCTTATTAATGAATATTTGGAAGGTGTCATTTTCTTCTTCTTGTGTTCTACCCAAGTTTCATCTTTCATTACAAGGATAAAAGACGTACTGGTACAACCTTGAAGAAGTTGTCTCAGGCTAACCAAGGTTAACTTGGGTTAGGTCGTGTCGCTGCCACTCTGCTTGGAGAGCGTTAGAGTAACCTCGGTTGCGTTGGTTTACCTTTTACATCCGCCTAGAGCAACGAAAGGCGAAACGCAAGGTGTTGAAAACTCCACTTTTCAACTTTAGAATGTGTGATTATTGTCTTATTTAGGGGTGTCACACATATTTTTCGTAACGCTCCTAACCAGGGGCGACAGGTTTGCGTTACGCTTTATTCATAAGGTAGAGGAAAAAGCGTTATGAGGGGGTGGGAGAGTCAGAAATCGGTCTAACTAGCCGCTAATTATTGATGCTACGCTAATTATTAGCGTGACATAATTTTTCTCGACGCCTTACGGAATGCTTCTTAATTAGCGACGTTTTCTTTGTTCTCAGCTTGGCATTCAACGTGACGATCTTCTGCACGGGAGCGCTTATCGCCATCGTGATCCTGGTGGTTCGAAGGGCGCAGTGCATCGGCGGTGAGCTCGGTGGACCTCGCTGCTGCAAGTACCTTACGGCCGGCATTCTGCTCTCGCTATGGTTCATCTACGTTACACTCGCATGCCTCGAGTCCTACGGTGTCATCCACGGCTTTTGAAGGAGCACCTATTCGGCCAGAAACTGATGCTTCATGTGATAAAGACTTCTGCCGCGGCTCAGCATTCTTGCCTCACTTTGGGGCCGTCCCGGTGATGGGACACATAAGCTGGATTGACTGCCTTGTTTGTATAGCAGCACTATTTGTTGGACCTAAAATCCCGATAAATTGACAATGCAGCCTCCGGTCGGCGAGAAGCACGCCTGCTGACTGGAGGATAGGCAACCCGAATACGCGGGTGTGGGGGTGGTTGCCTACGCCGAACGTCGCAGGGGCGAGGAGGAAGATTGCCCCAGTCCTCAGCGCTCGACCAAAGTCTTCTTTGGGAAGTGCAGAGAAAATAGATGTCCATGGCGGCAGCTCTGATTGCTGAGGACTCTTGGAGGATGTGATTGCGGGATTGTCAACTACTTAAGGTATCGCGTATTATGGCGGGATATTTTTGGCTAAACTGCGGAGGAGAATTGAATGAACATCACCCGATAACTTACACATAATTGGGAGTTGAAAGTACGAATTCTATTGAAAAATAAAACAGCGAGTAACTTATGGTTCTTTGGCTTTTGGCGGACTTATTTGGTTTTATTGCCGCCGAAGCTCATTTTTTGGCTCTTTTCCAAAGCTGCTTTTGGATCTTTATTGGTCAATTATTATCGGAGTGACTAGACCACCCAATGTAGGAAGCGCACATTTGGCTGAACAGAAAAGAGTAAGGGTAACGGGAACTGATGAGTCAAACTAGTTATTAAGTTTTATTCTATTTTAAAATGGATGGCGGTTTTGTATATTTTACCGGCTTTCTTTATTGGCGAGAGGTAATTTATCTATCAGAATCGTAGGAGACAAAGGCAGAGGAGAATTATTCAAGTTTAGAACCATATCCCATTTTGTCGAAATAAAATGAAACAAGCCCGTAACAGATCGTGAAAGCATTCAAAGCAAAATGGCTTATTCCCATTTGAGTAACAGACGCAATCGGCGTTCTTCCATAGATTTGAAGGTGTGTTAAATATACTTGTTAGATTCTTTGTGAAAAGCGACAATTTGTTGGTTTTTTAGTTGATACCATTTGAGTTTTACCTAAGAGACGTGAAAGATACTCAACTCATTTGTTAAACGATATGGCAACGCAATGCTCTGCTTTATATAGGAGGTTTTAGAGTAAGACATAAGAAAGACTGCAGTAAGCAAAGAGTAGCAAATTTGCAAATAACTGTACTCTTGATCGTTTGAGGAGATCGACTTACGTCTTATTGGCTTGAGAATTCCCGCCTCTGATTGGCTAGCGATCTCGTGCCAAGTTGACGACTTGGCATGCTTGTCTCTATCAGACATGATTTTTCGTTTTGGCGGGAATATTTGCGTGAAAAGCTGGGGAGAACTTCATGATGAAGTAAGAGCGATCATAACGAAATCGAAGAATGTTTCAAGAGCTCACAATCAGAGGGCATCTGGCAAAAAAATAATAATGATAATTGGAGTAAATAATCGTATCAACACAAAAACTAAAGTCGTTTCACTAAAACATAGCTGTGTTACTTTTCAAATGCGCATACACATAACTCTAGTTACTATAAGTGGGATCTCAAACGTAATAATCGTGTAAGTAATCATTCAAAGCTGGTATTTGATCGTACGAAAGCTATCCATGATAAAGTTGTAAAAAAAAAGACAACATTTTGTTCAGCGTTTGTTGGAGGAGGCTTGCGTTTTCCCGTATGCTACTTGTAAAGTAACCAATAAGTTTCATAATCAAAGTCTATAAAATGAAATGTTTACGTTCTCATCGGCCGATGGTACTTAAATATGTCAACAGCTTTTGTGGGTATCGTTTTGTCAGTTCTGATCATTTACCCTTTATTACATAAAATTCAATTTGTGTTATAAACAGTCTTATTTGTGAAAAAAGGGAACACAATTCTCTAGTGATTTTTGGGATAAAGATAATACTAGTCAAGTATTAAGGGTAGAATAGTGTATTTGGTGCTTAATTCTGATGAACTCGATCTTAGGTGTGTAAGCTGGCCTATGGAGGATTCGATGATAAAACTATGTACGGCATGTAGGAGCGATTAAGCATATGCTGCCGAACTTGGCACAAAGATAAATCACTGCCTGAACTTTCGTTCAACAATGGACGAAATGTAAGTCCCACACTATCACAAGGACCTTAGAATTGATATGCTTTACTTAAGAGAAGAGATGCTTTGATTCGGCAGACGGGAGCAAGCAGAAGGCAGCTGGGAGGTGCGCATAAAGAACAGTCTTCTTTCAAAGAACGTGCAAGAAAAAGTCACTGGTTTGGGATGAACTTGTCGAATCGAAGCGTCATAGTTTCGGCCCACTTCGAAGGGGTGAGCCTTACTTATGAAGCTTCTTGGAGAGATGTCGCCTCCTGCCCTCCTTCTCTCGTTTTTAAGGTATTCCATGCCAGAAAATCAAAATCCCAAAACCCGACCAACGATAAATCTTTCTAGACAAACTTAATAGTGAACACTTTACGTTGCGTCCAAGGGCTGCTCCTATCTGCGGGTGGTTTTAGCTTGTTGTCACTTTACAGTATGCTAATACATTCAACAGACACTACTAAGTTCTGTTCTAAGTACTTACTTTATTTTTAAGAGTCTCTAAATCGACGGCGAGTCATTATGCAACTCCATTGAGGAAACGTGATTCTAAGAGCAACCACCGTGGAATGGGGTGAAGCAGGCGTTCGAGTTTAGATTTCGTCCGACTATTTTTTTTTTTATTTTTTTTCATAGGCGTAAAGTCAGGCGGTGAAAAGGCTTATAGGGACATCGCCAGTCAGTTGAAATATAAAATTACCGTATTTGATGTAGCCATATCTCTTGGATTAATAATCACCCTATCGGCTTCATCCCATTTCACGGATTTTGCCTATTAAATCGTCATAAGGTTTCCGGACATGGCAATATCTTTCACGTAGAGTTGTCATTGTCTCCTTTAGGTCTCTGGTCGCTGGTTAGGTAGGCAGATAACAGATAAACTTAGATCTCAGTCAGACCGTCCGATCAGATTATGTGAAGGCTAAAGGTGCACTTGGAAATAAACATTCGCGATCAGCAAGGAATTACTTTCAGAACGTCTGAGTTCAAGACCTGCCGTCAATATAACTGTTAATGTTGGCTGATTGTTCACCGTATATCATGTATGTGTTGTATAAATATGTGCGGTTGTTGCAACAAGAGTAGGAGTCAAGTGGCTGTGCAGATCAAATTTTAAAACATGTTGGATTGTTGTGTCATGAGTTGATTTTTGACAACCAAGTTGTGTTGCTGTTTTGAAGTCTATAATGATGTACAGAGTATATTTCGATAGATGATGTTAAAATATTTTTATTGATATAGACGAATGCAAGGTACATCATAAAATGTTTGGTGTACTGTCATCGCATAATGTATATCGTTGTGTATATACCATTTTTTAATAACTCTAGCTTGTTCCAAAATGGAATGAAAACCTCCGAAAATTTTGTTTACTGAAAAACATGGGGTGAAAGGTGGGGGAAGCAGCTAAGTTTTGTTTGCCTGTTTTGTTTCGTTGACTTTGTAAGTTAACTTGTACTTCCACTGTTTTTTTAGGGTGCGGTAGATGTGACTTATTTGAGAACAAGTATTTTGCCTTCATTGTAGTTACGAATACAGCCTATGTCTGTGCTTTTGTACGTAATGCAAAACACGTTTTTAATGTTTTATATATTTCTAGGTGTAATTTGGTCCGTAGGTGCTGCTTTCTTTTAAAGTATTGGCCCCTTTCACCCCACGAATTGAGGATAATCAGGAATAAGACGACATGAATAACGTAAATACGTGTGCATTGTCCAGTCTAGAGACTACAGACACAGAGTTTCGTAGGCCTTGTGACAAGCATAAGGATGATGTTTCATAAACAAAAATAATTGTGAGCGGAGTAATTGGAGGAGAGACTCAAATCCAACAAGCGCGCCTATATCTCATTTCTCTTCGTCTCATCTTCTTATCTTAGTGTCATCTTCTTCTCCTTGCTTATGAGTTTAGCCGTTCTCGTTAATTGAAATCCCTCGCTAAGGTTACATGCTTGTCAAACGGAACTTTTGCGTCATGATATCCGTGTGCGCCCGCAGAAGTAAGTCGGTTTAACGAAAATACCAGTACCTGTAACAGCAAATGTGGGCTTATCCTGTCCCTTCTTTCACCCAATCGGTATCACTTTCTCCAAATTTCTTGTTAATTCTAAGGGTATGCGTGAGTGTGTGCGTGAGGAACTTGGGTAAGAAGTGCAAAGATTGTCGACGTGAACCGATAAGGATATACTAAACGCGTGACGAAAGCACCCCGGTCGAGCTGTCCGTAGCAGGGATAATTCGACATGGACATCCCCACAAGTCAAAGGATGAGGATCTCCGTTTGGATGTCCGCACCCTCTCACCATGTATATGGATATCCATACTGATATCCATGCGGATGTCCGTGTCGAATCATCCATACTACGATTCGTAGTACGGATCACTCTGGTCTAACTGTTCGTCTACGAACGGTTAGACCAGGGCCTGCTAGAACATAAGACGGAGTGAAGCTGATTTAGAAAATTCTAACAAAGTGCGGAGGACCAAATGACTAATTCTTGTCTCCTCGGATCAATATATCACTATCTTGGCCATCTAATCGGCTTCACTCCATCTCATAAAACGAAGATAGATTCAGATGTACTGTGGCTATCACGTGCTGATCGGTGCAATGCACCGCATTGTGTTCATCCATCTGTTTGAGATAAGCACTTGTGTGTGAACCGAAAACTAAGATTGAAGGCTCGGAGACTGATAGGGGTCGTTATTAAGTTCCGAAGTGCTTATTCATTACCAAAGACATCGAGCAGGAAAATAAAATATAGAAGGAACTATAATAATGTCAATCGTGATGAAGGCTCAGTTTTATTGTACTGTCTTCCCGAAACTGCGTCGGTGCTTAAAATTGCGTAACCAGGTGACCAGCTTAAAATGACCGCTGTGGTTTACCTCGCACCGACGCCAGTTCCCGACATCAGACACTAGTTTGTCCATTGCAGCCAAAAAGACAGCGGAGGGCGTTGAGAGATCATGCATTTCATTACCCGAAATGTTAACTAATTTAGATATCGAAATATTTCAGCTGGACTGAAAGTTGATGGAAACTATATAGAAGTTGTTCGGACTTGGATATGTGCTTCTGGATTTTGTTATATTTAAGGACGGGTCGTTCGATCAGTTTCATGTTGTACAGTGCTGCATGCTTCCTTGTGAGACAGATCTTTGCAATTAAACAGCTCTAAATTTACAATAATACGTTGTTCAGAATCAAAAGTTTTCATGATTCTTTGGTATGTTTGAACTAAATTTTCAACAATAGTTGCGTTCATTTTTCTCCCCCATTAAACATAAAAAAGCAATAAATTTTCTTTTTCAAGATCCTTTTTCTTATCGTTGTTGTTTTTCTCAGGGTTTATTATGAGCTGTAAACATGAAATTGACCAAAATAAAATTTGGACATTGAAATAAATTTGTGTACATATTATGCCTGTTGTATCATTTATTCTGTTCCTGGTGCAATACCCATCTTGCGAGCAAAAAATGTCTTTGCAGGGTGGATTAACTCCCGACTTCATGCTGTTGGGTCGGATTCGCGCTTTGTACCGGTACAAATTGCGACCTCATTCCTGAATCGAGAATCCATAGCAAGTTATGCATGGATATCTATAGAAATCCAAGGATATCCAAATGGATATCTATAAAAGCATGCATGGATAATTGAAGACTGATATCTATAAAAACAAGGACATTTCATTCATGAATATTTCTTGTTTACGGATATCTATTGCAGAATGTCCTTGCTTGGATATCCCTGCTTGGATATCAATGTGGATATCCACACTTGCATGGATATAATTGAAGACTGACATCCAAAAATCGTGAATATCCATGTTGATATCCGTGGATTTTTCGAAATCCATGAATGGTTAAACTATGGATTCTTGGGCCACGGAATGTTGACGATTTCGTTCTGGGTTCTCAACATGAACTTTTCGCTTTCGACAAAATCCATGCTCCAACTCTACCCTCAAACGACAAGTCAAAGCAGCTTTAGAGATAGTGCAGGCGGGCCGGTCAGAAACCATCAGTTTTTGTTTCTGGCATTCCAACAGGATAGGCTGTCATAGCCGTATGAAAGGTCGAAGGGCGGCCCTTCCATCTTGGCGTGACGTGTTATGAGTATCTTTAGCGTGACGCTGTTTCCACATACACGTGACGTCTGATAATCTGATGGGCAGGCAACCGCAACTCAGGCATGAATAGTAGGTTGCCTATCGCGCGATCCGCAGGGGCCTTCCCAGAAAACTCATTATCTTTGCATGAGGGGTTATTAACAAATCTTGTACCGCTTACGTTCTCTTCCAAACAAAATTAATTTAAGAAAAGACGTTATTTTGGATGCAGAATTATCATGGTGGAAATTCTTCCACGGATTTCTTTGGAGTGTCTACAGACCCAACTGGCCCATTTAAAATGTGAAAGGTTGGGTTCTATGCGTTAAGGTCTCCCTATATTTATGCATGTCGGGTCAATACCAAAATCCTTTTTTTTTCATTGAAAAAACCTTCATTTTTATGTAACGTCAGTTTTTTTAGAGGAACAATATTCAACGACATGGGTTTCTCTCTCGAATTCGTTGAATTTCCAGTAAATAGACGGAACTCTTAGAACGACGGCACCGGTACCGCTACGCAAGATGAGCATGAATTTCTTGAGGAAAGGAGGCGATAAGTCGATAAGTGCTGTAATAGCACGACTGCACCCTACTCTATTTTAAGGTTCTGCCTCATTTTAAATGCTATACCTGCGAGTTCTGAGACCTTGATCGATTTTAAGAAACGTCAGAGAACATAATTGCAGATTAAAACCGCACTTAACAGCTGCAAACAAAATTCATTAAAAGTTACATTTTTAGAGACAAAAGGGGAACTTATGTACCAGTACTATGAGCGGGTAAGTTTATAGACAGGCGTTTACGCGTTAACGGTACTTGGATAAGTATCCGAAGTTTATATAAGACTTACATGTTGGACTGGTCGACCAAATAAGGAATTTAAGTCCGAAGTATTTTTCTTTTTTTTCGAACAGATTACCACATGGCATTCTGATCTTGAATAGACTTATCAATTACACAAGGCGACTACGATTCGATCAGAGAAGTGCCTGCCGTCAGGTTCCACCAGCAAAACTCTCTTAATCCGGTTCGAAGATGTTACGGAGGAAAATACTTCGCCAAAAATACAAAATGCATCTCAACCGTGATGTGAGGATGCTTGCGTTGAGAGGATTGGCCACGTAATTAAGATTTGAACGAAAGAAAGGAAAAGAAAAAAAGTACGCATTGCTAAAACACGGATCTCCCTGCATGGTAGTTCAAATTACGTGCTATAATTGCGATCATACTGACAACGTTCCGACGTAAAAAGTATGAAAAAAACGGTCCATTCAAATTTTTCTATCGTAACAAATTGAATCATCAAAATCCATTTAAACATGTATAAATACAAATTTTAAATCAATTTTGTACTTTTTTAGGAACCGTTCTTCTTTTGAATCTGCTCTGTAATACCTTAATTTGACTCGTAGTAATGGCAGCATTGAATAATTTTTGTTATTGTTGCTGTTGACTGTTGATTTTACAAGGGATTTTTATGGCGTTTAAAGTGAGATTATCTGGCTGAAATGCTTTCTCCTGAGGTGTGGGAGTTTAGCCCGCCCTCAAACTCATTACAAATTAAAACTGGCTTAAAGGATAGCTTTGTGATTGATAAATGTTTAAGTTCTCACTTCTTTAATCACTTGGTAAGTATTGTCGTGGTGACCTCCGAATGATTTGAGGTTAGGATTTGAATTCAATGTTACAAAGTTCAAGAATCAAACAGTTTTGATCATTGTCATTTCGATTTTTGTGTGGTATTACAATAATTGTGTTATCGGAAATAATTCTCAGCCGACCAGTATGAAATCTCGAGCAATCAAACGCGATGCAAGACGGAAGTGCTGCCACCTCTTTGTCACCTCGCATTCATTGCATCCGTGCGATCCCCTGAGCTATCTCTCAAAAGCAAACGACTTGATAAAACTAATAGTATAGTTTCATTCAGTGTTCCCCCTCGTAGTATGTTATTCTTTCAGATTATGTTGTTAACTTGGTACTTTAGCGGTAATTGTGCGTATTTAATACAGAACCCTCAGGGGAGTATTTAATTTTACCAGGTTGAGGTCTACTTGTTACATATTATGGTATTTCTGTAGGTTTCAGTTGTCCTACCTGATACACCCTCCCCACCAACTTCTGTTGAAGAATCTTTATGTTTTGATTGTGAATACTACAAAGTCAACAACTTTGATGTGAGCCTGTTGCTGCAAGAAGATTTTATCAAGGGATTTGTGAAGCAAGGTTGGTGTAGTATTTTCCAAGATGTGTTCAGTGCTCCAAAATTGAAACTTTCATCCAAATTAAGGAGTTTTTGCTCAGGTGATGTATCCTTGATGAGCATTGGCACTCAACTGGATGTGGATGACTGCATAGCGCTAACTCCCTCAGGCCATCTTATTCTTTCACTGAGAAGAGAAATCTATCAAGAGCTTGGTTTAGAAGGGACCCCAACTTTCACAAAGGACAAGAACCCCCAGCGATACAGTAAGTATAAAGTTATAAACCTCTAAGTTATTGGAAATCTTGTTCTATAACTGAGGCAAGTGTGTGTAACCATCTCCTATTGACTTGAAGTGAGGGACAAAATACTGTCTCTCTTTCAGTTGGAGCCTAAAGGATGCCTAAAAAGAAACAACCTCTCTCACTGGAGGAGATTGCCCTGATGGGTGTCAAAGAATTGGTGTTGACTGTTGGGCGCTCTCTGATCAAACCTGTGGTAGCAACAACTCAGGTTGATCCCCAACGGGGCATGACTATCCTTCATGCCAACCTGACAAGGTTGAATGAAATGTTGTATGCTAGTGTCCCATGGTATTTGTTTGATAAGCTGTTAAGTGCAGTTCTCCAGTCAGTCAACCATCTGATTGTAGAAACGAGGGCATGCTCAGATCCATCTCTTCCAATGAGTCAATTTGTTACTGAAATGAATGTTGTTGTCAGTCTCACAGAAATAGCTATTCACCCTCAGCTGCATTCAATCAATTTTCTCTCTTGGCCAAAGGTAATGCGACACGTCTTGTATAGAAATCTGTCCCGGATGTCAGGTTTAGAGGTACTGGACTTGACTTCTGGGACGGATAATATGAGGTCATCTGATATCGAGAGATCGATTTTAACTGGAGTCGTTCAAATGAAAAACCTGCAGTGTCTTTGTCTGTGTTTCGATTGCACAGACAACATCTTAGCTGCTGTCAGTGAAAATTGCCCCCAGTTACAGAGTCTTGATGTGATGTCTTCGCGTTCCGTCACAGACCGGAGCGTGCCAGCTCTCAGGATGTGCACGAAACTGCGCCAGCTAGAATTATATCTAACTTTGATAACTGTCGAAGGTTACGCCCAGTTGTTGATGGATCTTCCTGCTCTAGAAGACTTGGGGCGCTGCCCAGAGTTCGGCAATATTTTGAATCGCGTACGACGACTAGGGAGTCAGGGTCCATTCAACCTTAAAACCTTTCAGAGTAGAGACGTAACGACCGCACATCTCCAACTTTTGGTAGAAATGTGCCCAAATATTAGTCATGTGTCTATTTTTCACGAAGAGCATGTTAGTGATCTTAGCGTTCTCGCTCAAATCGAGAATTTATCCGTGTTGAAGCTGCAGTCGTGCGATTTTTTTTCCGACAATTTAAAAGGTCTTCTAGATATGAAAGGCACTTGTATCACGTGGTTGCATCTGGAAAATGTTGAAGAGATTGACATGGATGCTTTGGTTTACGTTAGCCAGTTGTGCCCTATGCTGAAAAAGCTTGTTCTTCTTGAATGTGAATTTCTCGAGCAGACCTCCATCTCAACTAAGATGTTGGAGGTTCCTCCTTTTGCAAGGTTGGAACACCTGATTTGCTCTGCTGACTGCGCTCTTACGCATCTTGAGCTTTTGCTGTTCCACTGTATAAACGTTAAGTTTGTCGAGCTGGGCTCGTCGACAGGTATTGACGACAAGACTATGGCAAAAATTCTCGCCGTGAATCCTATGAAAAAGTTAGAGACGTTAAGAATTTTATACGGAAGTGATCTGAGTATGAAAACAGTTGATATCCTCATGGCTCAATGTGACAATCTGAGAGTATTGTCTGAACTGGAAGGTTGGGAAAAGATTAGCCCTGCTGAACTCGCCGATTTTCGGCGCAAGCTCATCGATCAAAACATTGACTTAGACGTCCGTCCGCTTTTGTTCTGCGCCTAATTTTCCTTTTTTTCCCTTTCTCTTTTTTTTTTTTTTTGTTAGCCACTGATCAAGGACATAATGTTCCTCTTCTGCAGAGAATACTGTTTAATGTTAAAGTTTTGCGGGGAGGTGAGTTCATGTTTGGAATTCGAAGGAAGGCTCATATTTTTAAGACGTGTAAATATAGATGCAAAGAGAACGCTTGAAGATCGGTCGGTTGTTCCTACTTAAAAAAAAATCATGTTTCTCCTTTTTTTCAGTGGCTATTATTTTGTCCTTTACCAATTTTAAAACAACCAGAGCTGAATTTTTATGCTACTATTTTTATATCGATTTCGTGTATTTTATGTGCTTTGTTAAACGGATGTTACAGCTTACCGACCGGACACGAGTACACTGGAAAAAATCTACTGTTAATAAGAATTAATCCTCATTTTTCTGAACCGTCCATGAGCGTTTTGTTTAAATTTTCTTTTTTGAGCTTTAGAATTCAAGAATTTTTCCGTACGCACCAAAAAGTAACAGTTCATATGTAGTACTTTCATTTTTATCTCTAACCGACTTTGACGTAGATTTTACCGACGAAAAAGTATTTTTGCTAAATTTAGGGTGTAAAAACAGCACAACCTTTATTAGCCCATAACTTGAGCCGAGTTGCAGTACCAATCTTCATTTTAACGTAAAAAGAGCACAAATATCAGTTAACTTGATTTCTTTCAGCATTTTGAGTGCTACTTTGAGTGACATTATAGAAGTGGCCGGATATGGACTGCGTTATGAATGGCCTGAAATATTTAAGCCTGTTCTTGCCGATGGGTAAAGTGATATACAATAATAATGGTAGTAAGGTTTTGCACGCACATGCAGTCTTTTTACCCGTCAGTTCTTCATTCTGGTGGCCAACACTTGCTTTTAAGTTTCTCCCCCCCCCGTGTAGTACATGGTAATGTGTACTTGTCACTGTCGGGTCTATTGCCAAACCACATTCTTTTCCGGAAAATAAAAATAAGTGCAACTAGACTTACAATTGGCCCTTTAAGACTGTATTCTTATTGACTGTATTGTGATAGTTATACACGAATAAAACTTGTGATGAAATTGCCATATTTTCCATTAATCGACTATCCTGCTAAAATGTGTAATTAGTCGAGGCGAAATTGTAACGAACTTGAAAGTAGCGACATTTGCTGAAAAGTGGCATCTGTTGCATATTCTGGTTCGAGATAGTAAACTCCTGACAGTTGGTTGTTCGTCGAACAGCTCACTCACAGAAAATCCTGTAAGTTAAACCGATTTTCAGGGTTATTTTGAAAACTGCACTTGTTTCTGGTAGTTGAGGCTTCGTGCTCTTTTCACAGACGTTATCTTAGATTTAACGGTGGACTACTTCGTGCCTGGAAAGCGGAATTACGATAATGCATACAAAGCCATGAAAGAGCGACTTCCGGCGAATTTTACAGTAGTATTTGCATGGGATCCGAAAGGTAAGTTTAAATTATACTGCATGGTCTTAGTTAATAACCTGAAACGGGAGATTCAACAACAGTCTTGTAAAAAATTAGATCGTAATTGTTTTCGGCCATTTTAAATTTTATTTCACGTATTTCAGACATGGAAAAAGAGTTTGAAATTAGGAAGAACACATTTGTTAATATCATGCTGATGTTTTTGCTCGGTTTGGGTTTCTCAAGAAACGATTCTTTGTCATGATGCATGAATTTGTAGGCACGGATGATAGTAATGTTGTCCTCGAAAAACGCTTTTGCAAGATTTTCGCTTCTGTCATCAGAACACGAATGGTAGCATTGGAATACCACGAATAACTCAGAATTCAGATTTTTTTTCCTCCCTCCGAACGTTGTGCCCATTGCCCCGTAGTTTAATTTCCACTTGCGAAGAATAGTTTCTAATCCAAGGTTATGGAGCATCTTTTAACTTTTTCTTTTTTAAATAGATGACAAAGTTTGTCCCTCTTCAATCGCGGCATACTTCGAATCTTGCGGCCTTGAGACGTCGGTGTGCCGTCCGAAGAAATCGCGCAATCTTCGATACGGTTTACCTATTCCGAGTATCGAAGGAGTTCAGACTGCCAATGATGTGGAGGAGTTTCTTGAATGGTTAGGTGCCCTAAGCATAGGAGTACCATTGTAAGTATTCCCTGATTTCTTTTTTCTCGCTCCAAGTAAGGGAAAAGAATAAAAAGTAATGCGATCGCATGTCTTTGTACAGAGATGAACCTCCGGATTCTTACTTGAGTAGTTTTCAATGTATCGCGGAAGGAAGAGAAAGCTCCTGCCTAGCCGTTTTGACGTGGTCCGGTTTCTTCACCCGCAAACAAATTTCTCATCTTTTCAAAGAATTGAGGTTGGTCTTGATTTCAACGCAAACACATACCCTAAAGGTAACAGGCGCTCATTGCGTATTACAATTTCATTTTCAGTGATTTAATCGATGAACGGAAAACGTTACCCTGGATCAGCATGCACGTCCAAGGCTTCGAAGATAGCCCAGTCAATTGGGATTTAAAAGAACATCGTTTCTACACGGACGGAGACAATAGCTACACAATTATATTTCAAGCGGGTGGCTCCAAAATTCTCGCAACTAATTTAAGTAATCAAAGGCTGCTGAAATAATAACAAAGTACGATCTTTTTTTAAACATATAATTCCCGATAAATATACAAGTTTCCTAAACAAATTACTTCTTCTTGCCCCTCCGTGGTTTGTACAAATTCGGCCTCCTGAGTTGTTTCTGCTCCCTGATGCCAAGTACAGCTGACCGAGAAGTTGTATCGCGTACCGCGAACGGCGAATATCCTTTAAAGAAAAAGAAAGTAAATAATTTTTGTGGCTTCTGGACGAAGTGATAAGACTTTCCGTCGGTCGTATTCTGCTTTCACACAAATTTTGTCGACGACGTAACAGATATTTTGCTGTAGTTGTATAGGACTTGTAATAGAAATGTTGCTGTACCTTCAATGAAATCTGATTCCATGATGTTGGTCTTCGTGCGAGCGACTCTACTTGGTTTCTGGTCAGGGACCCGCTGATCCGCGGTTACGATTGGATTGTTCGCGTGCTTTCCCCCTTTGAATAAAGGCAGTTGGAACTAAATAACAAAAAGGCAAAATATGGTTAGACACGGTAAACTTGAATTGTGTTGCGACTTCACACAACTTACTCTTCGTCCACGCATGGTGAGAGGCCTTTTGACGTTAATGTAAATTTTCTGAGTGCCGTCTGGTTCCAAAGTAACGGAGACTCGTTTTAGAGTGTTGTGTCCACAACTTGGGCAGAATATTTTGGTCATATCATCAGTTGTCTTGAAACACGCGTAACATCGGAAAATGTATGTGCGGATTTGCTTGATAATGCGGCCGTCCAGCGAAGCTACCTTCAGTCCAATTTGCTTCAACACGTTCTGGGAAAAAAAAAAAGACGGCCTTGAAAAACGACGTGATCCGGGTGAAAGTACATCCTTTCCCCTTAATTTAATCAGCTTTGCACCAGTGGGAGTTGATTACCACAATCACTAATTTTGCAATAGAATACATTCATGAAAAACTGTTCCCATGAAAACTTCTCAACGCAGAAGGAAATGAACGTAAATCACCGAAAAAAAATATTTTAGAAGTTTTTTTTTTTTTTAAAAAAAAAGAGGGCAATGTGC
>Ga0058701_10002033_pt1 | contig 14988 bp, 8 predicted proteins | sample AgamicOrMae_FD_97039 | JGI IMG/M metagenome (GOLD analysis project Ga0058701, IMG submission 97039) | Agave microbial communities from Guanajuato, Mexico - Or.Ma.e | ecosystem: Host-associated > Plants > Phyllosphere > Phylloplane/Leaf | place: Guanajuato, Mexico | collected 2012-06-04
GTTCTTGTTTGATGCAGAGAGAGAGAGAGAGAGAGATAGATAGATAGATTTTGCAATACCATACCAATGAGCGCAATCGTGACAGAATCCATATTTGGAATCCTTTTATACTTGCGGTATATGTGCATATATATGTACATATATGTTTGTACATTTATATGTATGTTTATATGTACATACATGTTTCCATTTTGGTGGGTAAGTTGTCCAATATCTGGATCCCGTCTAGACATGGTGGCAAGTTTTTTTTTTTTTTTTTTTAAATTGGCAGGGGGTCCCATGGTTCTTTTTGGATTTTAATTTTTCTCCTTTTATTTGGGGGTGGGCTTCCTCCAGGCTTTCCTTCTTGTGGCTAGAGCAGGCTATATGCGTATGTCTTGTGTTCCTGAATTCAGTAGCTTCATATATCTCCTGGAGACAGGTGCTTGTACTCATGCTGGTTTATCTTCGTCCATTCTGCTATGTTGTCATCGAAATCACTGAGAATGTTTTGGTTAAGTAAAGTTAGGTTGCCTATTTATTGTCGATTAATTTAACATTCTTGGCTTACTAAATTCTCAATTTTTTAGCTTTGCTGCTTGAATGGTCATTCTATGTATTCTAAAATAATTGTTCTTAGTTCGCTTTGATGGTTAAATGCATAGTTGTAAATCTCGTACCGTATCCCCGAGATACCGGCGGTATGTACCAGATAACACCTAAAACGGTACAATCTGCACTCCGAAATTGTACCGGCGAGATATCAGTATATCTCGTTGAATCTCGAAAATTTCGGACCATATTGCTTAAAAAACCATCTCGGATTGTACCGTTTTGTTTTTCAAACGGTGCAACCTCAAAAATGTTGGACTACACAAGCCCAGCACAAGCCCACTAAGTGCGTTAGGCCATGTTTTCCAGCTGTAGCCCAATGCTCTACTACCTTCTTGTATTTATAAGCTCCTTAAGTGGAACCTTTCTCCCACCACCGATGTGGGACAAGGGATGGTGGGAAGAGGGGAATTTTTACCTTGGGAAAGTTTCCCCTTGTCCCACATCGTTGGTGGGAAGAAAACTTCCACATAAGAAGCTTTATAAATACAAGCTTGCATATCATTATTTTGATTGTTCAATATTTACAATTTTTCATTACAATTTTTGATTACTTCATATTTATAAAATTGTGAAAATATGAATATTTTTTAACTAAGGAAAATCCGGTACGAAAAGGTACCGATGCGGTATGTACCATTTTAATTTAAAACCGGTATGCTTGCCGGTACGATATTTGTAACTTTGGTTAAATGTGGCTCTTACTGCCTGGCTTGCCGCTGCTTTACATTATAAAATAGCTCCTCTGCTTTGTTCTCACTCAAATTTCTGCATCACTGTGAAGCTTTGTTAATCTGATTTTATTTACCAGGTTTTGCAAACGGTCATTGCTTAGAGAATCTCTTGATTATTCACTGATAGACAAAATTCCTGGTCGTCCAAATGACCGGAAGACACTTCTTGGAGAACTTAATTGGATTTTTACAGCAGTGACTGATACAATTGCTTGGAATGTTCTTCCCCGTGGTAATAGCAGTCTACCTGACATTTTGTGTTCTTGTTGTTCTGATTAGGTTTTTCCTTAAAATTTATGGTAGTATCGGTCTGATTTGACTAGCATTCATCCTACAGATCTTTTCCAGAGGTTGTTCAGACAAGATTTGTTGGTTGCAAGTCTGTTCCGCAACTTTTTGCTAGCTGAAAGAATCATGCGTTCAGCCAACTGTTCCCCAATTTCATATCCGATGCTGCCACCAACCCATCAGCATCACATGTGGTATGACTGACGTTAGGTTGCTTTTTCCATAGCATTTGTTGTGTAGGTGGTTTAAGTTCTTTTTCCCAGTTCATTACATTTGCCTTCTCACCAGAAAGTGGACAGAAACATTTGGCCTTCTAGTTAAGTTGCATTAACTGTTTTAATTTATTTACCTTGATAAGGAAAACCTAATGTATTAATATATAACGAGCAAATGACCATATGCATAGCTGGTATCCTAATTCCTACAAAATACTATAGGCAACCAAAATACAAACCTTCTACATGGTCCGCATCAAAAGGGTAAGAGCAAAAGTTCCTATTATCACACAAGTAGAGAGTCTCAACAAAATTGTCTTTTATGTGCTGAAGGAGTTTCGAACCCGGAACCCCTCAAATGCTCTTCAGTTTCTTTCTCTACAAGTATTCCACTCCAAAGAGTCACTTGAGGTTCCCATTAACTGTTATTATAACCTTTGTATTTATAAAGAACATTTGCCAATATTGACTGCATGATCTTTGCAATTGACCAGAAATATCTCAAACAACTATATACTCATGCTTCTGAAGAGGCATATTTGAAATTTCCATTTTTAGATGAGCTATTATTATGATTATAATTAAGTTTATAATGTGTGGAAAAAGATATTGATGTAAATTAATGTTAATGTCACTGTCGTATAACTAAAGTGCATATTGAACTGAAATAGCCAAAACCCAGCCCAGAACATCATCAGTCAGTATGAAATTAAAAGAAAGACGACTAAAATAAGCATAAATTGGAAAAACTGCTCGATGTAAATTTTACCAGATAGTTCTTCCTCAGTTTGTACCAAGTCTTCTGCATAGAATTGGAATACTTTACCGAGTTCCACCACAAGATAGTGACATCATTGCTTTCTATATGCTCATGATTCCTTGCTATGCTCAACATAGGGATGCATGGGATATGGCTGCTGAGATATGCCTTTCTCAGCTTCCATCACTAGTTGATGACTCAAGTGCAGAGTTCCAGGTTTGTGATTATTGGAATTTCTGCTGACTATGCAAATTTTTTAGCTCAAATTGAGATGAAGCACCTATGCTTGGAGCATTCTAGTAATCTATTGTGAATTCAATTATGTGGTGTGAAATTGCAACTAAATAACTGGTGCGACTTGTTTCAGCCTAGCCCGTTCTTTACAGAGCAGTTGACTGCTTTTGAAGTATGGCTTGATCATGGATCTGAGCATAAAAAGCCACCAGAGCAGTTGCCTATTGTTCTTCAGGTATGACAAACATTATTGTAGGAATTGTCTTTGTATTTTGTCAGTCTGTAGTGGCTATGCCTGAGTGCCCATATCTATAATATACTTGAGATGGGTTACCAGTCATACTGTTGGTGTATCAAATGTTCTAGTTTGATGTGTTTTTAAGCTCATGTTGCAACATTTGCAGCTTCTGTGTTTATGATTGAGAATTCCTACCAAGCAATACCTAGTTTCCATTTGATCATTCAAAAGGCTTGGAGTCAATCACATAAAGTGTCAAGCCTCTTCCTCTAAGAGGTGTTTAGAAGCCATCATATGAACCTATGCCAAGAATGTCTTTAGTTTAGTGTAAGTGAAGCTATGAATAGTCTAGGTTCCTGGACCAAATTCAGCTTGGAGTTGGAAGGTTTCTGTCATCCAATCTCATCTGGGAATGAGTGTAAGGTCCAGAATTTCACTTTTATTTTATGCTACCTCTATCTCATTACTTTCTTTCCAAATGAGGAAAATATTCATTTTAAGAAATCAAAATTTTAACAAGTAAAGTTTTAGCTCCATGGAGATAATAAAAATTAATTAGTTGATTTTGCATTTAATTACCATGTGGAGAAATTAATTTGTGACAAAAAAATTTATTGATTAGGAAGTAAAAATTGGGATGGAGGGAGTATTATTCTCTTCATTTATATGCTGTTTGCTTGGGAGTGAGGGAATAAAAACTTGTTTCAGCTTAACTGTCTTTTCCATCAGGTAAGGTCATAAGATGCACCAGCACGAAATGGATCCGTTAACACGCTTCCTTCAAATGAGAAAGGAACAGAGCACAACTTTCTGGAAGATTTTGACCGTTTGCTATGTTGAAGCAATTTACCCAGCCCATTTAACCATTCTTATTAGGCATATTAAGGCCAGAGAAATGAACCACCTGTAGCTTTGGAGTGATCCCCATACAGAGTGAGGGGTATTCCTGACCTGAGCGGCAGATCGATTGTGATTATCTAATTTCTCTGCCGCACAACAAAGTGACTAGTGCAAGGTGTTGTATCCATTCTTATAGAGTAGTCAAGCTTGTGTAAGAGATCTATTCTTTATTAATAGTTGGAAGGGTTTGCAAAGCATGAGGTGTGTGGGTCTTTGCCTTTTGTTGGTGAGGCTATCAGTCTGCCAAGCAGATACTATACATTCCAGTGGTTTGATTCTGCGGTGGTCTGTGTGCCTAAAAGTTCTTAGGTTTGCTTTAGCATACTTAGATAAATTCATACTTAACAACTACGTACTTACATGTATGTATTTTTTTTGTATTTGAGCCCTCTGTTAACACGAAATGAAGTTTTCTTAGGAACGGACTACTGATGGAGAACATAGCCACTCTATTGATCTCTATTGTCTAATTTCCTGTTTTATTACGTGGAAACTTCTATATTTCTGTAGTTCTATTTTAGTACTGCTGGAATTAACTGCTAGTTTGCTACTTTATCATGTGGAAATGCCCTTTTTTCGTGCAAATGTGTGTAGTTCTATTGTTATGCAGTCATGCTATTATAGTTCCTTGTTTCATTCTAGCATTTTGGTTTACTATACTCTAGCTTTTTAGTGTTCATTGTTTCATTCTAGCATTTTGGTTTATTATACTCTAGCGTTTTAGTTTACTATATGGAACTGTGAGTTCTAGCATCTGGTTCTGATCATTTGATTGTGATTCAGGTCTTGCTTAGTCAATGCCATCGTTTCCGCGCTCTAGTGCTTCTTGGAAGATTCCTCGATATGGGACCGTGGGCGGTTGATCTGGTAGATTTTTAAGTCTAATAACTTTGGTCTCTATTCCACCCCTTCTTTCTATAATTCTCTTTGCTTGTCATTTTATAATTGTAGCATTTGTGAGACTTGACCTGGTTTAATGTACAGTAAATAGCATTTTCTTCATTCTTAGGCCTTGTCAGTTGGAATATTCCCGTATGTTCTGAAGCTGCTGCAGACAACAACACCTGAACTACGGCAAATTCTTGTATTCATTTGGACGAAAATTCTTGCACTTGATAAGGTAACTATTGACATATGTTGCCTGTTCTCCTTTGAGCTTCTTTTGCATTTTGAGTCCATTGTTCAAATAGTGCGATTGATTGAAGTTTCTCAAGATTTTTCTTGTGGGGTTGGCAGTCATGTCAGGTTGATCTTGTGAAGGATGGAGGGCACATATATTTTATTAGATTTCTTGACAGCATGGAAGCCTTCCCTGAGCAGCGTGCAATGGCTGCATTTGTTTTAGCAGTCATTTTGGATGGGCATAAAGGTGGGCAGGAGGCCTGTATTGAAGCTGGGTTACTGGAAGTGTGCCTTAGACATCTTCAAGCATCAACTCCTAATGATGCTCAGTCTGAACCTTTATTTCTCCAGTGGCTTTGTCTCTGTCTAGGGAAGCTGTGGGAGGATTTTCTGGAGGCTCAAATAGTAGGTTTTCAGGCTGGTGCAGCTGTTATATTAGCATCCCTACTGTCTGAGCCCCAACCTGAGGTTTGCCTATTACCAATCACTTGCTGAATATCTGGATTTTATATATGTTCATGATATACCTCTTTCCTGTCCCCTCACAAGAAAAATAAATGCTCCTTTTTTTAGGTTAGGGCGTCTGCTGTCTTTGCTCTAGGAACTTTGCTTGATGTTGGTGTTGAGCTGCCGGGAGACGGCGGAGATGAAGATTGTGATGATGATGAAAAGCTTAGGGCTGAAATTAGCATTATTAAGAACTTGTCAAGTGTTGTTTCAGATGGAAGTCCTCTTGTCAGGGCTGAGGTTGCTGTAGGTGAGTTTGATTTGGGATTGATTAAGTGATAACTCTCATTGATTAATTTCTTACTTTATTCCCCAAAAAAGGTCAACGTCAAGGGTCTTGTATGATGAAAGCTCCTAAATGAGGCCTGAAATGATACGCCTCTTGGAATCCATCAATATTTTGCTAGTATTTGTACCTACTTGTCAGATTTTGCTCTTCCCCCTCCTTGCTAACTAGATCTTGTTCACATTTGAACGTGAGCCAGTCCTGTTTTATGATAGGAGGTGCAGGTTCATTGCTAAATCTTGTGTATAAAAGACATGGACTGATTTAATGTCATGTTATGTTTAGAATTGGTTGTAGTGAGGAGGGCTAAACATTCATTACATTTGAAGGAGTTGAATCTCATGGCATGTTATCAAGGATTAATGGATTGAAATCTCATACATGATGGGAGCAACCGAGCTAGGGCTTTTGGTTATCTTGGCTAGTTACTATATTTTTTGTGTATGGTCACTTTCACTATCCTGACTGTAATTGCTAGGATGTATTTTAGATACCAGCCAACAGAATATCTTTAATATTGTTTTCCACCCTCTAATTGACAAGAAGAAGACTAAGGACTTGGCTAGCTATCAATGCACTGAGCGCTTCTAGTGTGCATTAGTGGCAACGTGCATAAACAACAAGAAAAGGAAAACAGTATGCTGGTAAAACAAATCCTCTTCTTATTCTGTTCGCAGAAACCCGCGTGCAGACATGCATAGATGAATTAACTGGGTACCGGGAGAGAGAGAATGTGTATTTGTACTTTTTTGTAATGAAAAATATAGTTAACACATTTGATTGATTGAGATATAGTTTGTGGTTTCTTGCATTTTCAATCTTTGTATTCATCACAAACCTTGATCTGTTTTGCCATGAGGGGCATACGAATTCTGATGTGTCCCACCAACTTCTTTTATTCCATCGAACAGGTTTAGCTCGATTTGCTTTTGGCCATAACAAGCATCTCAAGTCTGTTGCTGCATCTTGTTGGAAATCTCAGCCAAGCTCTGGGCTTAGTACACTGCCCTTGGCACATGTGAGTAGTACTTCCAGTGGTTACACTTCTCCGAACCCCTACATGCCTCAAGGAGGTATAGTCACTTCCCAAATTGCCCCTCTGTTGAGAATTGGCAGTGACACATCGACTGTCCGAGATGGAAGAGTCTCCACCAGTGGCCCATTAGCGACTGTTGGAATAATGCATGGGTCCCCATTATCTGATAATTCGTCTCAGCATTCTGACTCTGGCGCATCAAATGATGCTGTAAGCAATGGAATAATGAACCTTGCTAGGGCTCAACCATTTGACAATAGTTTTTACTTGGAGTGTATATTTGCCATGTGTGCATTGGCGAAGGACTCATCACCTCGTGTTTCGAGACTGGGGCGGAGAGTACTGTCCATCATTGGGATTGAGCAGGTTGTCGCAAAACCTTTAAGGCATTCTAGTGCTATTGGACGCCCAAGTGAACCTAGCTCATCTGGTGGCCCGCGAGTTTCTGGAATATCTCGGTCATCATCATGGTTCGATATGAACGGGGGTATGCTTAATTGATGTGTGCAACCTTTTTCCTTGCATGTATTATTTCCTATTTTATCTTATTATGTCATCACTGCAACCTCTGTGGTTCAGCCGGTTTTTTAATACAAAGCAGGGATGTTCTGCTGAAGTCAATGGTTTGCCTAGTTTTTTAATGAAGAATAACTTTGAAATCGTTTGCAGGTCATCTTCCTTTGGCATTTAGAACTCCACCTGTTAGTCCTCCGAGAGCAAGTTATTTGGCAGGATTGAGGAGAGTTGCTTCCTTGGATTTCAGAAATTTGCTTAGTTCTCCAGACTCTGGCTTAGCTGACCCACTTCTGGGTTATGGTGGTGCTTCTGGGCAAACAGAGCGCAGTCTTCTTCCCAGATCAACTATATATAATTGGAGTTGCGGGCACTTCTCAAAGCCTCTTCTAACTCCAGCAGATGATAGTGAGGAAATGATAGCCAAAAGGGAAGCAAAGGAAAAATCTGCTCTAGACCTTATAGCCAAATGCCAGCACTATTGTATGTTGTCTTTACTTGTTTTGCTAAACTCTTCCACGATTGTCTACTTGTCCTCTTTGAAAGCTCTGATGCTGTATTGATCCTTTTATGTAGCTGTTAGCAAGCTTCATAATCAAATTGCAAGCTGGGACACCAAATTTGAAGCCGGTACAAGAACCATGCTGCTGCAATCTTTCTCTCCTGTTGTGATAGCAGCCGATGAGAATGAAAGGATTAGGTATGAGTAGGTTCCTTCATTTTAAACTTTCCTTCTTTAAATGTGTTCCTAAATTCGTCGTGGTGTAAACATGTCTGGGGGTCTCCTTTGGAATGTACACACTAGCATCATGTATGTGACAACAGCGGTAGGAGCAACAACTTTCAGAGTGTGTTCCACTTTTGCTGGGTATGGGGAGATCTAGATGTATGCAACCTTACCTCTGCAAATGGAGAGAGTGAGAGACTGATACCAAGAGACTCACAAAAGAATTTTAGGAAAACATTTGTTGAGATGAAACCATTCTAAAACATGTTCGAAAATAGAAGAATTAAATATAAAATATCAAGCAATATTAGATATAAAATGAATAAATAAGCAATGTGGAAACCTAGGTGTGACAAACAAATAACAAATATTAAAAATGCTTGGGATGCTGTTAGTACCACATCATTGCCTAGTATACTTGATGCAGGATAAGGATAAAAGCGAATTAAAAGATATGGACATATCTTAATACTGGCATACGTGAAGTATCTTTATCTTTATTATCTTCCTAGGTTATCTTTTAGGGATATTATTTTTTGTTACCTTATCTTAGCTAGAGAATAATATATCTTTGATGAGGTATCTAGTTGTTTCCTTAATGTTTTACGTTTCTCATCTATTTAAGCTCTATTGTTATGTATTAGAAGGAAGACTTGAAATGAATTAAAAGAATTGAGAATTATTTGAGTGCTTTGTGTGAATTTTCTCTCTATAGGAATTACTCTCAGAGCGTCCTACATCAGTTGTTCCTGGTGTGGGAATTGCTCTTAGAGCATCGTACGTCAATACTAGACAGCATCAGTGGTTGCCAAGTCGTAAAAGTTTGTACCTTAAACAACTAACTACTTAAATCTACTTAAACAGGCGGTACTGTGTAAGGTTGGTAAAAAAGAGAAGCCCATGTGAACATTATGAGAGGAAGCAGTAAAAATCTATATGCAGTGTAGGTGAATGCAAGTGTATGTGTGAAATATTGCTGTCTGTCAGGGAAATGCATTGTAGTATATATGCGTAAAAGAATGTGCTTAATTGTCATTCATAAAAAAATTAAAAAAAAAAGTGCTTAATTGTCACAACCGAAGGAGTTCTAGTTATTTCCTTTGGAAAGTGGTGATCCAGAGACATGGCACCCACCCCGTGTAGCAATATGTGAAATTACTGGAACATTTCCTTATATCGTGAAATTTATTCGAATTGCACCTGCTTTTGACTAGAAATGTCTGCCGCTTTATGAATATCAAGTTATTTCCCGCTACCTGATTGCTGCATGGCTGCATCCATCGAATGACCCTACCTCATTCTCTCTTATGTCCCCCCCCCCCCAAAAAAACCCTGTCTCCAGTGTGATTTTTAGGCCGCTGAAGGTCATAGCACAAGTGAAGAAAGTTGGCTATTCGCAAATTGAGAAGGGGAAAAAATGGGAACTTTTTTTTTGGGGGAGGGGAGGGGAGTTGAAATGTGCCAAAATTTCTATGCATTAGAGTATTTAGCTCATCAGACACTAACACATGTTGATGCAAATCTTTTCGAGGTCATGGCTCTTAAGAATATTTTAAAAGGCAGGAGTAGGAAAGAGAGAAAGAGTGGCACTCTGTTCTTCAAAGTTCTACACTTGGGAAATTGATAGCTGGAACCATATCTCTAAGATTTGGGAGTAATATCGGGATTGAGGGAGATGCAGCAGCTAGAAGTGGGAATTCCATGGGTAAAAGAAACTAGATGGGATGAGAGAGCTCTATTGGAGTTCATGAGGAAAGATGTGTGCACAGAGGATGGAGGATATCCAGGTGCCTCGGCTTACAGAGAGTGCAAGGACTGTGTTGGGCAATAGCTTATCTAGGGAGCCCTGCAATTGTAAATGCTGTTGTTACTAGGGATTGTGGACTGAGTGACGATACCCCAGTCCCCAACAATCGCTTAATCTAAAAACTGCTATCTTGTAGAGTTGAGCTGTACAAAAATGGCAAAACTATGTCTTCACCACTTGAGCTTTAACTAAAGTTTTCTATATTTTTTCAGCGTAGGATGATATCATTTTCTGGTTCAATTTGTTTGGAAGCTTTCTTAAGCTGTTTAGGAAGCACAAAATATTTGCGAATAGTTCCAGTCTCACGACCGGGTTTCTTTTTTCTTCTTGTTCCCTCTCTGTTTTTCTCCCCCCCCCTCCGTTGTTTCTTTTGGGGGTTGGGGCCTTTGATGCATGATAGTTGGCATTGGGTATCGGATTTATGTGCCCATTTATCATTTGGCACAACATTAATTATGTGAGCCTCACCGAAAAAAAGGAACTATCATTGCTCCTGTATTATGAAATGTTATTACTGCCACAAGACAGACATTACATTATTGCTTTCTATTTCATCTTTGTGCTTTACATGCTGCTCGTTTTGCTTCATACAGGGTTTGGAATTATGAAGAACCAACCCTTCTAAATAGCTTTGACAATCACGACTTCCCTGATAAAGGAGTCTCCAAGCTCTGTCTTATAAATGAACTTGATGATAGCTTGCTTCTTGCTGCTTCTGGTAAAGCTTTCTCTCCCCTTCCCCCCCCCCCCCAAAAAAAGCTTTTGCATTTGTGGTCTCATTGCCGAAGAGCTGAAGAGCTAACATATTGTTCTTGGTGAAGGTGATGGGAGTGTTCGGATTTGGAGAGACTACATGCAGAGGGGCCATCAGAAGCTGGTTACTGCCTTCTCATCTATTCCTGTTCGTGGGCCCACCACTAGGAATGTTAATGCTGTTGTGGATTGGCAGCAACAATCTGGATATCTAGTAGGCACCTCTCCTCTTCTTGTTCTTGCCCTAGCAATCTGGATTTCATACTGAGCATGCAGTATCTTACCTGTTGTCTACCTTTGATTTTGTATTAGTTCACGTCAGGGGAGATATCATCAATCAAGGTCTGGGACCTCGACAAAGAGCAGCTGGTTCACTCCATTCAGTCATCTTCAGATAGCAGCACATCAGCACTAGTATGTCTCTTTCTTTCACTACATTGTTACATTATTCTGTTCTGTTATCTTCCCCTGCTTCACGTCCAAATTTGGCTCAATAGTTAGTTATGCTACTCCATGGTTTCTGTAATATTCCTGTTGACTAGACATTCACCCTTTATAGGCTGGGCTTGGCTTGCTACTTCTTGCAGGATCTTGCTGATCACCCATGTTGTTTTTGAAGTTTATGCATGGCACGAAATAAGAATGTTTCATTTTCTTTTTGTGTGCAGTGTATCATAGATTATTCTGCTATTTCCGAGGTGGAAGCCAGATGTTTAGTCATGAAGTGCCAATTTTTTATGCTTACCAATCATCAGTTGCTTATTTACCTGGGGTGCAGGGGTGTATTTAAGCACCGAGTATTCTCACAAATTGTTTCGAGGAACTGGGAGATTATGTATTGCATCATCAGTAGTTAAAGGATCGGTTTTTTCTACAGATTTCTAGAAGCTCGATGGATGTGAAACACATTTATAAGCTTTAGCAGATAGATTTCAATAAAAAACTTTTCGAAGAGAGGATATCTTACTGTTTTACTCTGTAGCTTGCAGTAGCATTGTGCTATCATGCGTGCTGGGATAACTAGTTTATCTCCCCTCTGCCTTTTTACAATGTGACTTGCATAAGAATGAGAGCTGCTAATATGTGTAAGGCATCAAGCTACGGGAACAATCTGGTAATAATGGCAGGCTATTGGTATTTTTGGCTAGAGTTCAAGCTAGAATGACTATTGAGCTTGTACATGTTTTGGTTTGTGTAACAAAAATAATCTCATGTTATGATGACTGTAACATAGTGTGAATTTCGAAGCCTTTTTTCTGATTGGAGTGATTCAATTTCTTTTTTGCTCTATTTCTGATTTGATTAATTTCTTCTCCCATCATTCATTTGGTTGGCTTCCATTTTATTTCTTTTTATTTCTGACTGTAACCTTTGATGGGATTTGCAGGCTGCTTGCCAAGTTCATGGAGGTCAATTTGCTGCCGGCTTTGTTGATGGTTATATTAGAATCTACGACACCAGAACCGCTGAGATGTGAGTAACATTATGTGTACTTTTCCTGTGGTTGCTCATATTTTGCACTTTTGTAAATGTGACTACTTTACTGCATGTTTGCCTTCTGTCTGTTGTCATTGCTTTTTGTAGGCTACAAATTAACATTAGCGTCTTTGAGTGCTTGCTGTTTCATTGCTTGATGGAGACCTCAGATGGCAGGCCATCTGCGAATTGGCCATATTACTGGAATATGGTCTTTCTCCTTGCTTCCCTCTCTAGGGAAAATTAAAGAAATAAATAGTGTTAAAACACCTACCTCCTCCACAACCTGATCTGTAAGCTCACAGTTTTCAATACTTTTTATGCTTTGACAAAATCGCTTATTTAGTTCTCTTCTATAGGAGGTTTTTTATTTCTGTCCATCCACGAAAAAAAAAAACTATTCTTTTTTTTTGGGGGGGGGGGATGCCCATGTAATTTCCAGTCAACCATGTTCTGCCCCCCCCCCCCCCCGAAAAAAAAGAACCCAACTGAACCAAACCAGTTCCCTGGAGTCTCACTCCATGGGTTTTGTTTTGTGCATTGGCAATTTGGGGGGGGGGAGGGGGGAGGATAGAGGCAGTGTGTTCTTTTTAACACTGACTAGGACAGAGGTGTTTTTTATTGGAGCCCACTTAGTTTTAAACGTACAATGGCCTCGCACTTCAATGCAGAAGAATTGGTGATTATTCTCAAGGCATGTTGCCTTGGTCTGACGCTGTCCTAAGTGTAAGAGTAAGAGAAGCAGAGGTCGACCAAAGAAGCACATGGATGAGGTTATCAAACTAGATTTGAACTATCTGTAAACTGTAAGTTGCAGGGCACATGATCTAGGATAGGGATTTTGAAGGCTTGGAGTAAGGCTACAGCCTTAGGTAAGCGTAGGCTTTTAGTTTCCGTGGTTTGAGTCGTATGCACTGTGAGAGTGGAAATGTTCCTACCTCGAATATTATTGGACTTTAGTGCCTCGTGTATGTTTCTTAGTACCGTTCTGTCTTTCCTCTGTTTTATAAAAGGTTGTAATACCCCCAGCCCCAAAAAAGAGGCTTTGGCGAAATGAGGTTTCTGCCTTGATTGAGATGAAATTGTTTTGACGAAATCAGACTCTTTGCTTGTAGCAATAAGGTTGTCTACACTGGGGTCTTTCCTAACCCTTCTCAGCGAAAGATCCACAGCTGGGTGTGGTCTGTGTTGTGCTATACTCCCCTGTAATGTAAAGACTAAAGCTGAAAACATTGCTTGAAAAGGCCATTTGTAGCTACCTGGAAGGTAGACAAAATCAACTCTTTTTATGTTCTATGCCTGTGTTCATGTTTTTTGGATGTTTTCAACGCCTTTTCTGTCCCTTTTTGGCTGTTCAAATTTGTTATTTTCTGTGACCCTTAAATCACCTCTTTCTTTGTAGGGTCGTCTGCACTGCCCGCCCTCATGTGCAGAGAGTAGTGGGGATTGGCTTTCAACCAGGACTTGATCTTACTAAGGTAATTGCTTCTCCGTACCAGTCGGACTTGAATAGGCTCATCTAGATAGTGTCAATGAATTGTGGATGTATGACAACCACCCAGAAATCTGAAGCTAGCTATCTGCCTTGATGAGCTGAAATGTTCAGTTATCACTTGCCGTTACACTTCTAGCTAGACCTGGTTAATGGATTGGTTTGGTCTGCATTGGGCTGGTCACGCCTAGCTCGATATTTTCAGGCGGCATGTTTGAGATCTGCTATTCGTTGGTCCAGTAAATTTGTTGTGAGGAGGCAAAGCAAATCGGTAAGAAAACTCGCAGTTTAGATTGAGTTGGACCAGGTTAAACTATGTTTCCCTACTTCCGGTGTTGGGCCGAGTTTGATTTTTGGATTATTTAGGTTGACTAGTTTTGAGTGTTGGTGAGTTTTGCTATGTCGACATCTAACCAATGTCCTTTTTATTGGCTCCAAGATTGTCAGTGCATCTCAAGCGGGTGATATTCAGTTCCTGGATATTAGAAACCAGAGTGATGCATATCTGACAATTGATGCCCACAGAGGCTCACTGACAGCCTTGGCTGTTCACCGGCATGCACCAATTATCGCTAGTGGCTCGGCAAAGCAACTAATTAAAGTCTTCAGCCTGGAGGGTGAGCAACTGGGCACCATCCGTTATCATCCAACTTTCATGGCTCAGAAGATCGGACCCGTCAACTGCCTCGCCTTCCATCCTTATCAAGTTCTTCTTGCTGCTGGTGCTGCAGATCCTTTTGTCACCTTATATGCTGATGATAGTAATCCTTTCAGATGAAAGTCTTCTTAGTTGCCAAAGGCAATCTTCTCTTGCTTTGAAAAGGCATGGTGACAAATGAACTAAGGCTGAAATTGCTGATTTCGAATCTAGATGAGAGGGTATTTTGAATGATTCACCATTCTGAGTTCGTTACCTTCTGAAGTTGATTCGATCGGAGCAACTGAGGCAGGCTGGTGAAGTTGGATTTGTATGCTGCATATTCATTAGCCCCCTATGTAAATTTAAAGCATGTTGGGAGAGTCGATTTAATTCCAGGGAGGCTTTGGCTAATAAGCTTTGTTATGAAGGTAACAAAGTTGTAAATAGGACATGATTTGGTTTTCTTCTTTTTGTTTTTATTTTTTCCCCCAGGGACTTCTTTTGTTTTCACCAGTTTGATTTTTCCGTCTTTGAAAACCTTTTTTCTCTTTTTTTTGGGGGGGGGGGGGGGTTTCTTTTTTTTTTTTTTTTTTTTTTTTTTTTTTTTTTTTTTTTTGTCTGTCTCAGGACCCTTCTGGCCCGATCCATTCTTTCTTTTTCTTTTTATTA
>Ga0058701_10002034_pt1 | contig 14988 bp, 8 predicted proteins | sample AgamicOrMae_FD_97039 | JGI IMG/M metagenome (GOLD analysis project Ga0058701, IMG submission 97039) | Agave microbial communities from Guanajuato, Mexico - Or.Ma.e | ecosystem: Host-associated > Plants > Phyllosphere > Phylloplane/Leaf | place: Guanajuato, Mexico | collected 2012-06-04
GTCATTAGGGTACACTGTTAAACGTCATCCGGATTCCTTTAGTAAAAACAAAACACCCGCTTTGGCGAGTTCTGACTTTTTTGAGTGTTAAAATAAAATTGGGGTAGTACGTATTTGTTTTGGTTATCTTCCAAGATAGACCTGTGTTTAGCCTTGAAATTGATATGATCTAAGTGAGAGCTTGTTCCATGAATATCGATGAGTTTTGGTCTAGCTTTAAAAATTGTATATTCAGAACCCTCGTATTATTTCCTCACCCAAAGTAGGTAAACGTCCCTAAAACAGGTGTTTTGTTCCTATTGAGCTCCTAACGACCAACAAGTTTTCTTTACCACGTTTCATTTTTGGTATAACCAATTCGTGTACGGGGAATACATTAAACAATTAAATTTAAAAAAATAAAGAAAAAGAAAGAGCAAATTTAATTTTCGCTTGGAATTTTACGATATTTTACTTTTTTATGTGGATGTGGGTTATGAATTTTCAACATAAAAAAAAGAAAAAAAAAAGTGGAACATTGGAATGGTACTGGATAGATGTCCGCAGTAGGATGGGAGAAAGTGGGGTAAAGTTGATGTAAAGGCGCAGGGTCTTCTGGTATGATTTTCTTGTTCATGGATAGTTTATGATAACTCTCGATAGTGTACAGACGCTATTTATCAACATTAAGTATTATTTATTATTGAAAATGTATCAGTAATTCCCTGATATGCAGTACAATTAATTTGTGTCGTAGAAAACAAAGTGAACGTGAAGGGTTCCGAGAATTTCTGTTCCGGAAGCTCAGGCAATGTTCTCTCGAAGCTCCAATACAAACAAGGCTGCCTAGTTAAGCATTCCAACACATTGGACTCCTTATTAGGGAACCCACATTAATAAAATTCAAGCCATAAGGTTCGTTTTTCTTCCTAGAAAGGTCGAGAGGTCAACAGGCGTCTGTCATATAGACTCGGCGTAATGAAAATAATTAGCTTGGAAAAAGCAGAAGGTCAAATATCACATACTCGGGGTCCGAAGAGTCCCCTATCCTTTTTCGGCTGACACCTTGACCGTGGACTAAGTACTTCCAGTTCAGAGAGTTCCTTCGGCGATATTTGCTCAAGGACTGATTTCCTCGATTCGCTGTGATAATGCAGATTTCTAGGTTGACTTTGCGTGTGGTGCCCTCTATATAGACTTCCGCCGTGACTAATGTCCAAAAAGTATTCTTTAATTTTTTTTAAAAAATTTATTTTAAAAATGATTGAGTATAATTTTTTGTCATAACACATGAGTTTCAGATAAATTCAGCTGGATATGATAAAGGGTCTTTTTTTCGATTAACAAGACAAGTGATTTTTAAATTTTTGTGTCTTTTTATTTTTGGGTATTGGTAATTGTATCAGGCTGAGCAAGTGCGATTTGAACTGAGCAGGAAATGTGCGCCTTGAAGGTTACGGCTGTTACTCTCGAACGTCGCGTTTGTTTTGTTTTTGTTACTCTTTGGCGCTGGAGCAGAGCTGGCACAAGAGCAGCCAAACCAAACCGGTGTGTCATCAGCAATCGATGGTGCCTTCCGCGCGTGTTTGCGTTTGGAGAATGGCCGAATTATTGAGAAACTGGCCATGTCATCGTCTGACTCATTTTGTTTAAACTGACTTAATTTAACCAAACTGAATCAGACCGAATTTCAGTTAACCTATAGCTCAATGTATTATAACTTAATGTATTCTAACTTAATTTAACCCTTCTTCAGTTAACCTAAGCCAACATATTGCAAACTAAATTTAATCTAAAACAATGTATTTCAACATAATCCAACCTACCTTCAGTTAGTCGAATTACCTTAATACCAGTTAACATATCGCAAACTGATATTAACTGGAATTCTTTTAGATGCAGATTTTTAGTGTTGGATATCTGTCCTCTTTCTTTTTTTTTTTGACCAGCTGGTAAGCCTTCGTTTTAGTGTTCCTTAAACGCTTCTACTAAGTGAGCTATGAAGACCGCGGAAGTGTTTTTGGAAAAATATTTTGGTAATTGTAAAATTGCTCTGTGGTTAGCAATCTCCGCCGTACCAAAACAAGCACGATATCTTAAAATTATCTCTCGAATAGTTAGTTGTTCATTTTGTTTCTATATTTACGGGAAATAACGAAAAAATCAAAACAGGTAATTATGCCAATAAGAGGCAGACTGAAGTAGATTCTGCCTCGCCCGTTATCCGACGAGGTTTGAAAAGTCGGGTAGCTGTCATAAGCGCCAAAAACCACAAGCGCCAACGCCGCAAGCGCCAATCCGTAACCGCCAAACGAGGAAAGTCGCAAACGCCAAAGGTCTTAGCCGCTATACTAACCTTACCTAACCTAACTTAACCTAACCTAAACTAACTTAGCCTAACCTAACCTAACTTGACCTAACCTAACCTGTACGAACTTTGGCGTTTGCGACTTTTCTCGTTTGGCGGTTATGGACTGGCGCTTGCGGCGTTGGCGCTTGTGGTTTTTGGCGCTATCGAATGCCCCCCAAAAAGTCGGGCCGGGTAGTGAAATGCTGTGCGGATCACCTTCGCGGTGCTGCGCCGGGTCCAGCCCGCTGTTACCCCCGGGTTTCCGAATACCCTCTGGGTATCTAATACCCTTTTTTCTTCTCCATATTCCGTTTTCGTCCAGCTCGTTTTCTTTAGGTTTTGCGACGAAAGGTGGAACACGAGAGGTTGAAAACGCAACCTTTGAAATGAGCAGCGTGGGGCCAGGGGTACTCGCGCCTACCCTGGGTTCTTCCGCTTCCGGAAGTGAGGAGCACAAGCCTTCTCATTGGTCGTCTTGCCGGCGGCTCGCGTCAGCCTGATTTGTTTGCCGATTTGAATTGATAGCGCCTGTCGCGCCTCTACCTCCATTTTAGGACTGAGTAATGAGGGACTCGGGTTCGAAACTCTAGAAGGGACGAAATCACCTGTAGAAAACTCGAAAATTTCGGGTGCCACTCCCCGGATTCCATAAGCCACCCACGTGTAACCTGACCACCACATTTTGGGTACTCAGTTTTAGAGTTGGCATTTGTGAAATATTTGACCCGCCTTGTTGGCCCTTTTAAACAAAGTTGTGTTATGTAAGCAAACAGTGGACAATTAAAAATTTTACAAAAAAAGGTCCAAACTGATAACTGGAAATAACGGATTTTATAAATATGAATCTTCAGGTCACTCAATAAGGAATATCACTCTTACAAGTACTGGTATTCGAAGCTGTCTTACGGATAATATGAAACATATATGGTTAAAAATTAGCTTGCTATCATCCAAAATCGTTAGGCATTTCCCCAATTTAATTTTTTTTCCGGATTTTATCAATTACATTAGTTTTTAAATAATGGTGAAAAGTAGACACCGGACATGGGAAAGTTCAAACGCCTTTTTTCAGACAATGCGCTAAAGGTTAGGTAAAAACTGCCGTTCTATATAGAATCGCTTGGCTTTTTAGGCTAGGTATACTTAAAAAAATATGAATTGTGAAATTCTAGATTCTGGAGGGATATCAAAATTGGTTATTTTTCGTAGAGGACCAAAATATGCCTTCTAATTATTTAAATAAAATAGGCCTATCAAAAAAGCTTCTAGGTACATTTTTTCACTCCTTTTGTCAACTTCTTGTAATGATAATTTATAATGTTTCGGCTGTTGATGGGCTCCGCGTTATCCTATTTTTATTGGCGACCCATCTTCAATCTACTTGCATGGTATCAAGATGTCCCGCAATTTATGATCAAATCCCCCTTTTTACTTTCCCGTAGACTAGACTAAATCATGATGATTTTATTACTTCGGCTGGACGCCTTTGTTACAGTCCCTGCCTTGGACTCGAGTATTTACATTGGGGTCGAATCCGGTGACGCAAGAGGTCGGAACGCGTGTGTACTCTATTGTCTATCTCTGACAAATGAACCGAGTAGTTAAAAGCGTGGATCAAAAAAGGACAGAGACTAGAAACTATTTTTGTTTTATTAGGGCCGAAAGTGTCTTAAGAGCTGTATGTTCGGAGGCCTTGAGACTTCATCAGAGACACGTAAAATGTGCGTGCGGCTTCTGGTTTTACTTAATCGATGCTTATGCCGCAATTATTCTCTTTACGTGACTTCAAACGTGTCCTTTTCAAGCATTTCCACTATAATATCGTCTTCGGTTGTTTGCTGTAAATTGCACGCTATACTCTGCTCATCTGTTTTACTTGGCCATCGTCCAGCTTCAAACTAGACTAATCTATTTTGCGTATTCCTTCACTTTGTCTAGCCCCATACTTTATCTATCCCCGTACTTTGTCTAGTCCCACACTTTATCTATCCCCGTACTTGGTCTAGTCCCACACTTTATCTATCCCTGTACTTTGTCTAGTCCCATACTTTATCTATCCCCGCACTTGGTCTAGTCCCATACTTTATCTATCCCCGTACTTGGTCTAGTCCCACACTTTCTCTATCCCCGTACTTTGTCTAGTCCCACACTTTATATATCCCCGTACTTTGTCTAGTCCCATACTTTATCTATCCCCGTACTTTGTCTAGTCCCACACTTTATCTATCCCCGTACTTTGTCTAGTCCCATACTTTATCTATCCCCGTACTTTGCCTAGTCCCATACTTTATCTATCCCCGTACTTAGTCTAGTCCCACACTCTATCTATCCCTGTACTTTGTCTAGTCCCACACTTTATCTATCCCTGTACTTTGTCTAGTCCCATACTTTATCTATCCCCGTACTTGGTCTAGTCCCACACTTTATCTATCCCCGTACTTGGTCTAGTCCCATACTTTATCTATCCCCGTACTTGGTCTAGTCCCATACTTTATCTATCCCCGTACTTTGTCAAGCCCCATACTTCGTCTAGTCCTATACTTTGTCTAGACCTGTACTTTATCTAGTCTCGTACTTCTACTAGCCTTTTACTTTTTCTACCACAATACTTTTTCTTGCCCCATACTTTTTCCAGCAGCTCCATACTTTTTCTTAAAACCTTGTCAAGCCGCATACTTGTCTGATGCCTAGCTCAAAACGTTTCCTAGCTTTTTTACGTTACCCAGCTCCACGTTTTATCTAGCCCCTAACGTAATCCGGCTCTGTATTTGTCCTAGCTTGGATTAGCCCAACAGTTATAAGCCTAGCTGTGCCTACACTTAGGCCCGCTTTACTCCACCCATAGCTTTACGCCTACCATAGAAAAAGAAAGTTTTGAATAAAACACATTTAATATAATTAAATGCACGTTCGTAATCTTATCAACCAACCTCCATCCTACATCAATGTTTCCACACGGCTTTCTCGTTTCCGATGGATTTAAACTTCAGGTACATAGTTTAGGCTTGACTGCGTTATCCAATGATATTATCGTCCACCTTTTTTATTACTTTTCAAAGACCCAGTTGTCAATTGATTTCCTCAAAATTTTGGATCTAAAATAATGCTTGAAACCTATTATCAGCGCAAATGAAGCAGGCAATGTTTATCGTTATTTGATACGTTCATCAGCTAATTATGCAGTTGTGAAATATAAGTACTCACCTTGACAAAATACCTTCCATTTCGTGCGGTGAAAAAAAAATGACAACTTGTATATCAGGTTGCAATAATCTTCTAAACAGTGTAATAATCGTTTGGAGTACTTGTTTTCAAGTTGTACGTGCCTGTCAAGACGGGCCAATATTTCAATGGGGCCCCACAGGGTAGGCAACTCACTTGACTTTTGTGCGAGGCAGGGCTGCCTATTTTAGATTACAAGGCCAATACTATTTTGTGCTCTAATCATTCTTCAAAAACTCTCGTCGAAAAATAAAGAACAAGAAAAAAATACTTTTTAATTTAAACTAAAAAAATACTTTTTAATTTAAACTACACAAAATTTACTTTATCCAATGGTTTATGGAATAGTTACTCAATTAAGGCCTCAGTCAAAGTTGAGGTCAAATTTTATTCCTTAAATCCACAAATTAGCAGACATTTTCTTCTGACGTTAAATATTTGCCATCGGAAATGGCTCACTGGGATTTGGCAGGTAGTTAACAGAATTTCCATCCACTGTCGGAATTCGCTTATTTCAGTAAGTATTCACTAAAAAATGTCACTTATGTTTAATCCGTACGTAGATTAAAGAAAAGAGGTTACCTTTCACTGATCCATCAAAATAAAATCTAATTTAGAAAAATTACACGTCATTATAACAACTATTTTCCGTGATAATTCGTTTAAATGACGTGAAAACAACTCTATTTATTCGCTCGAGGAATCTTGACTTTGCGCCAACAAATCGATCAATCGTGTTTCCGAATTTTCGACCTTTTTCTCTTCACTCCAAGGACTCTATCATGACGCACCAACCTCTTCATCATGTATCTCTACATTTCAAGTGGTTCACTCCGCCTTATATGGATCCTGCCGAGGCCCTCTTCCCGGTTTCTTTTTTTCTTCTTGGTTTTTGTTCCAAGTACCCGCTCACTCTATATATAATATAATTCTCCATGGTCGTTCTTCGCGTTATGGTAGCACGATGATTATGAAAAATTTAGCTGAAACGATTTTTTTTTGATCCCGGTTAGACTGTTGCCAGCCGAAATAGACCCTCACAAAGAAAAAAAATCTTAAAGTCATATGTGAATTAATAATTCTTTCAGAAGACTTGCCGTAGAGAATGTTTTGGAAAGCTTTTTTGTTTTGAGTGAACTTTTTTTGCTGTAAACATTCAGTACCTGACTTCTTTAGATTAGCGAAATTTTTCACCAGGCTCCAGAATGTTTGAATAACTGCCCAACATGAAGAATGAAACACATGAAAAATTGTAGTTTTACGGAAACTGAATGAAGTTGGCACTTCCTTAGACTGGTTTGGCGGCAAGTTCAAAAGCGAATTTTCTCCTAATTAGCGACATCTCGAAATGCAATTTTCAGCGACAAGCAACTGCAGCAGTCATTTATTCTTGGTTTGGCCATCGCTTATCTTCTTTGGCTCTCGTGTTGGGTCATGCCTTAAATCTAGCGGAAAAAAATCTCGAGATCAGAAAGTTGCATTTAAACGTCGTCGCTATGATTGCACTGCATTCACCATCATCAATTACGAAGTTGTTCACAGAAGCAATCAAAAGTCGGATGGTAATCCATCATGGAATTATGACATTCATTGATCTATAAGTGTGTTTTCTAGCTTAGGAGCACAAGCCACCTCCGAGTTTGAATACGGGTGGTTTCCGGTTTTCACAAACATCATCTTATTTAACCCAACCTCTGCATGCATATTCCATCCAAATGTACTTCTCAAATAATCAAATAATTTTCCAGTCAAATAGGTCTATTTAACGTTTAGGTTCAACACACCGCCCTTATGGCAAAGCCGATGTAATAGTATTTAAAGCTTTCCATAAACCGATAACAGCAAAAAATAATCATATAATTAGGGATGTAAAGGAAATCGGAGAAAATGTGAGCTAAATTTCAAAATCAGAATCTTGTACCCAGCAGAAACAAATCTCCCGTTTCGTATATACATTATACATGTTTTGGGTTTGAAACTAAAACCGGGGTAGTTCGTATTTTTGTTATTTTTCAAGATAGACCTATGCTCAGCCACATCAATGGAAAGTTCTCGCCGAGACCTTTCAATAATGTGGCTGAACACAGGCGTATCTTGAAAAATAACAAAAATATACGTACTACCCCCGTTTTACTTTCAAACTCAAAAATGGTGTTCCCTAAAATGGGTGCTCTGTTTTTACTGTGTAACAACCTGAACGGTTCGTCCAACGTGCATCATATGTGCTTTAATGCGGAAACCTTTTTGAAGCTCATGAAACGTTTTATTTTTGTTGTCTTCACCCACACCGCCCCGCCTTTCTGCGATTCCTAACAAATCAGATTAGGAGAGGTTGTGAAGTGGACAAGGCAGTGCCATTATTGCTCTGATCGCGTCTCGCAAACAAGCGTCAAAATGGACCCGAGATAGCCGACTCGTCCCGACCCGTCCCGACTCGTCCCGACTCGTCCCGACCCGTCCTGGCCCGTCCCGGCCTATTCCCGCCATTTCAATGCACTGCTTCACTTATTCGCATTGTTATTGGACCGGATGGCCGTTGGCGAGTCGCTGCCTCTATTGAACGAAAGTCACTCTTCGACTAATCAACTTAGCTATGACCTTAAAATGGGACACGCCTATCTTCCTATAATTAGCATTTAGGTCTCTTGAATTGGTACGTGTACCTGTAAAATTAAGTTAACTTGAGACTTAAATTTAATCCTCAGAGGCATTGATGAGTAGAAGCTTGTTTTCTTGTGCCCAACATTTATTTTTCTTGAAAAGAAGTTGGTATTTGCTCTCTTCTCTACTGGCACAGTCGGTGTAGAAATTAGGTACTCGCACAAACAGATAACCCCAACCTTAAAGGCCTGGATAGAGAACAGACAGTGCAAAACCATGGGCGCCGCTATGTTGTTTCCGAAGTTTCTCCGTAAGCTACAATGAATTTGATGGTCCCATCAGAAACAGAATGGCTGTCCAATGGCGACTCTAGTATATACAGGCCTCTACCCCAACCTACCCTTGTAGCCCACCTTGTAGCCGCCTCCTTACGTGCTATCGCTATACTATCTATCCAACCTGGCTTAGGTCAGAGTGGCCGCCAATAATGAAATCCTATAGCATCTCAAAATTCTACCAAAAGTCATTAAATTTTATCTTTAAAAAAAATAAATATGAAAAAATCGTATGTTGCCAAAGAAATGTTATGTGAATAATCGCGGGAAATGGCAGGCGCCTCATGAAGTAGAATAAGTTCTTCGATTGAAAAAGTTGATATTGAAAGAAACAGATTGTTGTCAAGTCCAATCAAATTATCGGCTTTAAGGCAGGGGAAATGAAATAAATCGTGGAAAACTCAGAGAGAGAAGTGAAAATTGTCCACTAATTTAGACAGCCCTGCCTTGGTTAACCGAATCATGGGGTCACAAATCCAAATGCCGCTTACTTCTCGGAAGCAGTTTCCGCCGAGAGGTAAGCAGCGTCAGTCTTGGTTATAGCTGAGCGGAGCGACACTGGAGCGGAGCATAGGGCATGTATCCTAACCTACGCGTTTGTATGTCTTTGACCCTGTAATGAAATGTAAACCGCGGAACACAATAGGTATAAATTGCTACCTGTCAAAATAACAGTGCTGTAATTTCAAATGGACTAGTGCCTCGTAGATGACAGACCTCTCGTTTGCTCAAAGAGGATGGACAAAGGATTAGCGGACCAGTGCAGATGAAAATTTGTGGATAGGAAGTGGTAGTAATTAAGCTAGTGCCTTTGTCCCTTGTGTGCTCCAAGGCTGCAGCCGCGCTGATGACCGGCTGCGTGGCGGCAGCTGAGTCGAACAGCCAGCAGCGGCTGCTGCACACTGTTGCCAGATTGCACAAACCCCGTAATTTCTAAACGCAGTTAACTTTTTGACCAATCAAGATATCCTAATGATCAGCCCCATTTTTGAATTGCTCAACTCGAGAGCGATCGAACTCATAACTTACATGCAAGGTTATCTTTGATTGTTTTCGAGATAATCAATAACATTTGAAAATTCGCGAAAATCTGGCTGCTCTGCAGGAAGGGCCTTTTCAGCGCAACGCAGCGCAACGCAAACAAGGTGAGCGTTATTTTGAAAAACGGGTCAGATCACTTGACGAGTATGCATTTGCAATGGACGGTACTTAAACTGAAAATACTCTCTTAAGGATTGTATATTGTATATCCTACATCTTCTGTTCTACCTTTAGCTTATGGTTTTACCTCCGCTCGCCGAGCCGAACTAAGCAAAGCATAAGGCACCTTAGCTAGCCTAAACTCCACTAAACTTTAGCAATCGCATGTGTCTAACGTTTTTTTTTAATACCGGACCGCTAACAATTTATTTCGTTTGTGTAGAACACCTAAACCCTGGTGGCCTTTTGTCACACAATCAATTGAAACTGCATTCAATCAGTTTGCAATATATGCGTATGATTCACCCCAGGAAGGCGTCGGCAACCCTCGTCAACGGATTGGCACCGCCTTCCAAGGTTGTTGATTTGAAGGTTTTCAACTTAATGTATGAGTACCTTTGGGTGTCAGACCGCGCTCAATTTGCGACGAGGAAATACCCGACACCTTATAAGGCTAGGAACCAATAGATAATGGTCCTGCCGTCGCGCCATTTTGTTCTTCTCTTTTTCAATTTCGGGTTTTTTGACGCGTTGACTAATGACCGTTGGAAGACTTTTGAAAAAGACCGTGGAGCCGAAAACAAAACGTTTTTGTTGTGGTAGCATTTGTTTAATTGTGTTGGTGACCCTGTCCGGCGGCTAAAGACGGTCTTGCCAACCTTCCGACCTCATTTTTGAGATGAATTCAGACGGACCGAAAGGTAGTCCGTTTCGTTTAACAATAGAGAATCGCCCCGGAACAATAATATCGGGAAGTATTCCTAATGTCTAAACTGGAGATTTGGGAGGTGGAATTTTCCACCTCTTGTGTTCCACCTTTCATCGAGTCGAAGCAAGACACACGGGACGTTACCGAGCATGACTAAACCTAGTTTAATCGACTTGCTGGTCTCCAATCGGGGCGGTGGCAATGAAGCGCGAGGCAAAACGTACGTAACCTAATCTTTCAAACGGCATGAAGGCTTTGCGATGGGTTGGGTTAGGTTAGGTCAGATAGTGTCTCGGTCTCTTTCGCTCTGATCAGCTTCGCAACAAAAGGCAGAACACCAGAGGTGTAAAATGATACCTTCCAAATTTAGTGTTTGAAAAAGGTCTGTTTTGTTGGGTCGCAGCGAGGTTGAAGAGGGTTCCCTGATTCGCGCCTCTGAATTAATGATTGGCTGTTATTATGAGGGACTTCCGCCAAAAAGGAAAAAAGAAGTTGCCTCAAAACAAACCGAGCCGTGAAAAGCCCTGCCTGCTCCGGTGTAATACCTCGTCCATGGTTGGATCAGCCGATCCAAGAAACATGGCGGCTTTAACACAGTTCATCAGCAGTGCAATGCGTACTTTTTGGCCGTGGTTGTGCTGTACATGGTTTTTTGTTGTTTTTTCTCCTTAAACCGTGACAATTAACAAAACAACCATGGGCGGCTGATCTGGCCAGAGACGAGATATTACACCGGGGCAGGCTACTCGTCACGGCTCGGTTTGTTTTGAGGCAACTTCTTTTTTTCTTTTTGGCGTAAGTCCCTCATTGGGTCGGTATACGTGCACGGCACGGTAAGGCTTGCTCAATGTAGCTCTGTAACGGTGGAGTCACTTCAGGCCTTATACACAGAGAGAACGGGAGACGTTTTCTGACGCCACTGCTTGTTTGTGCGGGTCGCCTACTTACAGGATGAAAGGCAGGATGCTCGGGTAAGTTCGGAGGAGTTCGGCTTTGTTCGGCCCGAGAAAAGGTTTCCTTTCACCCTGTAAGAAGGCAACCAGCACAAAAAATTGGTGTCAGAAAACGTCTCCCACTTTCGACGGGAGTGATTCCACCAGTATAGTCACCTTGGGCTTGCTTCTAATGGGAGTATTAGACTTAAGCGAGCTTCAAGACATCTATCATTGCACACTCCTTCTTAATGGGAACGTAAGCAATAGAATTTAACCAAACCTAAACTAACTTAACCTGGCCTAAATTCATTCCAATAAGCTGATCCTGATCACACGCAAATTCCTTCTCAACTTCTGAAACAACTCCGGAATGCGTGTAAGATGGACCTCAACTTCGCATTGTTTACCAAGAATCGGATCGGTTCTATAAATTCGTTAAGAAATTCCAAAGCAGAAAATTTTGCTACAAACAATAGTAAATACTCTGTGTAATCCCGTAACCAATCGGATAACCAAATTCGTTTAGAGTGCTGAGCTCCACTCAAATTAATTTAAATGTATACTCAATGTATATATTTTTAAAGAATCTAGTAAGCCTTTGTGGCGGGCTTAAGAAAACAAAACAAACCAAAAAAATGATTCATGTATTTTGAGAGAAAGTGAAACACCAACTTATTATATTTACAATTAGACCTATCAAGAATTTGACTATTTTCAAAGTATTATTTTTCAAAATTGTGATTTTTTCCTCTTAAGTCTTTATTCAGAAATGTTGTAATCAAGCCCTGTGCAAAAATCAGTTAAGCGTAAACTTTTGTTGCAAACCCCCGACGTCAAATCGGGCGCGGCGAAGGTAACCGAACGGCGTCGGAAACGGCCGAGCACTTCCGGCGTCTGGCAATAGCGGCGCGGCGCTCCGCGTCGAGTGCCGCGCTGACTTTGGAAACTTGGCTGGAGTCGAGTCAGTCGCCTTTTGGCCGTTGCTGCAGCGTGAGCCGGTGTTGTTTAACTTGGCGGTTCGGCCGAGTCGGTGACCGAAGAGAACTCGAGCCGGTACGAACCGAGTTCTGTCGGACGAACCGAGTAGCCGAAACGAAACGCGAGTGTTTTGTTTGTGTCAGTGCTGTGCTTTTTAAGTGTATTTATGGACAGTCCTCGCTCGTCGCAGTTCTCTGCATTGAATTAAGGTGCGTTCAAATCCCCGACTGCATTTTGAGTGGGAGTCCCGGCCGGCTCGCGGTCTGCCGCTCTCGAAATGGAACACACCCTGTTTGGGACACCATGCACTCTATTTTTTTTAAGGTTGTTTACCTTGTGTTCTGTGCGTCTCGTCGCCAAGCTGAGCGAAGTGAGGCACAGGGCACCTAACATATACTGACCTTATTGTAGCCTTGCCTCTGAGAAGTTTGCTGAATCAGGATTGGTGACAGCTGAGTGGTGCAGTTGCGAAGTTGGGCACATATGGCAAAAATCTTACAAGTACACTAGAGGTATGAAACGGATTGTCCAATGAATCATTTGTGTATACACATACAGGGGAGTCAATTTTAATGTAAAATACTGAAATGACCTGCAGAGCCCATCGAGCTGAATAAAAATTGTGGAGGTTCTCACGTCCAGAAACGCACCAGTCTCCGTCTAGCCGCGTTCAAAGGGTTTAACTGTTTAACTAGTTTCACGGTTTCTATCAAAAGTCCTGATCGGTGGAGTATGTACTTTTTAGTGGAATGGGTTTGGAACCTGACTGAGAGCAAGTTTTGTTTTGGTACTTTTGTCGTAGAGAGCACCGACGAGGCGCTAGAGGCCGAACAGCACTTAGGTGTAGAGACATCTAGTCAAATGGGGCAACAATTTAACACCCCCCCAAAAAATTGAATATTCCTATGCATAAGGCTTGCAAATCATGTTGTATAAACACTAGCAGTTTTGCTCCATCGATTAAGAATTATCGTGCAACACACAGGCTTAGCCAAACTCAGGAATCTTGTATTTCAGTCAAATCTGATATAAACTCTTAAAATTGCGAGATCGGCGCATAGTATTTTATGCGAATTTATTGTGCTTTTGTTTTGTTGTTGTTCGTGCAGCGCTACAAACCCATGTACACTCCGAGCTAAAAGTCAGATCAGATTACCGAGGCGGGGACTGTACATTGGAGTTTTATTTGGTTTCTGTCGTACACGATGTTAGGTCCCTTTTTCCGATCCTTCATTTCTGATATTGCACATTCCAACCGGCGGAACACATTTTGAGGCTTGTATATATCGATGGGATGTATGATACGTGTTTGCTTGGTTTAATAGACTATGTATCAAGGAATAATCTTTTATTTGAGCGCTTTTGTATAAGTAATAAAAAATGTTTACATGGACGTTCATTTTAAGCTAGTATTTGGTCTATTGTGGATGACGAAGGGGGTTGTACGCTAGCCAAGGTTTGCTTGTTACCCTAGTACATCTCCACCCAGCCTAATTAAACCAAGTTTAACTTGAAGTCTTAACTCGAACTAGACCTACTAAACCCAGCCTAACATCATACAGCCCAACATCACGCAGCCCAACTTAACCCAGCCCAACTTAACGCAGCCCAACTTGATCCAACCCAACTTAACCCAGCCCAACTTAACCCAGCCCAACTTAACCCAGCCCAACTTAACCCAGCCCAACTTAACCCAACCCAACTTAACCGCACCCAGCTTAACCCCACCCAGCTTAACCCAACCCAACTTAACCCAACCCAACTTAACCCAACCCAACTTAACTCTACCCAACTTGACCCTACCCAACTTGACCCTACCCAACTTGACCCAACCCAACTTAACCCAGCCCAACTTAACCCAGCCCAACTTAACCCAGCCCAACTTAACCCAACCCAACTTAACCGCACCCAGCTTAACCCCACCCAACTTAACCCAACCCAACTTAACCCAACCCAACTTAACCCAACCCAACTCAACCCTACCCAACTTAACCCTACCCAACTTAACCCAACCAACTTAATCTGATGTGATAAACCAACGAAAGCAAATTTTGGTCTTAATCTCAAAGTACCGTTACCTATAGGAGAAACACACTTAGGTTATGGTGCTGATGTTTTAATCAGCCTCTGTACTGATTTAACTTCGGAACTTCACTGTGAGTTCTGACCCCTGTTTTAGGTATCAAGGTAAAACAGGAGAAGAGCTTAATATGGTCATTTTTTGAGATACCCCTGTTCGTAAACATTTCAATTTAGACGAGATCTTTTCAATGATATACGGGAGTTGTTGAAATTGCAATGTTTATTTTTTATATAAAAATAAAATTGCACACCCTTCTCCGGTTCTCCCTTCATATACAAAACAACTATGAGACTTCCGAAACAGGGGTTGTTTTTTGCTTTCCCTTTGTTGAACTATGTTGGTATGCATCGGTGTGACCGTCCATTCCTCTTAATTAAGCCTTAGGGTGATGCCCTACCGAGACAAGGCAGAATTAGTCAAAATCCTCTCGCTACACACATCAGCACTTGAGCTCTGCAGCTGCCCACTCGCGCTAACTTTTCGCAAGCATTGTTGACTGCGCTAATCACCACCTAGCAACAAAACCTTTCTACTTTACCAACAACTTTAAGTCCCTAACAATCGAAGTATTTTGCCTGGTGTACAGAATAAGGTGA
>Ga0058701_10002035_pt1 | contig 14986 bp, 6 predicted proteins | sample AgamicOrMae_FD_97039 | JGI IMG/M metagenome (GOLD analysis project Ga0058701, IMG submission 97039) | Agave microbial communities from Guanajuato, Mexico - Or.Ma.e | ecosystem: Host-associated > Plants > Phyllosphere > Phylloplane/Leaf | place: Guanajuato, Mexico | collected 2012-06-04
ACTGTGACCCTGGTCACAGCTAGGAGAGGCCAAGTGAGGGTGTGAGATACGTGTTCGGGCGTGGGAGGAAAAGAGGGCAATAGAACACTATGTCAAAGCTTTTTTTCTTTAATATGCTGTGTAGCTGACCGTGCAGACAGGCCGACAACCGTTATTTGTAGCGCCACTGCGGCGGTAGCGGCTGTGACACACAGGCTCCACCGTTGCAGCACTTCGACAATTTATAGGCACCACGGTGAGTCCACGTGTGGAACGTCAAAGCGTTACTGCTATTTGCACTACCGCAAAAAAGGTACAGGATTCAATTTAATCTAGAAATAATTTGCTCGAAATGATTCGCTCATCTAGAGGTGCAATACGTGATGTAGGTTCTTTCCGCGATTGGAAAGTAACTTTTTTAAACTTTTTCCCCTTTCCTTGTTTGTTTTCTTTTACATCATGGGATTCATCATCAAGTCGAGCGGCAGTATGCAGAAGCAAGGCGCAAAATAACTAATACTAAACTTAACCTGCAAAGACACAGAGAGGGAGTCATAAGTCACTTGACCTAACCTTCTCGTTAGGTGCGTCACCTCGGTGACAACAGCATGCTGTCGAGTAATTCACGGATCAGGCTTGGCTAGCTTAACATTTGGGCAAAGTAATGTTAAAAGACTTGTTTCTCGCTTCTTTGCCAATCCTCGAAAGCTCTACTCGGGCTTGGTAGTCGGGTAAAATCACAAAAAGGCAAAAATGAAATCTTCCACATACAGTTATAAATTAGGATATCGATTTTAGGAAAGAAATCTGAATTGTTTGAGTAAAAGACATTTTTATGCAAAAGTTGATATCTGTAATATTTTGTGGCAAAAAAGTAAAAAAAGCAACGCTGTTGGGTTTTTTGAAGGGGGCAGGCGTCTCTGGTGCCAACAATATTAATCCGCGCTAAAATAAAAGGCTGAGTAAAATTGTAAAAGGCGTAAAGATCGACTTGGGGCTGAAGCTGCAGCAACATGCAACGTTGGAAAAAAGAAGACAAGGAAAATAAGGGGGGGAGGGGCACGCCGGCTGAGCTGAGAGCCACAAGCTAGTCTCTTGAAACTTCATTTTGTTCGCGAATATTGACTAACGAAATTTCTAACTAGATGGAAATATTCGCCACTTATCTCCTTGTCATCTTTTGCTTTCCTGATTAGCACGGAACCTAGTTTGCCATTTCACTTTCAATAGTTTCCGATAAGCTCTATCAAGCCATATTAATGCCGGGTTTCTTGAGTGGTGGTTACAGGCTATCGTTTCACATGCTGTCCTTTCACTTTTTAATTTTATTCAGATTTGATACACGATTTCTCAGAGTAAGGCAACGCATGGTTGTCAAGTACAAAACAGTAAATAACAGAGAAAGGAAAAAAAAGGAAAATTAATTATTTTGGCTTTAAGGGATTCAGAGTAATCATCTCAGATTTAATGTTGGTCAAAAATATCTTGCCGATATAAGAGTAATAAGAAACGTTCAACCTAATAGAGTACGCTACATAAATTATTTCACAAGAAAGGTGGTGCAGGTTCATAATCTAAATATAGTAAAAAATAATAAAAAATAATAATAAAAAATCCGTATTTTATTTGTATGTTTTAAAATGATGTTTTATACAATAAAATAGTACCATTAAAATGATTGTAGGCAACAGTCAAAACTTTTTTCTTCTTTTCTCAATTTTCTTAAAAGAGAGTTCCACAGAAAACAAGGCAAAGGCTTTATTATTCAAGCAATGAATTAAAATGATTTTAAATATTAGTGTTATTTTTCTGCTAAAAAGCAACTCACTCTCCGTTGTCATATTAACCACTCAAACCCCTTCAGGAACACCACGCTGACATTCAGTCCCGCCACTCGATAGCATAGACTACTTCGTTAGTTAACTAACAGTATAACTTACAATAGTTGTTTGTCAACTAACAACAAAGTATATCAAGATGAGAATCCTTCTTTGGGCTTTAAGCAGAGCGACCCCCTTTTTCTAAGTAGAGATTTTATCATAATTGAATTAGACAAGTGCTTCTTTGATAAAGGGTTACTGGAGGGCTACCAAGGCCTCAGAGTCTGGTTACCTTATGCCAGGCTAGGTTAAGTTGGGTTAGCTATGCTAGCATAGCCAAGCTAGCTATGCTAGCTTGGTTAAATTGAATACATTGTGGTCCTCTTTGGAGTTCTGACGGCGAGTGGAACACAAGGAAGGAAATGCAGCCAGTAATATTTACAGTTTCACTGGCGATCTCAGAGCGCATGCCGCCACAAGTTTGTTTTGTTGGGATTGTTCTTTGAACGCAGCACCTACATACGCAGGCAAGCTGCAAAAAGTTTTAACGAACAAAGGGAAAAAGATTCCATGCCGCAGGATATGACTCGCCTTGTCCGCAGAATTCATCTTGTACAGCCTAAATGGAACTTTCTTTCCAGAATAATTTCTACTGTTCAAACACCAGGTACTGTTTTATCGCTGCTTTTCAACAAGGAAGAAATAAAAAAATAAAAAATGCAAGGACTTTGTCGAAAGCTAGGTAAGGCGAAATCTTATGAAAGAACTCGTATTGATATATTTTTCGGAGAGAGAGGGGGGGGGGAGGTTGATCACGACACCCGAAACGGAACGTTTTTCAACCAATTTCACTTTTTTTCCCCTGGAGTGCATACAATTTTAAACTTTGATAATTTCTATACAGTTATCTTTTCTGTTCTTAGATAACGTGCCTGCTGGTTGTATTTCAAAGATGATCTACATTTTATTGGTTTCAAATTTAAGTTTGTTTCTAGGCGATGTTAACTCGAGTAATGGTCACACAGTTGCGTTTCGACTTTTCAATTTCATCCTAAAATATGACGGAAAAAAATAAATTAAAAAAAAAACTCGTTTTTAAAGGAGATACAAGATATCGCGTTTCGTGTGCTGAGCTGGAAGTGGGGCCCATATTGCATAAAGTACCACGCTGCAGTTTTTGGGATATCTCTTACAATTTTTTTCAAAGTAGCGAAATATACGGTCAATCCTTGCGTGCTTTCACTCCGTGTTTAAATACGCAGTTAAAATGAGATTATTACTAAAGAAGGAAAATTGCTCTCATAAAAAGAAATATCGGTCACTCTCCTAAGAATGAATTTTTTGAAATACGGGTTTTGAAATACAACTTTTCAATGCAGTATTTTTCAATCTTATTCTCCGCACAATCTTCACTTATCAAAAAGGAAAAATATAAGTTTTCGAATCGAACGTTAAAGTTTTACTACAATGCAGAGGGTATAGCAAAATAGAAAATAAAATTGGCGATCGTTACAAAGCAGATTCTCGTCAAGGTTATCATCAGCCAAGTTAGTAGTTCTAACACTGACAACTACAACGTAAAGTCGTGCGTCCGTTATGATGGTAGACAAGAGTCTATGACCTGGCTTAGGATGTTGTGCAATTTTAGCACTAAAAACGGCTGTTTAGTGCACGAGAAGTGCAAGATTCGGAATCAGACGAAATCGCAAAGACCGCATGCTTCCTTTTATTTGATTCGGCGTACGTGTTCAGGATTCGAACTCAGGCCGGGATCCGAGCCTCTGGCATTCCTGCTGAAAAAGGTAATCTGTACTTGTCACGTCATTGAATTCCATCGGTAATTCCTGTAACTCGATTTCTTTCTCCCTGAAAAACAAGGCAACAAAACTGGAAAAAAGCCAGGCTTGAATACAACAACACAAACATAAAAATAGGTCATTTTAAGACGGAGTTTATTTGTTTAGTTCAGACGGCCGAGAGAAGCTTAACTCAATCTCAACTGACCCACACGGTTGTTTGATAGTAATCCACAATATTAAGTAATTTATGAACTATGTTAGTAATCTCACATGTATAAAGTACGAGTTTTAAGATACACTGCCAGAATGCTGGGACGTACCAAAGAAGGGAAAAAAATCAATTCTACCGAAACTTTTCTCCTTCTTCGCGCATACCTTGAGATTAAACGCAAAAAAATTAAGGTCATTTGTCATCAGAGCCTGAAAGAAGAAACCAAGTGTTTATGTTGATGTTGATTCTATTTTGCGTGGATTTTCGGTTCTGCTGCAGAGAACGGAAGTATTATTTGCTGCGTTGAATTATTCGCTGCGTTGAAATAAATGCCGCTGAATATTTCGGAAAGCAGGCAGACGAGCTTTTTATTTTGTTTGCAAACTGGTTGTTTGACTTGGTAGCGAGTCTTAAAAGCTTTTGCTTGCTGTTGCTGATTGACTAAAGAAAGAGCTGGCTGCAGAAAACAGCCACTGGGAAAACTCACTCTTGCAGTCTAGACAGGTAAAACCCACTGATGCGAGCAAGAATATCCTTATTACATTGTCTCTCGCATCGAGATATGTGGTTGACACTTTCAAAGAACGTTTCAATGTAACTACATGGACAGTGGAGATCAAAGGTTCTTATTCAAACAGCTAATCCAGTTTTTGAATTTCATCAAAACGGGTAAACAGTGGTCGATTCACGCAGTTTTATATCTCTAAAGGAAAAACGATCAAGTGGAAGGGCGTGTTTCGAAAATCGATCTAGTGAAGGGGTACGTCTGAAAAAGCGATCAACTGCAAAGTAAGAATAGCATTTGATCGCTTTTTCAAACGCACCCTTTCACTTGATCGATTTTTGAAACGCGTACTTTTACTTGACCGATTTTTAATTGGAAGGATCGAGTTGCGGTTGGTTGAAGATTCGTAGCTGTTCCAACCTGACATCTCGACGCCAAACCCTATTAATTCTACTTTTCTTTGTAGGCAGCACTAAGGGTAAGCGGTACCAAGTTTAGTGAAAACAAAAACAAGTCAGGCACAAGGCAACAAGCAAAATCTGAATTTCTCATTTGATCGGATGTCGGTACCTATACAAGCATTAATAAGTTTAGTTCAAGAAGACATTTTCTTGATCTTCTTGAGACTTATTTTCATTATTGACGATATAAAATAACGTGGATTAAGTAGGTGAAACTAGTGCCTTTTCCCTCGACTATTTGCTTAAACCTCTCATTTCATTTGGAGCAATAAAAACACATTGCCGTGAAGATTAACTTTCGTGCCGCACCTAATAATTACGTTCACGGGAAACATACATTGGCCGATTCTTGCCAAAGCCTTAAAATTAGCAATACAATGGGTCTTCCAGAAATTCCGAAATGCTAAAAAGGCCATCCCCCCACGCTTTTTTCTACATTTTACATATAGGGCTTTGCGCATACATGAATCCACTCCTTCTCAAGAGCCTCACGCAGCTTATGTACGACCCCTAAACTGAATTCCTGAAGATGACGATTGAGAAGTTTCCCCCTGCCCTCCGCTTCGCTCGCCAAAGTGATGTAATCATAAAACACAAAATGCAGAGTAAGCAACATTTTTGACATTTACATTGATTTGAACAAGAAAAAAATCACTCACTGTCAACGTTCGATATTCGTGCTGAATTCGTAGAATATCCAAATGTAACTAGGCTTAAAGATAGCTTCGCCAACGAAAATATAAACACATTAATTCATTGTAGCAGTGGGTTTGTTTTTGGTTCTGTTGGAATGAGGAATGGAATCTTGATAAAACCCCTAGAATCTAGGCGCAATAGACTTTTGGCGCCCATCGCGCCGAAAGCCATTCCACTCAACCTTTCCACTCATCGTTTCATGAATGCCTTAAATGATTTCAGGTAAACACACTCAGCAATAAAAGCGCTACGAAAACCAAACTTTACTAACAAGGCTGTGGGAAAGCAGGCGCCCCAACGTTTTAGTTATTTTTAATTTTTCGTGACATATTGGCTGTATTCTGCGTAGTTTTCCAGTTTCCTGATTTTTCCACAGCGGTGTTCAAGCCGGTATAGCAGCTATCCAACAGGTACATATTCCCTTTACTGAGAAGGTTGTGAGCGTACTTTTATAATTTTTGCATCGGTATCGTGAAATAGACATGTCAGCACTTGTCTGGTGTAAAGGGCCTTTGCTAATTAATTTACCCTCTGAAGAGGAAGGAGAGCTTCATACTTAAGCATAAAAAGGCAGGCCTGTTTTTAATTATTTTATTATTATTAATATCAATAAGTGATTTACGATTTTCTAAAAATGCAGACTGCTTTCCAGGCAAAATACGAAACGCTACAAAACAATCTCTTTTCTTCTTTTTTGTTTTCCATGTGTATTTTATTCAGAAATCATTGGAGTAAGCCTTGCACCTTAACGTAAAAACAAGGAAACTCCTTTCTTATATTTTTTTAAATTTCTTTGCCTCCCAATATCTTGGCATGCAATCTTCTAAGCCAAGTGAGCTCCCTATTAATCCTTAACCTATATAAAACCAACATTTCGACCCCTAAACGAACGATCGATCAAGGAAAAATGCACGTGTTTCAAAAGGCAATAAAATGAACGTGTCTTGAAAAATCGATCCATTGCCATTCTAATGCATTGCAGTAGATCAATTTTCAAAATGTACCTTATCGATTTTTAAAACACATCCTTCCACTTGACTATTTTTTTTCCTCAAAGGGATCGATTTCTGAAGTTGACCCGTTCCAGCCTAAACGGGTCAAAGTGCATAGCCATGTAAGCCCTTAATATATGAGGACACAATATTACCTTATTTTAATAAAATGTTGACAAACAAATCTTGATAACTCTGGACATTCACAAGACACGACTGACAGAGGAAGTATCCTTTTAACTGTGACAAGTGAGCGCTAAAACGCTCCGCTGAAATTTAACAATTGGGGTATGTCACACTAAAGCGGTTCGGGGAAAGAGCCAAAATTCTGGTTTTCATCTCGGAATTTCCGCACACAGGGAAAAAGCTTCAAAGTTCCTCATTGCAAGAAATTATTGCTTAAGAATTCCAACCTGTCGCTTAACGACCCACGAAATTACCTCCCTAAAAACAAGAGAAAGAAGCTTCGTTACAAAGAAACAAAATCTCTCAACGGCCTCATCTCAGTTTTCACGTCACACTTCAAATTAACCAGAAAATGATTTCGAATAATTCCAAGTTTGTTGGGCGACCAAAAGCCTTCCGCATTTCCATAATCAGACTAAATGCTTGCCAAGAACTAATTTAAATTTTTAATTCGCAAACAATCCCAAGATATAATTGTATTTCGTCTTCCCTTCGTCGGCTGCTTGCACCCTAAATATTACCATAAACATTTTAGCATTATCAGAGGTGCTTGTCAGTTTCACCTAAAATGAAGAAAAACAAATGTGGCTATGAAAAAAGACACAAAAACAACATCGATAGTTACCAAGATTGGCTTTCTGGTATCAGCTGCTCGAAATAAGCTTCGTTAATTTTAAGCGGTTTTCCACTGGAAACTTATTTACATGGTATGTATAGTCCGCTTTACGTAAAAAAATGGAAGACATTTCTCATGAGAGCGATTTCCCATTCTGTGAGGAAAAATGTTCAGGTAGAATTCGTTTTGCTACACACCTTAAATTTAGTTCGTGCTGCCTCACTCAGAAATAATAATAAATAGTACATAAATGAATAAAACATTTAAGGACTTGGTAAATTAGCTATGAATTTATGTATGAATGAATTTATTGTACAATAAAAGGATCTGATGAGTTTTCGAGGGTTTACGGGGCATTTTCGCTGGTTAGCATTGCACTCAATCCAGATTCTAATCACACCTACCACTCTTCGACTCAAATCTACTTGTCTCGGCGTCGACTTTATTTGGGAGGATGAAATACGCAATTGAGGCCCAAAGCACTTACCCTGAAGAAAACGAACCGAAGTTATCGACTGACGACCGAGAGGCGAAGTCACGTGGCACTTACCCCAAACTAACCTCAGTTTACCATATCTGTCCGTGTACTTCTATGCCGCTAATGGGGTATTTCACCAACGGTTCCTAGTCTCTAACGCCTGGGCATTTCGGCCACAACATCTTGGAATGTCTGCTGTCTTATTGGGATTTATAGATTAGCCAGTTGAAATCAGACTACAGAAGCTTGTGGAGTGTTTCATTCGGTCTAAATGAATGTGTAGTGTTTCGGGCCAGAGAAATGCGTGGATGAAAAAATATAAGCCACATACCTAAAAGATGGTTAACTACCGAAAACTCGAATAGCAGACAATCGAGGATGGCGTTGGTTTGTTGTGATCAAAAACCCCAGTAGTCAGGGACTATGAATCAGTGGTGAGAACCCCCATTTTCATCATGCAACGAAATGTTTAACCAGCGCGTACTAAAACGGCTGTAGGATGCAAACCTTAGAACTAACCCTGAACAAACAGAAAGTACTCTTTAAGGTGATTCTAGCGCGGTAAGCTTTGTAAGTTTAGATGAAGACTTGAAATTTTTGGAAACGTTTCGTGCACTTATCGAATGGCGAAGTAAGAAAACAATTTACCTTCCCGTTTTTACGGCATTTAAATCGCAAGTTTGGGGATGCATTAACTCTTATGGAATTTAGGAGAAATGGCAGCCAATTTGTTCAATTATGATTTTTCACGTCTGTCTGAAATAAGATTATTGAGAAAAAAATTATGTGAAGACAAGAATGTTAGGAAAAATTGGTCAAGTTCACCGATATTTCACCGTTTCATCATTCGATATAATACCGCAAAACAACATAAATTCTATGAAAAGTGTATTAAATGAGCAACTAACAATGAAAATGTATAATTGTAAATAAACCTAGCTGTTAAACATCAGGGCGTGATGATCAACTGAAGTAACTGCTCAGAAAACGTAACAATCACCTAAACTTTGAAATGTTTAAAGAGGTTGTTCGATTTTTCGGTGAATTGGACTTGTTTGCATCGCTGGAACCACCATTAGTTAAATTGATTTTAGTTAGCTAGAAGGCAAAACTAAGTCATACTATCCCAAGATGATGGATAGACGATTTCATAGTTACCACGTTTCGCATAGTATAATTGTGATTGAGTTGGGTTATATAATGTCACCGCGTATATCAAAAAAGGGACACGCGATGTTCCCCGGAGAGAGTTAGGTCCCAAGAATTGCAATGCCAACGTCTCTGTGTCTTGAGAATGATAAAAAGAACTTCAACCTTTCTCAATATTTTGCTACACGTATTTTCTTTTCTTTCTTCTTTCCCCCCGAGACGTGTGTGTCTGGTTTAATTCAGAGTTTGTCGTGATATGAAACCAGACTGACATTGGAGAACTTCATGTCCCCTAACTCTCTTCTTCAAACTTGAATTGTTTAATTTTTAGCCAATTGTGCTCAATCGTTGTTAGGTCGAGCAGTGGATCAAAGCGGAAAGCATAGGAAGCATAGGAATCGGTTTATTGGTACTGATTTTTACCATCCGAATTCAAACGCTCCGCATTAAAACCGAACCATCCGAATTCAAAGGGAATGCAAAGGCTCCACATTAAAACATATCCGCGCCCGTGGTCAGATATGTAAGTAATACCGCGTACCCACGATACAGCATCGACGATTTAGAGCAAAAGGGTAAGTGAAAGGCTCAGAGTAGTCAGCTTCGCAGGATAGGAGTAGGGAGCAGTAAATACCCAGCACCTAGCAATAGGTCATGTACTCCCGAAGACGTCTCAAGAGCTCACCTCCTATGATCTCAAACGCTAGAGACCACTTGATAGAGCTTACCCTAGGTTAACTCAACAGTCTTGAAGCAATCTCCAAACGGGATACACAAGTCAGTCATAGAGTCGTAGTGTGAGATATTTCAGGCTGGTGGTTTTGGTTCAGTCAGGCAAAGCAAGGTTGGATGAGGCTAGCGTAAATAAAGATGGGGTAGGTTAGAGTTGACTTGGTCGGATTTCTGCGGTAAAACGGAGAATTACCTGTACCGTTACAGATTTGTTTTTTAATGTATGTTATTTTGGGAGGAATCCCAAAAATGAAATTAGTTCAAGTGAATATGCAGCGCAGCTACCTTGACCATCTGGGAAGGTATGTGGCGCTAAGTCCACGGGCTGTGTGGCAGAATGCTGACCTGGTGGAATGGGGAGCTGCGTAAATTGTAGAAAACTTGCGTGTTTTATCTCTTTGGTAAAAGCTTCGTTATTCATTATCCTCATAATTGATCAAGTTCAACCTCTCACCATAAAACAATGATGGGTTAACATAGGTTAGGTAATGCTAGGTTATGTTTATTTTGCTTTGAGGTATTTTTTCCATAAAGATTTGAGGTTGATTGCCCTGTGCATTTTGCTCCAGCAATTGTCAAACCTGATGCCGCTAACTCCTCAGCGAGCTCACGCTGCTGTCGGTGAAAAGTAAGAGCCATCAGCCTTGGTGATTATTAGAGTAGGTTTACCTAAAGGCCTGGATGTATTGAGAGGAGGTATTGGGCAGCCATTTTGTTTCTTACAGAACCACCGAATCAGAGGCCTGGACGGATACACTGGAGAGGCGGTTTTGAGGGTGCTAAATGATGGGCGCTGCCATCTTTTTTCCGAAGTTCCTCCGTATGCTACAAATGCATTCCATGTTCCCATAAGAAACAAAGAGGCTTCCAATGCCTCCTCTCTAGTGTATCCAGGTTTCTACACCGAATGAATTACAACTTACGGAGAAACTTCAGAAATAAGATGGTGCCAACCGCTTTGCGCCCTCAATGCCGCCTCTGTTGTATGTCCAGGTCTGTATGTTTACCTGCATGAGTTTAGACTATGTGCCCTCTCTTACTTGTTTGATGACGCAAGGTGGAACAGAAGATGTAACCTTCAAGATTTAAACTAAAGGCTGTCCAATCCACTCTCCCGACCTCGGCAATAGGATGTTTTCCGTGCAACTCGCAACAAACAGTCACGAGTAAGTAAAAATAAGCAACGACGTCAACGCAACGAACTACCATCCCCCTGTCAATCTATCTCGGAAAAAAGGTTTTCTTACGGCAACAAAATTAGGGACAACAAGTAATTTTTTCTTGCTGCAGCCAAAAATTTCGCTGCAGCAACCAATCGTTTTGTTGATAGAACTAAACATTTTGTTGTAACAAACTATTTTTGTTGTCCCTATTTTAACAAATAATTTTGTTGGTATAATAAAACCTTTTATACCGTGAGAGAAGAACACTAGGAAAATCAACCTTCCCAACGCAGAAAATCTGTCTATTATATTGTTTTACTTTATGAGCAATTAAGTTTACTATGAAATTGATGAGAGAGCTTATTGAGGTTTGCACTGAGCACTGAAGTATTTTTCTGTCCTTGGTGCGTTTACTGTACGTATACGCCTCAACCAGCGGTCTGTTGTGCTCTGTAAAATTTAGTGCATGGTAATTATTTTATATTACAAAGAGTTTTATTTCTAGTGTCGTAGTTGGCCCTCTTCTCGCTCGCATCATTTAAGTGTTTAGGGTTTATTTCTGAAAGAAGCTTAACCTCAAATTAAATTACACCGAAAATAATCGTTTTGATGAATCATTTGTTTTTCGTTAGTTACTAGTGGCCATTTTTGTCCCCCTCCAAAAAAAAAATACCGGAAAAGAAGAAAAACAAAACACGGAGGAGCTCCTCCATGAACAATGCAATAGAATGAAATGTAAAAAAAAGGAAAAGAAAGAAAACAAGCAAGGATTTGTTTCTTTGCGGGGGTTTGGGATGCTGTCGAGGAATATGGATTCTCCTTTGCAAAGTATTATTATTTACATAAAAAAGAAAAAAAAATTAAATATGTGGACTCTACTTACTTTAGCTCGAGAAAATTTGGCTACTGAAAACGTTGGCACAGGAATTTTCATTTAAAACGAGTAAACCTCAGACGAAGTTGTTGAGTTGGAGGGCACTGCATAGACTACTGCTTCGATTAATTACAAGAGAGTGAAATGAAAATAATGATAGAGTCTATATTGATGTGTCGGTCGATGATTTTCATCGATTTTTATCAATGAAAGAGCGCCTGTTCATGTAATTAAAAAAAGCTCGAATCTCTGATTTGTGCCACGCTAACTGCGATTCCAACGGAATAAGCCCTGTCGTCAGGGCGGCAAATTCGCGTGCATTGATGGCCCTCGAGTTAACAGCTGTTACACTAGAGATCTCAATCAGTTTACTTTAACCGAATTATTTCTTTGTTTCTACTGATTGTGAGCCGGAGTAACATGCGATATAAGAAGAAACAAGCTGGTTTTTACCTGATAGATTTTAATGAAATCTTCAGCAGGTGACGTCTTTGAACGAAACTTCCTGTTCTACCAAAATTATTACAACTTCAATCAAGAAATTTTGCTAAATCAACCCTCTTTTTAAAAAGAAAGAATGTTGATCAACACTGAGTAGGAAATACTAACCGACTTCTTTGCACTATCTTAGTTTTAATTTAAAAAAAAAAAACTCAAGCTGGCACCACTACCAAGTGTTACACCGAAAAAAAAGAAGCGAACTATCTTTGAATCGGCTGGAAACCATGTAGGATAAGGAAAAAAAAACAAAAAAAAAACTAGCTTGGATGATCACTTTATCTCAAGCATCTCCCAGCAACGAGGTGACAAACCCCCTAAAAAAGAAAATCGCGTCAAAACCATATTTTGTGCAAGTTTGGTAGCAGATAGATGGGTCTCAAGAACCTCACATCTTCAGAGTATAATTCCTTCATTCTATCTCCTTCCATTTAATACTTCAGTAGCCTACGTTTTAAACCTCAGACCGAATGATGATATATCAAAAGGTTACATTTTAAAAATGAATACATCTGTTCCAAGTTAAGCAAAATAACAGGCCTAAAGCTTAGAATGCCTATTCACAGGCTTACTCAATTAGCTGCTAATATTGAAATCAGAAACATCTCATCAGCGCAACAACTTATGCAGCCAAAATCAGAGTGAACTGCGATAGGGTTGCAGTGTTGAATAATCATTAGCATAATCTAAGCCCATGTTAATGACGTCACAAACCAATGCGGGACAGAATATCAAACGAACTGAACTTTGGACGATATGAACAGTAACCAGTCACCGGAAAATCCCGGTACTGTTTCCGGGAACTTGAATAATAATCACGTTGTATAGGACCCACGTGAGCCGACGCCCATATTGCCTCTATGGGTCAACGCCATTCGATTACAGGCACTGCTAATAGATCCCTACATAAGCGTCCATTGTGAACGGAGTTGTAGCACATGACAATGAGAAGTGTGTACTGGTTTGAGTGTGTAATGACTGCTTGCTAAGTGGATCTCATACTGAATCACTAATAAAAGTAATTTTAATCCATTTTCGGACGACGAATCAGGTGTGTTTGTGAACGTACGCTGAGAGCAAAATTTGTTCCGTCCCAAAAGGCTTGCGATGGATAACTATCACCTTAAAATTGCTAAAAGGGAGTGTTATATGCCATGAAGAAAGACTTCAGAATTCTGCTTCAACAATGTTTACATTTCATCACTGCTGGGTCGATTATACGTTACACTCACTTTACTTTCATTAAGTTTTATCCAACACGATAAAAAAGTAAGAACTGAGTTGAAATGAACCTTCTGTTTGTATGCCCTAGCTTTTCATGCTGATTTAAGCCTGGTTTGACTTCTTGACTACTGATAACACTCTTTTACTGTCCCTCAAGCGACTTCCAGAACTTCGATAGCATCCGAATAAAAAAGATTTGAAAACGCATGATGTAAAATGAACATGGTGCCTGAGGCCACAGCTACATTTTAATAACTCAAATAATTCTCAAAATTACCCCGTGACAAAAAATATTTCCTTGGGCCCTTTAAATCGTGATGAGTATGAAAAAGTAAACTGCACAGAAAAATTCCTTTGAAATAAAAGATTGGACCCGAACGTCTGCCGCACTTGGCTTCTATCAACCACACTGGTATATTGAACAAATTTCTGAAACGAAAAAGAAATGGAGTTTAGAATCCAATTATCTATACGATTAAATAGAGTTTTTCTTTCCAGACAACTTGGGAAGAAAATGATTTGATACAAAACTATCAGCAGCTTTGCTTCTCAGCTAGTGTAATTCTTGAAATAATTTTTGAATTTTCAGTTGTTTTTTTTTTACTTGCAATTTTCAAAATTACTTTTCCCTCCTTTCATGCGTATATCGGACTTCGACTTGTTAGACAGTTAGAGGATAACTCAAGATGTATTCCCAGAACGATATCATGATGGAATGAACAACTAATTTCTTTAGTTTACGGAGATTCAACCCCTCCCCCCAAAAAAAACCATTGGGTGACAACGAAGGGTGCCAATCATGAATAACTCTGCCTCAGCAAGCACAGCTACTCCAACCAATCGACGCGTGTTCCTTGCTAAAGATACACAGACCCTTCGCGAAAAATGCCAACAGTGAGACCGATCGACAAAGTAAATTACGCTGCAATAAAAGAAAAAGAAGAAGAAAAAAACGTAAAGTGCCAAGCCGTGCCCGACCGGTGTGCATAATTGGTGGACATCGCATTTCGGGAAGTACAGAATAAAAAGGGGGGGGTATTGAGAGGAAAAATGATTGTACCAAAATTCCATTCCTTTCATTACTAGCGTTTTAATTAATACTATTATTTAAATGCTGGAAGCGCGAGTCAGACATTTTAACTTGAGGTTAGTCCAAGACCTCGCAAGGGTTGGTAACTACAGGATACGGTACACATTCCGATACAGGCTCGATCCGAATAGCTGGGGCTCAACATCCAACCCTAATTGAATGAATAACTAAAGTAGAGAGTGTACGTGCGTTGGATGGTTGGGTGTCGCTAGCAAACTGTGACAACCTGTAAGGGCTCTTGGTCAATTATGTTACGGCTAGAGCTGATGGGCTTTAGCGACGCTCGAAGAGAGATGTCCACGTGACGCCACACAACCACTCGAACTTACAAGAAAACAGTAAACAGACCAAAAGAAACGTACCTAAAGACAGCAGCAGACGCTCGAAAACAGACGGTTAGATGTAGGCTGTCTTCACTGACGCTCGAAATTACTTAAAGTCGATTGACCAATGCATAGTTATTCATAATGACATCATTGCGCTCGTTATTTCTATCCCTGGTCCGAGAATCCA